>ERZ791909.1200-NODE-1200-length-18825-cov-4.325999_pt1 | contig 18825 bp, 18 predicted proteins | sample MGYA00510143_ERZ791909 | MGnify/ENA primary metagenome ERZ791909 (study PRJEB30046, sample SAMN00792093) | human gut metagenome | study: EMG produced TPA metagenomics assembly of the A metagenome-wide association study of gut microbiota in type 2... | reverse complement strand
GTCGAGTAGCCTGCGGCATTGCGTACTTCGACGCCGTGTTCGGCCGCGGCGTCGAGATCGATGTTGTTCACGCCCGTCGCGGCTACGCAGATCAGCCGCAGGTGCGGCAGTTGCGCAATCGTTGCAGCGTCGAGCCGCACCTTGTTGGTGACGACGATTTCGGCGTCGGCGCAACGCACGGCCACCTCGTCGGGCGCAGTCATGTCGTAACCGGTGTAGTCGCCCAGCGCCTTCACGGCCGAGAGGTCGCGCCCCGCGAGCGAATATTCGTCCAGAAAAACAATCTTCGGTTTCATATCTTTAACGGTTTAATCGTTGCTTTCCCGTTTGCCGGAATCCTCCATTTCGCCCAGCAGGTCGCGCACCACGACCGATGCGCAGCCGATGCCGAAGAGCGCGGGCAGGTAGGAGATCGTCCCCACGTTCGATTTCTTGTTCTGCTCCTCGCAGAGGATCATCGCCCCTTCGCGTGCAGGTTCGGCCGAAAAGACGGCGCGGAATCCGGTGCGGATGCCGAGTTTGTGCAGACGTTTGCGCAGCATGTGCGCCAGCGGACAGTGGTGCGTGCGGCCGATGTCGGCGATCTCCATGCGCGTGGGATCGGTCTTCGCGCCGGCGCCCATCGAACTGACCAGCGGAATGCCGCGGTCGAGGCAGCCCTTGATGAGCGCCAGCTTCGGCGAGAGGGTGTCGATCGCATCCACCGCATAATCGTAGGGCGCGGCGTCGAGCAGCCGGTCGGTCTCTTCGTCCCTGATGTATTTCTCGATGACGGTGAGCTGCAAATCGGGGTTGATGTCGCGCAGCCGCTCGGCGAGAACTTCGGCCTTGGGGCGTCCGACCGTCGAATGCAGAGCGACCAGCTGCCGGTTGATATTGGTTTCGGCCACACGGTCGGCGTCGGCGATCGTGAGGCGGCCCGCACCGGCGCGTACGATCATCTCGGCGGCGTAGGCCCCCACGCCGCCCAGTCCCACCACCAGTACGTGCGCACTGCGCAACCGTCCGAGTTTTTCGTCGCCCAGCAGCAGCCGGGTTCGTTCCGTCCATCGTTCCATCGCTCAGGAGAAAATATGCAGGTAGTTGTTGTAAATCGTCTCTTTGAGCCGGTCGAGCGGCATTCCCAGCAGTCGGGCCGCCGTTGCGTAGACCGACTCGATCGTCGCGGGAGCGTCGTCGGTTTCGAGGAAAAGCCGCTGCGTCGGGATGCTCCCGAGTGCCCGTACGGTGCGCGGCGAACGCAGCGAGCGGGGACCGAAGGAGAGGTAGTAGCCTGCGGCGACGGCGCGTGCGGCCTGTTCGGGCGAACCGATGAACCCGTGGAAGATGACGGCCCGCAGGCGGAACTGTTTGAGCAGCCGCATCGTCTCCTCGAATGCCTTCACGCAGTGCAGTACGACGGGTTTTCCGGCCGCCTCGGCCAGTCGCAACTGCCCTTCGAAAATCCGCAGTTGCGCCTCGCGGTCGGGACGCAGGTAGTCGAGACCGATCTCGCCGACGATCTGTGCCGGGCCGACATGCTCCCGCACGGTCGCAAGATCGCCTTCGGCAGCCTCCCACGGATGTATCCCGACGCTCGCGGGCTCGATGCCGTGTCCGGTCGGACGGTGGGTGTGGATATTGACGAACGGTGTTTCCATCGGTGCAAAGGTAGGAATTTTCGGGCTGTTTTCCGTTTTTTTCGGGACGGCCGAAAAATATTTGAAAAAATCTTAAATAAAATAGGTAAAAAATCGTATCTTCGCGCACGGAAAATCAATGTTATAAAACTAACAGAAACTTTTCATAATTATCACACTAATCAAACACTTTTACACATGTCGAAAATCATTAAACTGAACAAAGGTCTCGACATCAAACTCGAAGGTCAGGCGGCCTCCGTGGTGGTCAACGCCCCGTTGGCCGACACGTATGCCGTTTCGCCGCTCGATTTTGAAGGTGTAACTCCGAAGTTGCTGGTGAAAGCAGGAGATCAGGTGAAAGCGGGTACTCCGTTGTTCTTCAACAAGTACAACGAGCGCGTGCTGTTCACCTCTCCCGTGAGCGGAACGGTCGAGGCGGTCAATCGCGGCGAGAAGCGCAAGGTGCTCTCCGTGACCGTCAAGCCCGATGCCGAACAGCAATACGAGGAGTTTGCGATTCCCGATCTATCGAGTGCGACCCGCGACCAGATCGTCGGACTTTTGTTGAAGGCCGGCCTGTGGACGATGATTATTCAGCGCCCCTACGGTATTATCGCCGATCCCGACGATGCGCCCAAAGCGATTTTCGTTTCGGCATTCGACTCGGCGCCGCTGGCGCCGGACTACAACTTCGCGCTCGCGGGCGAAAAGGCCGCCTTGCAGCGGGGCGTGGAGGTATTGAAGAAACTCACGGCAGGCAAAGTGCACGTTTCGTTCCGTGCGGGTGCCGAAGGCGAAGCCGCTACGCTTGAAGGCGTCGAGTTGCACGCCTTTGCCGGCAAACATCCCGCGGGCAACGTCGGCGTGCAGATCCACCACATCGATCCCGTGAACAAGGGCGAGGTGGTCTGGACGGTCAACGTGCAGGATCTGGCCACGATCGGCCGTTTCTTCTCGACGGGCAAGGTCGATCGCTCGAAGGTGATCGCCGTGACCGGTTCGGAAGTGGCCCAACCGCAGTACTGCCGCATCATCGACGGCGCCTCGATCCGTTCGATCGTGGGCGGGAACATCAAACCGCAGGCCGAAGGGGAGAGCATCCGCTACATTTCGGGCAATGTGCTTACGGGCGTCAAGACCTCGCTCGACGGTCATATCGGGTACTATGCGCATCAGTTGACGCTGATTCCCGAGGGCGACAAGTACGAGTTGTTGGGTTGGGCGATGCCCCGCTGCAACAAATTCTCCGTGTCGCGCGCCTATTTCTCGTGGCTCTGCCCCAAGAAGCGTTACAACCTCGACACCAATCTCAACGGCGGCGAGCGTCCGTTCGTCGTGACGGGCCTCTACGAGCAGTACCTGCCGATGGACATCTATCCGATGCACCTGCTCAAAGCAACGCTCGCGGGCGATATCGAGAAGATGGAGAACCTCGGTATCTACGAGGTCGTGGAGGAGGATTTCGCGCTCTGCGAGTTCGTCGATCCGTCGAAGACCGAGATGCAGCAGATCATCCGCGACGGTATTAACTTAATGATCAAGGAGGCTTAACGATGAGCGGATTAAGAAATTTAGTAGACAAGTTGAAGCCGACCTTCTCCGAAGGCGGCAAACTCTCGTTCCTCGCATCGACCTTCGATGCGTTCGAGACGTTCCTTTTCGTACCGAACACTACGACGCAGAAGGGTGCGCACATCCGTGACTGCAACGACATGAAGCGCACGATGATCGTCGTGGTCGTCGCGTTGCTTCCGGCCCTGCTGTTCGGCATGTACAACACGGGTTATCAGGTGGGCATGACGGGCTGGGCGGCTTTTTGGTTCGGATTCCTGCAAGTGCTGCCGATGATCGTCGTGTCGTACGTCGTGGGTCTGGGCATCGAGTTCGCCTTCGCGCAGGCGCGCGGCCACGAAGTCAACGAGGGCTTCCTCGTTTCGGGCCTGTTGATCCCGATGGTGATGCCCGTGGGGACGCCGCTGTGGATGATCGCGCTGGGTACGGCCTTCGCCGTGGTCTTCGGCAAGGAGGTCTTCGGCGGTACGGGCATGAACGTATTCAACCCCGCGCTGCTGGCGCGCGCCTTCGTCTTCTTCGCCTACACCCCGCAGATGTCGGGTGAAAAGGTGTGGTTCGCCGTCGACAGCGTGTCGGGGGCTACGGCGCTCGAACAGCTCTCGACGACGGGTGCGATGAGCTATTCGAATCTGGACGCCTTCCTCGGCTTCATCCCGGGCTGCGTGGGCGAGACCTCGACGCTGGCGATTCTCATCGGCGCTGCGATCCTGCTCTTCACGGGTATCGCTTCGTGGCGCACGATGCTCTCGGTCTTCGCGGGCGGCTGGCTCATGGGCCTGCTCTTCAATGCGGTGGGCGCCAACGCTTACTGCGAGATTCCCGCATGGCAGCACCTGATCGTGGGCGGTTTCGCCTTCGGTGCCGTCTTCATGGCCACCGATCCCGTCACTTCGGCACAGACCAACGCCGGCAAGTACATCGTCGGCCTGATGACGGGTGCGCTGGCCGTGATGATCCGTGTGGTGAACCCTGCTTATCCCGAGGGAATGATGCTTTCGATCCTCTTTATGAACGCGCTGGCGCCGCTGGTGGACTACTTCGTGGTCGAGCGGAACATCGCGCGTCGTAAGAACCGTGTCAAACTTGCAAAATAGGGAGTGAATTATGGCAACCAAGAAATTCAAATGTAAAGTCTGCGGCTATATCCACGAAGGCGATGCTGCACCGGCCAAATGTCCCGTTTGCGGCGCACCGGCTTCGGAGTTCGAAGAGATCGTCGAGGCAGGTGCCGGAGATGCAGGCGCGAAGAAGGGCGGGCTGTTCTCGGACAAGAACTCCAACGCCTATATCATCCTCTACTCGACCGTGATGGTCGTCATCGTCGCCGTTCTGCTGTCGCTGGCCGCCTTGTCGTTGCAGAAACGCCAGTACGCAAACGAATTGGGCGAGAAGAAGAACAATATCCTGCAATCGCTGGGTGTTCCGGACGGCGACTTCGACGCGATGGTCAAGGCCTATGTGGTCGACGCGGCCGGCAACAAGACGGAAAAGCCCGCCGAGGAGGTCTTCGACATGATGAAGACGAACAAGGACCTGCGAGCCGATTACGAACGGAAGACGCTGATCCTCTTCGAGGCCACCGACGGCCGCGTGATCATCCCGCTCATCGGCAAGGGGCTGTGGGACGACATCTGGGGCTATATCGCGCTCGAAAAGGATATGAATACCGTGTCGGGCATCGTGATGGCCCACAAGAGCGAAACGCCGGGCCTGGGGGCCGAGATCGCCACGCCGGCGCATCAGGCGCTCTACAGGGGCAAGACGCTCTTCGAGAAGGGCGATTTCGTCTCGATCACCCTGCGTAAAGGCGGCGCCAAAGATCCGGCCCACGAGGTGGACGCCGTGACCGGCGGTACCAAAACTTCGGACGGCGTGACAGCCATGTTGCGCGACAACCTGAGCGAATATCTTCCCTTCTTCGAGAAGGCACGGACCGCCGCTTCGGCAGCCGGTGCGGAGGAGTCTAACGATCAAAAAGTAGAAAGCAATGAGTAATAAGGAAAAAGAGCCTCTGTTTTCGGCTAAGAACATGAAGTACCTGACCGGCCCGTTCGGCAAGAACAATCCGGTGATCGTACAGATCCTCGGTATCTGCTCGGCGCTGGCGGTTACCGTCCAGTTGAAACCCGCCATCGTCATGGCGCTTTCGGTGACGGTCGTGACGGCATTCTCGAATCTGGTGATGTCGCTGCTGCGCAAGGGTATTCCGGCGCGTATCCGCATCATCGTCCAGCTGGTGGTGATCGCCGCGCTGGTGATCCTCGTCGATCAGGTACTCAAAGCGTATGTCTACGAAGTATCCAAACAGCTGTCGGTCTACGTCGGCCTGATTATCACCAACTGTATCATCATGGGCCGCGTCGAGGCTTTCGCGCTGGGCAACAAGCCCTGGCCGTCGTTCCTCGACGGTATCGGCAACGGTCTGGGCTACGGTATGATTCTGGTGACGGTCGCCTTCTTCCGCGAGTTGCTGGGATCGGGTTCGCTGCTGGGATTCCGCATCGTTCCCGAAAGCTGGTACATCGCAAACGGCGGCGCCTACTCGAACATGGGCCTGATGCTCTTCCCGCCCATGGCCCTCATCATCGTGGGGTGCATCATCTGGATTCACCGCTCTTACAACAAGGATTTACAGGAAAAGTAGCAGGTAGCGTATGGAAACTCTGAATCTTTTTATCCGGTCGATCTTCATCGACAACATGGTCTTCGCCTTCTTCTTCGGCATGTGTTCCTACATCGCCGTGTCGAAGAGCGTCAAGACCGCATTGGGACTGGGTGCCGCCGTTACCTTCGTGATGGTGATGACCGTTCCGCTGAACTATCTTCTCAACGAGTACGTCCTCAAAGCCAACGCGCTGGTCGAAGGGATCGACCTGAGCTTCTTGTCCTTCATCGTCTTCATCGCCACGATCGCATCGTTCACGCAGTTAGTGGAAATGGCCGTCGAGAAGTTCTCGCCGACGCTCTACAATCAGCTGGGTATCTTCCTGCCGCTGATCGCCGTGAACTGCGCCATCATGGGCGGTTCGCTCTTCATGCAGCAGAAGGTCGACGCCGGTGCGATCGGCAACGTATGGCAGTCGATCGTCTACGGTCTGGGTTCGGGCATGGGCTGGTGGCTCGCCATCGTCATGATGGCCGCCATCCGCGAAAAGACCGCTTATTCGCACATCCCCGCCGCACTCAAAGGGCCCGGCATCGCCTTTATCATCACGGGTCTGATGGGTATCGCCTTCATGATTTTCAGCGGCATCAAGTTGTAACTGTTAAAGATTAAGTAAGATGACATTAACGATTATAGTCGCGATCGTAGCCTTTCTGGCGGTGACGCTCGTTCTGGTGGGGCTGCTTCTCTATGCGAAGGCGAAGCTCACGTCGTCGGGCGACGTGACGATCGACATCAACGACGGCGAGAAGGTGCTGACCACCGAGAGCGGTTCGACGCTGCTCGTAACGCTCGCCAACAACAACGTCTTTCTGCCTTCCGCCTGCGGCGGCGGCGGTTCGTGCGGCATGTGCAAATGCCAGGTGCTCGAAGGCGGCGGCGACATCCTGCCGACCGAAACGGGCTTCATTTCGCGTAAAATGGCCAAGGATCATTGGCGTCTGGGGTGTCAGGTCAAGGTGAAGGAGAACCTGAAAATCCACGTTCCCGAAGCCGTGCTCGGCGTCAAGAAGTGGGAGTGCGAGGTGATCTCGAACCGCAACATCTCGACCTTTATCAAGGAGTTCGTCGTGAAACTGCCCGAGGGTGAAAACCTCAATTTCCGTTCGGGCGGCTACATCCAGATCGACATCCCGAAGTACGATGCGATCAAGTTCTCCGACATGGACGTCGACCCGCAGTTCCGCGCCGACTGGGACAAGTTCAAGATGTGGGATCTGGTGACGACCAACCCCGAACCTACGTTCCGCGCCTATTCGATGGCCAACCACCCGGCCGAAGGAAACATCATCATGCTCAACATCCGTATCGCCACGCCGCCGTTCGACCGCGTGAACGGCGGATTCATGAAGGTCAACCCGGGTATCTGCTCGTCGTACATCTTCTCGCGCAAACCGGGCGACAAGGTGACGATTTCGGGCCCCTACGGCGAGTTCTTCCTGCCGGACAACCTGCCCGATACGCAGGAGCTGGTCTTCATCGGCGGCGGTGCCGGTATGGCGCCGATGCGTAGCCACATCATGCACCTGTTCAAGACCGAGAAGACGAAACGTCCCGTATCGTTCTGGTACGGCGCCCGTGCGTTGAAAGAGGCTCCCTACTTGAAGGAGTTCCACGAGATCGAGAAGGATTTCCCCAACTTCTCGTTCCATCTGGCGCTTGACCGTCCCGATCCCGAAGCCGATGCGGCAGGGGTGAAGTATACGCCCGGGTTCGTGCACAACGTGCTCTATGAGAACTATCTGAAAAATCACCAGGCACCGGAGGACTGCATCTACCTGATGTGCGGGCCTCCAATGATGTCGGCCTCGGTGGTCAAGATGCTCGACGACCTGGGCGTGCCGCCCGAAAATATCCTTTACGACAACTTCGGCGCCTGACGTTCGGCGTAAGACAGAAAAATAAGACCCGGCAACGGGTCTTATTTTTTGCGGTTATGCGGTCTTCGCTTTCGTGTGAGCGGCCGGACGACGGGACGGATCGGGTGCCGCCGGCTGCGGTTCTGTGCCGCGGATCGGAGGCCGGAGCCTTATTGCTGCGGGAAGCGTTCCTTCGGCCCCTTGCACAAACATTCGAGCAGCAAGTCGGCGGTGAGCTCCGATCCCTGCCGGCCCGCATGACGGAGTGCGATTTCCAGCAGCCGGCGGAGTTCTTGCAGAAGAGCTGCCGTCTGCGTCTGCGGACATTTCGTGACCAGCAGGACGTACAGATGCAGAAGTTCTTTGAGAGCCGGCGGTATCCGTACCTCCGCGAGGAGTTCCGACCGGTCGTAGCGCAGATAGTTGCGGCATGTGCTCTTTCCGATTCCGCAAAGAGTTTGCGTAATGAGCGAATGGCATCGGTCGTGGCATCTGCGCGCGTTGCCGGTTTCGTAAAACAGCGAGTCCACATAGCAGGTGACCGCCACGCGGTAGAGATAGTGTTTATCCTTCATGAGTGCCGATGTTACGTGTGGGACAATCCGTCTGCGATTTCTCCGTCCGGCGTCGATTCGGCGGGAGGTCGCGATGCCGGTCGTACGACACGTGGAAAACCGTGAGCCGCGGGGTATCGTCCGCTTGTCCGGAGCGCGAACGTCGTCGTTTGTAGTGTCGGAAAGGCGCGGACGGCCGGTGCGCCGGATCGGATGGGGCGCTTCCGGTTGAAGACGGAAAATGCAAGCGATGGAGCGAATACTCGTCTGGATTCGCCGTGCAGGTTCGTGACCTGTTTTGTTGAAGTTTTTTCATTTTCGGCATATTTTTTGAACCGTTTGTTTCAAAAAATACGCAGTCCCAACTGATGCATCCTTACTTTTAGCCTATAGTAACACATAGCTGAGAACTGCGCACATACAGTTTCAGCTGTTTATCTGTTACTTTATAGGCTTTAGGATGGGATAAACAGGTTATCGGGCGGAGAGAATAATTTTCTCTTCATTATGTTCTACCAAAAGTAAGACTTTTTATCGCTTTTACAAAATTTTGGCAATATAAATTTTATATAATATTGTATCAACGGGTCGTTTAGACGTTTTTCCATGTCGGGATCGGGTTTCAGGGGGGGGCATTCCGAAGGAGCAGGTTTGCGAATTGCGGCTCTTTGGAAGATTGTCCGGATGTAGGAGTCGTTCCGGAGCGGATGGAGGAGAGTTTCCCGCGGATAAAATAAAAGCTGCCGATCGGGTAGACCGGCAGCTTCATTGGGCGAAGGAAAGATTATTGCTTCATTTTGATAAGGATGACGCCGTTTTTGCCCCGTTCGCCGTATCGGACGACGGCCGAGGAGTCTCTGTATACCGAGATCCTTTCGATCTTGTCGGGATCGATCTTCTCCATATCGGTCTGCGTGGCCTCCTTGTCGTCAATAAAGATTAGCGCTTCGCTGGCTTTGAAATCGACATTGCGGACTTTTACGACGACTCCGTTTCCGGATCGTTTTCCCTTGTCGTCGGTTTCGTCCGCTGCGGCTTGCTTGCCGCACCGGACGGGCAGCGTATAACGTACGCGGACCGGTTCCCCGTTGATCGTGCCGGCCTTCCATGCCGGTGACGATGCGACGATGCGTGCGGCGGCTTCGCCCATAGCGGGATCGGGAGTATCGAGAACCTGTACCTCGGCGACGGAGCCGTTCTTTTCGACGACGAACGTGAGGATAACTTTACCGCTGCGGTCGTATTCGGCCGCACGGGCGTCGACCCAATGCTGGAAATCTTGCAGCGTTCCCTTGCCTTCGAAAAGCGGCATCTTTTCGGCGACGAGATAGACGTCCGCTTCGCCTTTCGCTTTGCGGTAGCGCTCTTGGGGCAGATCGTTTTTACGGACGGCGTGGGCCGATACGACTTGTATCTGCTGCTGCGATCGGACCTTATCAGCAGGTGCGGTTGAAGTCATCGAGACATAGACGCTTCCTTCGGATCCGGTTGTTATGCGGACCTGCTTTCGTTCGGTATCGCCGATTCGGTCGGTGGAGGTGGCGATCGTTTGGATGGCGTTCTGGGGATCGTGGAGAATCGTTCCGTCCTGCGCGAGCAGGATCGTGTCGACGGCGGAGGCGGGTGTTACCCGGATTTCGGTGGCACGGGTAGTGAAGGCGAAGCTCACCAGAAGCAGAAGCAGCAGCGGCGGGATTCCCGCCAGACGCAACAGCGCGCGGCTGTCGCCGGAGTGTTTGGTCATCATCTGGAATCGTTTTTTGGTTAGTGAATCCCGCAACCCGTTGGCTATGTCCGGACTATAACCGAACTGGGTTTTGAAGATCGTGGCGATGTATTCGGACGGATCGTACCCTTGCGTCAGTACGTCACGGTCGGCTTCGTACTCCTCGACTTCGGCCAGACGCCGTGCGGCGATCCGGACGAAAGGATTCCACCAGAGCAGGGCCTTTACGCACTCCATGACGATCCGCTCGGCGGAGTGACGGTGGCGGATATGGCTCAGTTCGTGGGCGACGACGGCCGCCATGTCGCTTTCGGGAATCGCATCGTGCAGATAGACCGTGCGGAAGAACGAGAACGAGGAGATGTCGGCCTGCGTCAGTACGATGTCGCAGTCGGCGCGGCGGATCGTCCGTGCGCCGTGCCGGAGACGGCGGATTCGCACGATCTGGGCGATCATCGCGCCGAACGAGAGCAGCACGCCGAGGGCGTACAGGAACAGCGTGACGGCGACAGGCAGCGACGGAGTACCGGCATCGGTGGCGGCCGGTGTGGCGGTTGGTGCGGCGGCCGCGACGGGATCGGCTGCATATAGAGTGTTTCGCCTGTCCAGACGGGAATGCTGAGCGCAGGGATGAGGGCGGCCAGCAGCATCGCGCCGATCAGATAGAGCCGGCAGTGGAGGAACGCCGTCCGGCGTTCGAGCAGCACCGAGTAGGCCAGCAGCAATGCCGCGCTGCATACGAGAACTTCGAGTGCGTAGATCAGCAGTTCTTTCATGGCGTCAGCGTTTTTTGCGGATCTGTTGCATGACGGAGAGGATCTCGTCCATCTCCTTCATCGAGATGTTCTCGTGTTTCGAGAAGAAGGTGACCATCTGCGCGAACGATCCGTCGAAATAGGTGCGCAACATCGACTGCATCTGCCTGCCGGCGACCTCTTCGCGTGAGACGAGCGGTGTGAAGACATAGCTCTTTCCCTCGCTGCGATGGGCGACGTAGCCTTTATTTTCCAGAATCTTGATGAAGGTGGCCACCGTGGTGTACTTCGGTTTGGGTTCGGGGATGACGGCGAGGATGTCGTTGACCGTTCCCTCGCCGAGCGACCAGAGCATCTGCATGATGCGTTCTTCGCCGTCGGTAAGCGGTTCGATTGCGGGTATTTTCATGGCGAGGCGTTTTTTTTCGTTACGACAAATTTAGTACTAAATTTTTAGATAAACAAGTGTTTCTACGGTTTTTTTAGTAGGAATAAGCTTTTCGGCGGAATACCTTGATTATTAAGCGGCCTCTTCTATGTTTTCCGCTGTCGAAACCGTGCGGGGTGGAGCTGCGGCAGCCTGCTTTTTGGCATGACGCCTCTGGCCGCCGAAGCGTTCCGTCCCGACCGGCATCCGATTATTCGGGAAAAGCGTCGGGGCAGCATAGGGTATTTCAGACTATTTTATTAATTTTGAGGCGATGAAAAACATAGTTTTCGATTTGGGCGGGGTGGTGTTTCACCGCGATGCGAAAAAGGTGCGCAAGGAGTTGATCGATTTTTTCGCGTTTATTTTCGCGGCGAAGATGCCCCTTTTCTGGGAGGAGTACGATCGGGGGACGCTGACCTTCGACGAGGTGTTGGACGAACTGAGCCGGTCGAAAGGCTGCGACCGCGCCGTGGCCGAAGATTATCTGCGCGAAGCGCTGGATCGTCAGGAGGCGGTTCCGCAGACTGCGGCGTTGATCCGCGACCTGAAACGGGCCGGATACCGGCTTTACGTGCTCTCGAACATGTCGCGGGAGTTCATCGATTTTCTGCGCCGGACCGAGATTTACGGGTGCTTCGACGGAGAGGTGGTTTCATGCGAGGAGGGTGTCGTCAAGCCCGAACCGCGCATCTATGAAATTCTGCTCGACCGTTTCGGTCTCGATCCCGCCGAAACGCTCTTCATCGACGACCGCCGCTCGAATCTCGAAGCCGCCGCGGCATTCGGTATTGCGACGTTCCATTTCCGTGAGCCGGAGTCGAGTTGCACGCAGTTGCGCGAAATGTTGTTGCAGAAGGAGTAATCACTTACCTTAATAATACGCTAAAACACGAACAAGATGGGATTTTTTAAGGAATTCAAGGAGTTTGCCATGAAGGGCAACGTGATGGACATGGCCGTCGGCGTTATCATCGGCGGTGCGTTCGGAAAGATCGTCTCGTCGCTGGTCAACGACATCCTGATGCCGCCGATCGGAGCATTGCTCGGCAATGTGAACTTCACCGACCTGCGGCTCGACATTTCGAAGATCCGCGACATGTCGCAGGCCGTAGGCGAAGTCGTTAACGAGGTGACGCCCGACGGTGTGAACATCGCCGGCAAGGCAGCCGAGACACTGGAACCGGTCTATTGGAACTACGGGGCTTTCATCCAGCAGTGCATCGACTTTACGATTCTGGCTCTCTGCGTTTTCCTGATGGTCAAGCTGATGAACCGTCTGATGAAGAAAAAGGAGGAGGCGCCCCAGCCTGCACCGGAACCCGCTCCGACGAAAGAGGAGCTGTTGCTCGCCGAGATCCGCGACCTGTTGAAGGAGAAGAAGTGACCGGGAGCGCCCGATGAAGAAACGATCCCCGCGACCATCCGTCGCGGGGATCGTTTCTTCATGTCCGGCGGATTTATTCCACCGGTTCGAAGGCTTTGTCGGGATTGCCCGTCCATTTATAAAGCTGTACGGTACTGCTCTGATTGCCCGTCTGCTTGTCCTTGGCGTTGTGCGAGATGTAGAAATAACCGTCGCCGATGGGGCAGAGTCCCGTCGTACCCCATTTGAAATTCCAACCCCACGTATCGCTTTGCGCATCATGCAGTCCTTCGGGCAGCAGCGAGAGCACCTCTGCCTCGACGGCGGGATCGAACCCTTGCAGCTGCTTGCGCTCGGGAGCCTTGCTGCCGTCGATGACGAAGTAGGAGTAGTTGGGATAGTGCGATTTCTTGCCCTTGTAGACAGCGGCGTGCATGTTGCCCGAGGCCTTGTCGTAGGCGAGGTTCTGGATGCCCCACGAGGTGTTGCCCGTGTAGAGGAAATATTTGTGGAGCGGTTTCTCGGGACCGCTCTTGTGCAGGTTCTCTTGCGTGAGCGGCTGCTCGTACTGCTTCCAGTCCCGGGTGTCGTAGGCCAGAATCACCTGATAGTCGTTGTCGGTGCGCAGCGTGTCGCCGTAGATGCCGTAAGCGACGTAGAGGTACTTCTTGCCGTCGCGGCTCTGGCCGAATGCGGGTGCGAATGTCACGCCGTCGATGCCCGAGCAGCCGAAACGGTGTTCCAGCTCCTGTCCGTTGTTGGAGACTTTGGCGTAGTAGTCGTCGACGGCCTCCTTGATGTAGACGGTCTTCATCACGTCGTCCTTTTCGGCATTCATCCCGATGCGGTCGATGCGGTCGACGTCGAAGACTGCGACGTAGAAACCCGTCTGCTCGTCGTTCCGGACGCCTTCCAGTTTGTTGAGAATGCCCTTTCCGATCGCGTCGTGCTTGTACTCGATCGAAGCGTAGAGCCGTCCGTCGTCGGGATTGAGCGTCATGCAGCCCAAGTGCCCGGTCATGCCTTCGACGCTGCCGAGCAGGTTACCCTGCATGTCGGTTTTCAGGAGCGTGGTGGTGAACGAGAAGTACATGTAGCCGCGGTCGAGATCGACGGCGATGCCTTGTACGTGGAACGGGCCCTGTTCGCCCGAATAGATCTGGCGGGGCAGTTTGGAAACATCGACCGGCATCTTGCCGTTCGGATTTCCCGACGGGCAGGCCGCGAGCAGCGGCACGACCAGCAGAATGGGAATCAGTCTTTTGAGAATCATGTGGTTAACGGGTTAATAGTTATGAATTTGAATTGTGTTTCCTTTGTTTTTCGGATTTTCTTTCTTTTGTTTTCGTGACCGATCGAACAAAAATACGAAATTGCAGGTGATAATCCAACGGTCGGTGTGAAAATCGGAAAATTTTGTCGTTCCCGCCGATGCAGGATACGAAAAAACCGGAAAACCCTGTTCGGATTTTCCGGTCGTAAATATCGGTCGGAGGAAAAACGCTACTGCGCCGTTTCCGTTTCGCGTCCGCCGCCGAGGGCGTGGTAGAGCGTGACCACGCTCTGCAATTCGGTGAAACGGTTGGCGACCTGCTGCAACTGCGCCGAGAGGAGCGACTGCCGTGCGGTCAGCACTTCGAGGTAGGTCGTCGAGCCGTGCTGCATCAGCAGCTCGGTGCTCTCGACGGCACGACGGAGCGATGCGACCTGCTGGTCGTAGAGCGTTGCCGACTCGCGTGCCGTCTGGCAGGCGGTCAGCGCATCGTTGACCTCTTGTCCGGCATTGAGAATCGTCTGCTCGTAGGCGAGCATCGCCTCCTGCTGCTGCGCTTTGGCGATCTTCACGCGCGCACGGTTGGCGCCGGCCTGGAAGATCGGCTGCAACAATTGTCCTGCGGCCGACAGAAGCAGCTTGCCGGGGTTGACGATCTGCGACCCTGCGCTGTTCGTCCAACCGGCCGTACCGCTGAGCGTAATCTGCGGATAGAGCGCCGATCGTGCTTCGGCCGTAGCGTAGTAGGCCGACATGAGCGAGTACTCGGCGCTGCGTACGTCGGGACGGCGCGAGAGCAGTTGCACGGGGACGCCGATGAGCAGGTCGGCGGGCATCCGCTGGCTTTCGAGCGAGCCGCGCTCGATCTTGTGCGGAGTCTGCGCCAACAGCGAACATAGGCTGTTTTCGGTCTCGCTGATCGACTGCGCGAGCTGCTTGACCGACGTCTCGACACTGTAATAGGCCGCTTCGTTCTGTGCGACGGCTGCTTCGGTCGCCATGCCCGCGTCCTTCATCGCACGGATGGCGTCGACTGCTTCACGCCATGCCGAGGCGGTCTCGTTGGCGATGGCGTATTGTTCGTCGAGCATGCAGAGCGTGAAGTAGAGGTTGGCCGTCGTGGCGATCAACTGCGTGCGAACGGCCTGGCGATACTCGATGCTCTGGTAGTAGAGCGCCTTGTTGCGGAGTTTGCCGTTGCGCAGCCGCGAGAAAATATCGATCTCCCAGCTGGCCGTCACGGGAAGGTTGTAAGTCCAAGTCCCCTTCGAATTGTCGAAACTGCTTACGCCGCCCTGGGGTGCGAGCGTGAAGGAGGGGAGCAGCGAGAGCCGTGCAGTGCGGAGCGTCGCTTCGGCCTCCTCGACCTGCAACTGTGCCGTGCGCAGATCGGTGTTGCGTACCAGCACCGTATCGATGAGCTGCTGCAACCGCTCGTCGGGGAAGAGCGCCCGCCAGTCGAGGTCGGCCAGCGAGGCCGTGTCGGTCGGAGTTACGGGCTCGCGGTAGATGCCGTCGGTCGTAACTTCGGGACGCGTGTAGGGTTTGTAGATGCCGCAGCCCGTCATAAGCAGGGCGACGGCTGCGAATAAACTATTTCGTATCATCATCGGTTTTTGCTTCTTCGTCAATAGGTTCTTTTTGATTCTCTTCGATCTCGGCCTGGATGCACCAATCGGGAGAGGTGAACTCCACCGGCTTGATCTTCTCCTGCAAGGTCTGGAAGACGATGAAGAGCGTAGGTACCAGGAACAGCAGCGCCAGCGTACCGACGATCATGCCGCCCACGACGCCCGAACCGAGCGTGGAGTTGCCGTTGGCGCCGACACCGTGCGAGAGCATCAGCGGGATCATACCGAACACGCACGTAAGGACGGTCATCAGAATCGGGCGCAGACGGGCTTTGGCGGCCGATACGGCGGCTTGCGTGAGGCTCATGCCTCCGGCGCGGCGGTCGGCGGCGTACTCGGTGATCAGAATGGCCGTTTTCGACAGCAGACCGATCAGCATGATGATACCCGTTTGGAGATAGATGTTGTTTTCGAGTCCCATCGCCTTGGCCATGAGGAACGAGCCTGTCAGACCGCACGGTACGGCGAGGATGACGGCGAACGGAACGAAGAAACTCTCGTAGAGCGCACTCAGGATGAGGTAGATCAGCAGAATACAGATACCGAAGATAATGGCCGTGTTGCTGCCGGTCTGCGCCTCCTCGCGCGTGATGCCGTCGAACTCGAATCCGTAGCCCTTCGGCAGCACCTCGGCGGCGACTTCGCGGATCGCCTGGATGGCGTCGCCCGACGAATAACCGCTGGCGGCCGTACCGTTCACGGCGATCGAGTTGTAGAGGTTGAAGCGGTTGAGCACTTCGGAACTGTATACGCGCGTCAGGTTCACGAACTGGCTCAGCGGCGCCATTTCGCCGCTGTCCGTGCGGACGTAGACGTTGTTGAGTGACTCCGTGTCGAGACGGTACTTCGGATCAGCCTGCAACGTCACGTAGTACATCTTCGAGAAGCGGTTGATGTTCGAAACGTACTGCCCGCCGTAGTAACCCGCCAGCGTCGAGAGTACCGTGCTCGGCGACACGCCGGCGCGTTTGGCTTTCGCGGCGTCGATGTCGACCAGATACTGCGGGAAGTTGATGTTGAACGTCGAGTAGGCGCGTTCGATTTCGGGACGCTGGTTCAGCGCGCCGATGAATTTCAGGTAGATGTTGTAGAAATCGGTCAGCTCTCCGCCCGCCTTGTCCTGCAAGTTCAGCGAGAAGCCGGTCGAGGTTCCGTAACCCGAAATCATCGGCGGTGCGACGGCGAAGATCTGCGCATCCTTGATATCGGCCGTCCGGGCGTAGATCTGTCCGATGACGGCCTGTACGGCATCCGACTTTTCGGGACGCTCGGCCCAGTCTTTGAGCTTGATGATACACATACCGTAGGACGATCCCTGTCCGGCGATCATGCCGTAACCGGCGACTTGCATGAAGTCGCGGATCTGGGGAATGTCCTCGATGCGGTCCGCAACCTGCTCCATGATCAGGTGCGTCTCGGCGAGTCCGGAACCCGGAGCGGCCGTCACGTTGACCATGATCGTACCCTGGTCTTCATCGGGTACCAGACCCGTCTTGGTGGTATCCATCAGTATGACGAGCGCCACGAGGGCGAGTCCGAGCGTCGACCACATCAGCCACTTGTGCTTGATGAAGAGCAGCACGCCGTGCTTGTACTTGTTGACCATCGTACCGAACGTGGTGTTGAACGCCTTGCGGAAGCGGGCGGCGAAGTTGTCGCGCATCTGTCCGTTCTCGTCCATGTAGGGTTTCAGCAGCAGGGCGCAGAGCGCCGGCGAGAGCGTAAGGGCATTGACAGCCGAGATACCGACGGCCACGGCCATCGTGATACCGAACTGGGTGTAGAAGATACCCGACGTTCCGCCCATCATAGCCACGGGAATGAAGACGGCCATGAAGACCAGCGTCGAGGTGACGATGGCCGACGTGATGCCCGACATGGCGTCGATGGTGGCATGGTAGGAAGACTTGTATCCCACGTCGAATCGCGCCTGCACCGCCTCGACGACGATGATGGCATCGTCGACGACTGTACCGATCGCAAGCACCAGTGCGAAGAGCGTCAGCAGGTTGATCGAGAACCCGGCCACCGACAGGAATGCGAAGGTTCCAACGAGTGCTACGAGAATCGAAATCGTGGGGACGAGCGTCGAGCGGATGTCCTGCAAGAAGACGTAGACCACCAGCACCACGAGGATGATGGCTTCGATCAGCGTTTTGAGCACCTCGTTCATCGAGGCGTAAAGGAAGTCGTTCACACTTTGCAGGTGAGCGATTTCGATGCCTTTCGGCAGTTCGGCACGTACCTCTTCGAGCAGCGCTTCGACATCCTCGACGACCTGCGTGGCATTCGAACCGGCGGTCTGGAAGATCATCGTGCTGACGCCCGGGTGGCCGTTGGTATAGCCCTTGTAGGCATAGGATTCGCTGCCCAGCTCGATGTCGGCGACATCTTTCAGACGCAGCACCTCACCGTCGGGAAGCGAGCGGATGACGATCTGGCCGAACTCTTCGGGCGTTTCGTAACGTCCGCGGTATTTCATCGTATACTGGAACGTGTTCTCCGAGTTTTCGCCCAGCGTACCCGTGGCCGACTCGATGTTCTGTTCGGACAGTGCGGCCGTCACGTCCGACGGGATGAGCTTGTACTGCGCCATCACGTCGGGTTTCAGCCAGACGCGCATCGAATAGTCGGCGCCGAGCGTGAAGGCTTCGCCGACGCCCGGAATACGCAGGATACGCGGTTCGATGTTGATTTTCGAATAGTTGGAGAGGAACGTCTCGTCGTAGGAGTCGTCGGGACTGTACAGCGAGAAGATCTTTACCATGGAGGTCTGGCGCTTCATGGTCGAAACGCCGATCTGGGTTACGGCGGAGGGCAATTGTCCGGTGGCGCGGGAAACTTTGTTCTGTACGTTCACGGCCGCCATGTCGGGATCGGTACCCTGACGGAAATAGACGGTGACCGAGGCGCTGCCGACGGCTGCGCTGGAGGTGATGTAGGTCATGTTCTCCACGCCGTTGATGGCCTGTTCGAGCGGTACGATGACCGACTTCTGGATCGTTTCGGCACTGGCGCCGGGGTAGCTGGCGCGGACCATGACCGTCGGAGGCGCGATATCGGGATACTGCTCGATGGGCAGCGTCGCAAGTCCGATGATACCGGCGATGACGATGACGATGGAGATGACCGACGCCAATACGGGTCGTTCGATAAAATGCTTGAGTGTCATGGCCTATTCCTCCTTTGCGGTTTCGGGTTGAGCGGCTGCCTGGTCGGCAGAGGGTGCGGCGGCCTTCTGTGCCTTGGGCTGCACGGGCGTGCCTTCGCGCATCAGACCCACGCCCTCGGCGACGATCACGTCGCCCGGTACCAGACCCGAATTGACGATGTACTCCCTGCCGTTCGAAATCCGGTCTACGGCGATCGCGG
>ERZ791909.1180-NODE-1180-length-18993-cov-3.182860_pt1 | contig 18993 bp, 17 predicted proteins | sample MGYA00510143_ERZ791909 | MGnify/ENA primary metagenome ERZ791909 (study PRJEB30046, sample SAMN00792093) | human gut metagenome | study: EMG produced TPA metagenomics assembly of the A metagenome-wide association study of gut microbiota in type 2... | reverse complement strand
GTTCGCGTTGGCCGTCGCCGCGTTGGCGCTGGACACAGCTTCATCCACCTTGTCCGCCGCCGCGTTCGCGCTTTCGGCGGCTTCGTTCGCGGCGTCGGTGGCTTTCCCGGCGCTGTCAATAAGCGCGGACAAGCCTTTTTTGTAGTTACATTCCCCACCGGTTTCGCGTTCTGCAAACAGCAAGCTTGCAGGAAATGTATATATCGTCTGTTCTTCGTTGCTTTGGCTATCAAGGGCCACGATGCAAAGTCGCAACGTTCCACACCCGCCGCCGGCTGTCCATTCAACCGGGAGGAGTATGGACACTGTGCTCCCAACTGGCTGCACAAACTCAGTTGTGTCAAACCCGCTGAACCCGTCAACATATTCAAACCGGTATTTATATTCCGGCTTAATAAGAGAAGCGTCCAGGTTGAACACCACGTTTGTGGCTTTGTGTTCTCCCCGGACGCCCGCGTCCTGCGGTGCGATTGGCTTCACCCCGCTTGGACTGGCTGTATATTCTATTGTCCGAACAGCTGTCACGATAGCGCCCCCTTTAGTAGTCTGTCGATTGCCGTTTCTTCGTAGATGGAACCGGAAGAAACCGCGCCAGTAAGTAGTTGTTCTCTCTGCTGTTTACTGCCATATCCATCCAGTAAAAGAAGTATCCGTTTCTGTTGAGCTGTCACCCCCATATTGTTTAGAAGCTCCTCTTTTTTGCGCTTAAGAGAACCGCTTACCGTATCTCCATTAGATTTTTTATCGGATTTCAGGTCTTTAGCCTGAATGCTATAGAGAAGATATGTAGAGAGCGGAACACCGTTTTTCTTCGCCGCGTCCATGCTTTGGCGCTTTGATGACGGCTCATATTTCACCCCGCGGCTTTTCAGCATTTCCTCCTTGGCCAAATCCTTCGCATAGCTGTATACCTCCGAAACAGAATCTGTGCGCTGTTCGTCCGTCAGCTTTTTATACTCGGATGAACCCGTCAGCTTGCTTAATAGTTCATAGGAGGTCTTCCCCATTGTCCTTTGATATTCCGTGTATTCCTCTGCGGTGAGAACATACTTTTCCCCTTGATTCGTTATGCTTTTTTGCGCAGAAGAAGGCAAGACACCGGCATCTCCCGTTTCTTCGTATAGCCTCTCCAGTTCCTTTTCCATGGAGGACGTTTGCTTTTCGCTGGTATAACCAGGGCTTAGGAAATTGCTGAACGCTCTTTCCGCAATGTTCCCGGTCGGCTCCTCGCGCCCCCAAGCGTCCACGTATGGCTGTTGTGTTTGCAAAGCACCGGGGATTTTGGATTTGTTCCGCTGCAACGCCATTTGAAGCGTGGGGAAAGCGCTGCCTTGTTCAACATAATTCCGGCGGCGGGTATCGTCCGTGGTTCTGGCTATCTGTCCTAGCAGTGTTGGAACACCTTGGCTGAGATAGCTAACCCCCGCGTTCATTCCAAAATCCACGATAGGATTATCGCTGAACTTTACGTTCTCAATGGCATCGTTAATCCCCTGTAGCATGGACATATTCACCATCGGCTCGGAAAGGTTGGTCAACGATTCCAATAGCTTGGAAAGCGGCACTTCTCCAGTTTTAGAATCCCGGTATAAATCAACGATTTCAGCGCCAACGAACAAGGGAAGCGCGGCGGGGGCTGCCCAGTCTATCGTGTATGACGTATCCCCTATTTGTAACGCGTACTCCTGTTCGCCTTGCAGTTTTGAGAATTGGTCGTCCTTATCGTCCCCAAGTCCACCGGACAACAAGCCGGCCGAAGCCAGCCACATACCCAAAGCCATAACACCCGTACCTGTAAGCCCAGCGGACAAACTATCGATAAACTCGGCGGCGCCGATTTTCCCGGTCTTCAACTGATAAGCTTTGCGCGTTACCGTGTCTAAAACTCCGGCGGGGCTGTATTCCACGCCACGTTTCAGTATGTTCACAGGGGTCTTTTTAAATGGCAGATTCCCCTCGATGAGAAACTGTGCGGCTTTATGCTGTCTGGACAAGCGATTCAGCGCGGACGCAAAAGCGGACGCATCTGCAAAGGTGGCCTTCTGTGCCTCTCGAATGGCGTAGTTTCGGCCCCTATTCAAGGTTTCCTCGGTAACGGTACTCAGGTCAATTTTATTCGCCGCCAGATATTGCATAAGCGCCCGTTCATAATGGATTTTTTTGAATGCCAGGTCTTCGGCTTCCAGCAGTTTGGAATTCAGTTTCCCCGCCTTCTCTACCGGCTGCATCAGCTTGGATGTGAACACCTTCTGATTATCCCGTACAACATCCGCCGGGTTCTTGCCGCCACCTCCGTTTATCACGTCCTTCATTTTCTGAAAGTCCTCGCGGACAAAATCCAGATATTCGCTTCTTTTGGAAAACGGTAAAGCGGAAAGGGCTGTTTTTGTTCTGGCTATCCCCTGACCGCCCGCCGCCTTGGAAGCGGCGTTCACCACGCCCTCTATAGCACCGGCCAAAAAGTCTTTGGTGTAAATGATGGGAGTAAAAGCCGCGTTCCCGACGATATTCCGAATGTGGGTTCTCGGGTTGCCAAGCATAGCGAGATACCGCCATGCGTTCCATTTGTCCAGCCAGGTAGACGGAACCTGCTCCGCGAGGGCAACCAGCCCATCGTGCATTATCTGGTCAACGGCTTCCGTGTCGCGCGGGTTCACCCTCTGCACTCTGTCGATGATGGTCTCCGGAATTTTAACATTGCTGTCCGGGCGTTCCCTGTTGATGCGGTCGGCTACCTTCTGCAGCGCCATCAGCTGACCCTCTGGCGTCATGCGCTTTAGCATGGACATGGCCTGAACCGCTTGCCCTGCATTAGTGGCGACCGTTGACAATTCGATAATCATCTTGGACGCCAGGGCCGGATCGTTGTTTTTCCCGGCAAGCGTAAGCAGATATTCGCCCAGAGCTACATCATATTTCCCGGGCATGTGATCCCCGTTTACCGCCGCGTTCCACTGCTCTATCGCCTTATCCAGCCCCATGTTTTCGACCGTGCTGACCGCCCGATTCATGGCCTCGTTGTTGCTAATCGGAACATAGGCATAAACGTCATTCATCACGTCCTGAGTAATGCCGTTAATGAAGCTATCCGGAACCTGAGAGGCTTCGGCGGCGGTGCGGACGTATTGGCGGGTGCGTGTTTGGTCGTTGGTCTGCTTTGGAATTTCCACATCACGGGCAGGCGCTTCACCGCGTTTAATAGCGCCATACCGTTCAACCATAGCTTTGATATCGGCTATGGTGTCGCCGCTGCTGACCCCGCTGGAATACTGTGCATCATCCGCAAACACAACCTCTGTCCGGTCAATGTCCGGGCGTGTACTTTTTCTTTGGCTGGGCGTCATATCCATTCTGGAGGTTACATCCCGCGCCTCTATCTCTCCTGCGCTTGAACGGTACAAGTCCAACGGCATAAACTCAATGCCGTTTTTGTCGCGCTTGGAATATCCATCCTCCATTTTCGTGCGCCAATATCCAGGGCTAGAGCCTTTTGCAAAGCCTTCGTACTTTTGGATAATGTGCTGTATTTCGTGCATTAACGTATTTTTTTCCTTGCCAAACAGCATGTTGCTTAACACAATAGTGTTTGACTGTGGAAGGTAATATCCTTTTTGACCGCCGGGCAATTCGTCAAATGCAAGATTGGCAAATTCCAACATTGGGTAAGCATCGTATAAATCAGCATGCTCAAGAAAATCACTGAGTAAATACTTTTCAGACCAGACCTGTTCCTCGAATTCGTCTTCTAGATGGCTCATTTCCACAGTTTCCGCTTCGGACAAGTCGCCTTTTCCAAATTTTTCTGTCAGTTCGGTCAAGCGCCTATACTTGGCGTCCCGCATCAGTCTAACGTCTCCGCCCTTCCGAAAAACGGCTTTACTATCATCAATCTCAAACCGCCATTTTCCGTCATATCCCTGGAACCAACCGGTTTCCTGCCTGATCGCCTCCGGGTCAGCCCCCTCATTCTGCATTTTCCGCGCCTGAGATAGAGCTTTTATGTCGGCTGTTCTAGCTTTAATTCCAGCAAAGCTATGCCTTACCACATCTCCTTTTACAAACGGCTCCATCAAAGCATCATGATACATCCTCTCAGCTTCGGCCATCAGTTTTTCATGATTGGTTCCGAACAGCTTCGTCTTCATTGAGCGAATCCAATTTAAGATTCGTCTAGCAAGGCTCGGCTTTTCTGCTGACAATTGGCGGATTGCTTTTTCACTTGTAAATAGATTATCCCCCACATAGTCCGCGACCAATTCCGCCAACGCACCGTTGGAATCTAGCGTCTCCCCGCTCAATCCATAAATTCCGATTTTAGCTTCTATGATTTCGTCAAGGCTCATCCCCGTTTCTTTAACGAGAATATCTGAAACAAACTTCGACAGTTCTGTATATGCCTGTGTGCCCTCCAAACTGTGCGTCAGTTCGTGCTTGATAATGGTCTTCACGGGGTTCGGACTATCCGCCGCAATATACAGTGTGCCTGTTTCCGCGTCGTATTTGCCGTTTATTCCTTCGCCAAGCGTCTCCACAAATTCGATATTGCGTCCGGTCTGTTCGGCAAGTATGGCGGCCGTTTCTATGTCGTTAGGGTTGATATTAAACATAGAGCCAGTTTCGCGCGCTTTTGCCGCTCGGCTTGATTTGGCTTCCTGACTTAAATCTGGTTTTCTGACCTCCCCTTGAGTTTCCGCCTTTCCGTATCCGAACACATCCCGCACGATGGCATCTATATTGTCGGTCGAGCCCTTGGAATCGGCATCAAAAAAAGCAGACCCGGTATTACCGGAATCTGCTCGCTGTTTTAGAATGTTATCCCGATCGGCGGCTGCCTCGTCATAACTCATAACCGGAAGTTTAGTCAAATCGGGAAGATCTCCATATTCGCCGATTCGCCTGGCAACTGTCTGCGCGTCCTCTCCATTATGCACCCAAAAGATAATATCCGGCTGACCGTCCCTAGCGTAATTCCAATCTGTGGGAGCAAATTCCGGGTCAAACGACGTGCGGGCCACCGGAATAAATCCGTGGTTCCAGTACATATCAGACAACGCGCCATCAAAGTTATCCAGCTTGACCCCACCGTTTTCGAGCGCCGTCAACAGGATGGAATGCACCGCTTTTTTTGCTTTGCCATTCGGGTTTTTGAACACCGACACAATATCACCGTCGGGCGTGACGGCAACACCTGTATTCCCGTCTTCGGATAAAAAAAGCGCATCGTTCGCATACTCCGATACCTCGTGCTGCGTAACAAATGCGCCGTGCATATTATTCTGTTTAGCTCTTCCAATGGCCTGATGAAATCCGTCCGAATCGTTGGTATAGGCGAGCGCAACCGGCGTAATCCCCCGCTTCTGGAGAGCCTCTGTTACAGCCAGTCCAACTCCTCGATAATCCGCTCGTCGCTCCATTCCGGGAACCGTTTTCTCCAACTCCGAATCAGTGACTGTGAATATTTGTCCTGGTACTCCGGCATGTCCTCCGGGCGCGTTTTCTTGCTGCGCGTTTTCTCTTCCATCGAGCGAACCTCCTTTTACCGTTTCCATTATATCATCATTTGCGCCATTTGTCCACTGACCGTTTGCTGATGTATCCGCTCTTTTTGAACCTGTAAAGTCAGTTACTGCCCCAGGCAGGTTCATCAAACCGCCAGATATTGCACCAACCAGCGCGGAATACAATGCATCCTCTGACAAAGGATTTAACTCATTGTTTTCATCTAAAACCGCATTGCGAACAACCGGATCAACTACCGACTGTAAATATTCCTCAAACGCTTCGTCACCCATGCTTGCGATATATTTTCCGGCAGACTTGAGACCGGCTTGAACCGTGGGGTTTTTTATAGAGGCTTCTATGGTTTTACCCAGCGTCTGCAACGCCGGAACTTTAGCAAGCAATTTGGATGCCCCGCCCTTGCCTAAAGCACCTATACCGCCTAACACATATTGCAAGCCACTCTCTAGTGCGCCGTTAATTCCTGCGTATAGCAACGCCTCATTTTTGCTATATCCTTCTTTTATTGTGTCGCCATAAGCGTTGCCGGCTGTTTGAGCGCCCATCAACGTAGCGCCCGCGACCGGATTCGCGGCACCTAATACGGCAGAGTTGGCCATATTGCCCGCCGAATAAAGCACATCAGACATAACGCCAAGCCCACCAGATAATTCCGGGCGAACATTTGCCTGCGCCTGCTCCATCCAGTTTTTATCAACAATTTTATCGCTTCCGGTCAGCATTTCTAAATACTGTTCAAGACCGGAATTGGCCGCAGACATACCGCCGGTTAAAGCCAGCCCTGCCGCAGATAACACTTTGTCGGCGCCGTCTTTTTTACTAATTTCCTTCGCGATCGTATCGGCCTTTCTTTCCTGAAGCTTTGTGCGTAGGCTTTGCAAATAAGCCTGTGCCGTCTTTCTATCCCCAGAATTCACATAGTAGTTGTAAATAGAGATTTCTAGCGGGGTCATTTCACTAAGCGCATCATTTCTGGTAAAAATAGCCGCGTCAATATCTGCTAAAGTTTGATTTCCATCCCAGTAGCTACTATCATTTAAGTAGTGGTAGGCCTTGTTTTGAAAATCGAACCTTTTCCCTGCATCGCTTTTGTCACTTTTATATTTAGACAGGGTTGCAAAATCCGGGTTGTTCACGACCGATTCAAACGTAGCCGGCGCTAAAGAATCCGCGCTTCCCCCGCTCCGTTCAGCCCTTCCACCCGAAACTGAAACCATAGCATCTGGCAGAGGCACTTGGTAAGGCTCGGCAACAGGCGTTCTCCCGGTCGATGCGGCAGACACCTTCGTGGTTGTTCCGGTTATGCCTTTGGTGGAAACAGGCGCTGAAGCAGATGGAGCTTTCAGAGCTTCAATTTCCTGGCTCGAATAAGGTATATAGCGGCTTGTGGATTGTTTTTTTAGTTTTTCTATTTCATCAACTGAATAAGGAATGTACGGCATAGAAATCACCTCGTTTATTTACGTCGGCTCATGAGTTCATCATATACTCCGGCATATCTGGCCGCCTCTAGTAATGCCGCCTCGTCTCCTTGAAATTCGTTGATAAGGTCGTTAACTGCGTCCCATTTACTAATGCCGTTCCGGCTTATGCGCCGAGCTAAGGCGGAGCCATATTCCTTTGAGTTTTTAGGGTTGTAATTGCCGTCGCTTAATCGGCTGCTTTGAGAAGGAGCGGATATTGGCACCTTGCCGCCGCCTGCATAAGCAACCATTTGCAGCGCTTCATCCGCGGACAAGCCCGCGTCCGTATACCACTTAAGCAGCGCCAATTGGTTTTCGGCTTCCTGCTGTTTGGCCTTGGCGGCGGCCTGCGCCTGTGCAGTCTGGGCCTCGTACTTTGCCTTTGCAAGAGCGTCTTGCCTACTAAGGTCATACTGTCTGGCCTGTTCTTCCCTGGCAAGGTCGGCATTATACATGCTGGTTCCCTGTTGCATAGCGGTATTATAAGAACTCGCTAAAGCATCGTTGAACCAATTGGACGTGTTGCTCAGTACGCCGGCTGCCTGCTGCTGCTTCTGGGCCGCGCCCGCTTCGATGAGTTGGGCAATTTTGTCCTGCAATTCCTGAGTCTTTTTCTGCTGCTCCAGACGAGCGGCCGCGTCCGCGTTGCCGCGTTGTACGGACAAGGCGGTCTGCTGGGTACGGTTCAGTCCGGAATCGGTCAGGCCCATGTTGGCCATGGCTTCCTCTACCTTTCGACGGCCAACCAGTTCCTGCACGGCATTGGCGTCAAATTGCTTCTGATACGCCTCCGGAAGCTGCTCTATTTGCGTTTGATAGGGCTTGGTGGAGGCGGTCGTAGTGCGGTCAATCGCCGCATTCACACTATCAATAAGCTGCTGATCCGATTGCTTCCGCTGCTCGTGAATTTGATTTAACGTCCCCTGACCCTTGCCGTATAATTCGTCAACGTATTCTTGAATTGACCTCGCCATTTATCTCACTTCCCCGTATACTTCATATCGAATAACCATGCCGTCCACCGCCATGGCACCGGCGCTATCGGCGCGGATTCCAAATCGTCTTATGCGGTTTACATGAGGCGTAACGGCCCACACACGCATATCCCCATCCCCATACATGCCGATTCGGTATGCATCCTCCTGCGTACCGAATTCCGTCACATAAGACAGTGTGATGTAACCATCCGCCACATCGGTGGCACCAATGTGCAGCTTGCGGACATTTTTGCGCCGTTCTGGACGACCGAAATCAAATAGTTTTGTCTGGAACGCGGAGTGGATTGGCGTGTCTCCTGTGATTTCGTCATAATATAACGCCGTATCAGACATGCCACCGAAATGGTAATGCACCAGAAAATCATACGATTCGCGTTGCCCGGTTTCAGGGTCTATATAAATCTTTTGCCCCCTACCAATTAACTGACACACACCGCCAAAAACATAACCTTTTATCGCTTGGGCATAATCTACGAATGCCCAGATATACCAGCCCATGTATCTCTGAGCCTTTTTTGGATCGGCGTAGGAGGAAATATTTGCAAAGGCGTTCCCGCCATAATTAAACACAACGGCCTTGTCCAAGCAAAATAAGAAGTAATTTCCATCCCAATCGACGGAAAATGCATACTCCTTCATAAGCGATTCATCCCATCCGTTTAGTTCAGGTTGAATCGCATCGGATAGTTCAAACACGTTGCGCTCGCTGTACTGGTTGGCTGATGTAAGCGTATATACCTTTTTCCCAGATGTGGCCCAGATCAGCCGATTATTACAAAGTGAAACGGTGTTCGGGCAATCACAGCCCACACTCGAATGTATGGGCGTTATGGGAAACTTAGCCATGTTGGCGGCCACGTCAACAACCTTGCCATCGATTACATCCTGGGCGGTAAAATCCCCACCAGCAACATACGTTGCATAATATATCTCACTTTCCTTAAAAACTACCAGGATGTTTTCCTGCTTGCCGAACGCGGTCACGGCCATACCAGAATTGCCAATGCGCGCATAGTTGTTCTCAGGGAAGTACAGTGGATTATTAACATCACTCCAGTGTACTAAATTCGGCTCTGAAGGATTGCCGGAAACGAACAGTCTAGTCCCGCCGTTTATTCCACTCCGGTCGCCGCCGAACCAAGTACACATACTCATGTTTGTGATTTTTTCAAAGGCTTCTGCATCGTCTTTTGAAGCTACTACCTCTAAATTATTGGTTATGTTGGCAGACGGAACCGGTGTAGGTGATACCCTGTCCTTGGTAAAGTAAACATAACCCGCCGTTCTATCTGCCATAAGCACTAAACCATCCGCCTGGGCCGCCGTCTCCATCGAAGTATTTGCGTTAATCGTATGGGCATGAACAGTTCCTTTGCTGTCTGTATACTTGGCAGTTATCTTCGAATTGTCTAAACCTTTTTGAGGAAGCCAAAAAGTTTTTCCTTTTCCGTCGGTGGTATATAAGCTTCGAAACCTTCCGGTTAACATGTTATATCCTTCAAAAAAGGTTCCGTTCGGCTCACCCACTTCGCCGTCTGTATATGTTCCTTTGCCGCTGACTAACACGGTGGGCACATACATATCATCATCGGACAGTTGGGCCCATTCGTCACTTCCGTTCCACTCAAAAATCAAGCCCACGTTAAAGAAGATATACAGTCCATTGCCAGACGCCTTCTTGTCGCTCTCTACGAACATAATGCGAAGACTGTTGACATCTTCATCGGTTGGGAGATATATGGGATTTCCCACCTGTTCGCGTCCGCCGTCCGGTTGAATTTTATACACGGATACGAGGACTGTGCCCATATTAATACGGGAAAATACCGCCATAGCCGGGCAGCCACCAATGGACGATAGTACACCGTCGGAACAAGAAACACGTTCGTTTGTTTCTATCCGGTAAATAGAATTGGTTTCTGTTTTCAACCCTGGCCGTGTCCGGAGAGCCTGATCCTGCCACCACATATTGCAAACGTTGGTAAGCTGGTTATCCTCTACAAGATGTGGCGCATCCTTGAGGTTTACGCCGCCATCCAGCTTAGGAATAGTCACCCTGTACTGCGGACTTGCCTGCATTTTTGGAATACGCATGTTAATCCTCCCACACATTCGGTAGCACGTCGCCCCGTCGCACTGGCGGGCGCTTCACGGCGTTCCGTTTCTGCTGATACAGGCTGGAATAAAACTGCTGATTTTCCCCGTCCCCCTCGGACTGCGCCAAAAACATAGCGACGCCGTAGAGGATGGCGCTTTCTACGGCGTGCTGAGACAGCGGAATATCGTCGTTGATGTTGGAAAGCGGGATATATGCGTCTTTACGCTCCAACGGCCAAATATCGGCCATCACCTGATTGACGATATTTAACCCGCGACGGAACAATTCAGCCGATTGTGCGCCGTTTACGGCCCCATCTGCACCTGTATATCCCAGCAGGGACATAGCCCGCCGGAACACATCGTTTCCCGTCCGCATTACATCACCCCGATTTCCTGTAGCATGGCCGCCTGCTGCTCCGGCGGCACAGAATCAAACGCCTGGCGGTATTCCGGTGGAAGCCCGTCAATGATGGATTGCGCATCAACGCCCTGCTGTTCAGGCGCTTGCATAGCCGCTTCCTCCTGTGCTCGCTGGGCCTCCTGCATCTCGCGGATAAGCCCGGAAAGATTGGGAACAGAGCCTTTGGGCAGCCGCTCCAGGTACTGCTTAGGCGTGATAATCTGAGAAGCCAAGAGATTGTCTAGGGTGTTCACGCTCTGGATTTCACTCCACAAGGCGGACGCTCCCACGTCAACCTTTACCGAGATAAGCAAATCCCGGTACTTCTCGCCGTCAAACGGCATATACCACACGCCGTTTTCGTCCTCGATTTTCAGGCTGCGCCGCCCGTACATGGTCACCCACATCTCAGCCCACACGCGGGCCACGTCTTCCACAAAACTGTAAAACCGATTCTGTACCGTCTGCATAGGCATGGTTGCAGCTTCCCGCACTGCCACAATAGCCGATGTGTTGTCTGGCCGCACGTCACCCAGCGCCGCGTCGTTTGCCCCGGATTGGGTGAGCGTGTTGGAGATAAGGGAAGCGATATTGTTATCGAACGCGGGGGCGAAATTCGGCGGGTTTACATAGCGCACCGCGTTCAGCATATCCTCGGACGTACCGTTGATTTTGATGATTTGGCCGGGGTCGTTGGTGATTGGTTGGTTTACCACGTCCCCGTTGACCAACGTCAAGGGCATACCCAGCATCATCACCGCCCATACGCTGGCTGTCAACATCCGGTTAATGGCAATTTGGTTGGGAATGAGATAGGTAATTTCGCTTTCGCCATAAGCGCAGTTCCGGCGGCGCTCCCAGCGGAAGACGGCCAGAGGGTACAACCGCAGTTTGGTGTCCCACCTGTACCGGATAGTAGCGCCGCGCACGGCCACAGAGGCCATAATCTTGCACGTGCCGTCCTTGGCCCACTCTTTCCAAAATTTCGTCAGCACCGTGGCTTTACGGCTATCCTCAGGCTCATCCTCTGACATGTCGCCAGCCATATACCCGGTATCCCTGTCAGGCTTAATCGCGTCGATTTCAGCCTCTGAACGACCGTTGCGGCGGGCCTCGCGCTGCAAATCCGCAACGCTCTTGCGCTGGGCGATAATGATATAGGGCTGCGCCTGCACGTCATATAGATTCGGGTCGCCGAAATACACGTTTTCAATGTCCAGCACTTCACACGCAATATCTCCCTGAATCGGCGTGGTGCCGGATTCGTCCGCGTACAGCCCTGTACGGATTTTATCGTCCCAATAGGTGTACAGTACACCGGTTCCGGACACATAGGCGTTGCGCAACGCCTGTTCCTTCAGGTCGTCAAATTTTACACGCTCCGCCGTGGTCTTGAAGTAGTCAGACAACGCGGTCATGGTCACGGCCAGCTCTTCTTCCGGCGGAAGGCCCATGGTTTCCTGCGGCGAAATCTGGCCCTGTGCAAAAGCGTCTCGCTCGTCTCTGGCACGATCGCTGATTCCGACAGTATTTGGTACACCTTCCACTGAATAATTGACGGTGACCGGATTGGACGCCACCACGGCCATTTTATAGTCGCCAATGCGCTTGATGACGTTGTGGCGCACCAGGGGCCGGTCGTTGCCGCACCGCGCCCCGTGCCACTGGTCGCCAATATAGAACCGCTCGTTGATTTTCCCTTGTTCGTACAGCCCTTTACGGCCCAAGCCGGATTTAAACGTCCGCCCGGTCTCGTATTCCTCAAATATCTGTTCCGGCTCCCACGGCTTTCTTTTCATGCGTTTTCCTCCGTTCCCCTCCGGCGGTTCATGCGCCACCGGAAAGCATATAGAAGCCGCCGGGCGGTTTCCCACTCGGCGGCTGCGGATTATCGGGTATAGACGTAGATGGTATCCTGGAGAGACTTCTTGACAAACAGGTCGTAGTATAGGCGGTACTGGAACAGGTACGCATCCGCCTTCTGGTTCTGGTCAGGAGAGAAAGTGCGGATACGTTCGGACTTTTTGACCAAGGAAGCGGCTCGCTTCGGCAGTACCAGGATGCCGATTTTCTTTGCGGAAGAAGCCGGGACGAACCCGCCGGGGCGCTGGTCTGCGCCACTGGAGCCGCTTTCGTCGGTCACGCCGTCGTAGAACGTGTATGCCGTCTTCATGCGGTCGTCTGCTACCGGGATAATCGGCACGTCGTTCAGCTTTTTGACTTTGGTATTGATTTCGCCCTTTTTGAAGTCGTCCACCATCAGCTGTCTGGAAAGCTCGGTGGTGTTCATCATCGCCGCCCAAATCTCGCTGTCCACGAAGCAGACCAGCGGCTCGCTGTAGCCCGCAACCGCCTGCACCTTGTTGATGGCCTCGGTAATCATCTTATAGACCTGGGAGGCGGGGGTGCCGGTCACGGTGTGGGATTTCGTGGTGGCCAGCGTGGCCAGCTTGGACAGGACATAGGCGTCCATCTCGGGCACCACTTTGGTGCGGACGAACTCCCCCATCACCTGGCCTGCCAGATTGGCGATGCCGGTCTCGTCGTTGTCCTCCCGGTCAAGCTGGAAGGAACGGCCGCGATCCATGGCCATGGTATAGGATTCGCTTGACACCGTCAGCGCACCGGTGACAAAGCCGTCATCTCGGTCATAGTTGCCGAGGCCCTGCATGTCCACGTCCGGAATCAGTACAGTGCGCGCCCCCACAAATTTGCTTCGCATGGCGTTGTCCGCGAAGAAACTGGTTTGCGCGGACTGAACCAGCGCCTTGTCCAGTTCTCCAGTAAGTTTAGACTGGAACTCTAAAGAATTGATAGTGCTTTCTGTAATAGCCATTATGTATCCTCCTTATCTTGCCCACACACCGGCCAGCATGGCGTCGATGGTGGGGTTTGTGGTTTCGCCCGCGCCATCAGCCTGGGAACCGGTGGACGCTTTTGCCGCCTGCTCCTGTGTGGCCTTAGCTGCGGACACTTTTTTGCTTTCGGCGCGCTGGTAACGCAGATAGGCATCGGTAAGGTTTTTGCCTTTTACTGCCGCATCCAGTACGGATTTGGGGACAACGGAAAACTCCGCCAGTTCGGGAAATTCCTGTTGCAGCTCCACAAACTCGTCGGCCAGCCTTTTGGCAAGGTCGGCCTTTTCCTTTTCCTGTGCGGCGGCGGCTTCTTTTTGCACGCTTTCGGCTGCGGTTTGGCGCTTGAGCTTTTCAGCATCAAAAAGCCGGTTTGCAAGCGCCTCGTTTCCGTCGCACTCCGCAAGGATAGATTGATAAAGCTGCTTGTCCTGGCTTTCTGCCAGGGCGTCAATCATTTCGGGCAAAGACTTGCTATTTGCCGCGGCTAAAAACTTGAGTTTGTCCAGCATCGGGACCAGTTCGGAGGCCGGCGTCCCCGTCTGTTCCTCCAGTCTGTCCAGCCTCAAGCCTTTCTGCGCGAGTGCGGCCGCTTCTTCGCGGGTTATCCGCCGTTCCTCGTGGTTGAACTGGATGACAAAAGCGTCGTCTTCCGCCTCTGCGGCGTTCTGCTCCGGGGCCTCGGCCGGTGTGGTGCCCTCTGCCTCGGCATTATCCGTCAGTTCGCCGTTTGCTGCACCTTTTGCAGCCACGCTGCCTTCGGGTTGATCCTGTGGTGCGGTGTCAACCCCCTGCATGGGTGTATTCTCTTCCATTGGTCATTCTCCTTCCGCCCATGGTGAGGGCGTTTATTCCGTCGGCTCCTGTTCGGCGCCGTCGTAGGTTAAAAAGTTGGCCCATTCTCGCCGGGATTTTTCGGCGGCTTGCTTATCGATGGCGCTGGCAGGCTCCTGGTTGCCCGTGTTTGGCTTTTTACGAGCAGGGCCGTCTCTTTTCCTGCCTAGCAGAAAACCGCCTAAAAAAGCCGCCAGAACCCATCCAGCGGCGGCTATAATCCATATCATCACACGTCCCACCCCCCTTGCATATCTCTTGGTGTTACTCCGGTCGGTGCATAGCCGCGCGCTTTCGGCTGGGCTTCTGCCCATGGGCGGATTTCGCTTTCCAGGCCGTAGCGAAGCGCATCCAAGCAATGATTAAAAGTGTCAATCGGTTTATTGATATACTCCCCGGATTTCTTATCCTTCTGCCATGTGTAGTTTTCAAATTCTTCAATGGTACGGCTGCATCGTTCATCTACAATAATTTCCTGCTGATTCAGCCACTGAATCCCATGCATGACACTGTCTGTGCCCTTTCTGGATGGCCGAATACGCGGAACACCCAGCAGACGGATTTCATCTATACTTTTCTGATCCGCGCAGTCTGCAATGATTCGTTCCTTGGCCAACCCTAAAGATTTTATCGTTGATGCTATCTTGTCGTTAAGCATTCCTTCGCCCTTGTATTCTCCAATAATAAAGACCTTGTGCTTGTGGCCGTCATACCATCCCCAGACAAGCGCAGAAGGGTCATTGATGTAGCCGAAATCTAATCCGCAAAAGAACTTAGCCCCTGCATACTCCGCCGCCGCAATTAGCCGCTTGGTCACACATGGATATACCAGTCTGTCCAGCGTTGCAAACTCACCCAAGGCGTAAATGCGATAATAGGCCGGGTTGCGCCGCTGCATGTCCTCCAGCATAGCGCAATAGTCTGCGGTAAGAAAGCGATTGTCCTTGTATGTGGTTTGTATAATGCTGGCGTTGTCGGGCTTTTTAACATAAAAATACCCGTATACCCAATTGGCCTTGGATACCGGGTTAAACATAAGATATATCTGCGGGTCTGACTCCGGCGGACGAAGCCGCAAATCCAATTGAAGAAAATCTTCTTCCGTTAGTTCCGTGGCTTCTTCGATGATTATGTCCGTAATTCCAGTGACGGATTTGATTTTCTCCGGGTTATCCATACCCTTGAATATGAACATGGAGCCGTTATGCAAGGTTATTTGATAATCGGAACGATTGACCTTAGCCGCACCAAGGAATCCGCTGGCTGATAAAAGGTCTAGCATCAACTGAAATATAGAATGTTTCAGAGTAACGCCTACTTTCCGAACCACAAGTACCTTGCGCCGCCGATTTAGGGCTTTTAGTAGCATCTTCTGGCATGCACCGTAACTTTTTCCGCTGCCGGCGCCGCCGTAGTATACCTCCAGGCGGCGGGAGTAATCGTCTATATGGTCATACACCCAGCCGTTGAAGGCAGATGGATTCAACGCCTTACCCATCCTTAAACCACCCACTATCTATATCCGTGATGGGTTCTACAGGTTTGTCCCGCCAGCTTTCGGGACGCCTATTTTTCAACCAGAATATTTGCGCCGTTGTGTCCGCTGGAATGTGCACTTCGTCCACGCCAGTTTGCAGTTCTTCCCGTTCCATTATTTTTTTACCGGTATCCTGGTCATAATCCACGATGCGCACCTTGAACGTTTTTTTTACTTCCACGTTGTATCCCATAGCCTTTTTCAGCAAGGCATTTTCTACTTCGATATCCACAACTTCTTTGCCCTTTTTTAAGGCGGAAGAAATGGCAGGGAACTTATTTTTCCAAACCCTAAGCGTTTCGCGCGTTATGCCCATGTTATGGGCAATTTGTTCTTCCGTCAGTCCGTCTCGGGCCCAAGCTTCCACCAGAAGCAAGCCGTCCGCGCCTAGCCAATCTGCGTATTTCCCTTTAGCCATCTCCACCACCCCCTTTATTTTATGTATCCCCAAGCCCACCCTCCGGACGCTGTGCCGGCCTCACCAAAAAGATTTTAAAAAGCTATTGACATACCACCCACTGGGTGGTATAATATAGTCAAATGGTAAGGAAAACAACATAAACGGAGGTAATGAAAAATGTATGTAAATCAAGAGGGCAAGTACACGGAAAGCGCGAAGTATTTTTACAACGATTATACCGACGAGTTCTGCGTGGTAGGAACCACAATGTCTGCGACCGCACTTTGTGACATCGAGGAATGCTTCGCTTCCGCCGATTTGCTGAAAGAAGTCGAAATGCCTGAATACATCACCGAAGATTATAATGGGGCCGAATGGTAAGCCGACGCAAATCGAATAAGAGGGGTGATAGTAATGACACATGAAACCTATTATAGGCTTGTATCCGACGCGCTGACCGCGGAAAGCGAAGAAATGTTTATTTCAGCTCCAGGGTGGGCCGACTGGATGGACGAATACGGCGACGATACCGATCGCCTGGCATCCGACATGCGCAACATCTACCAAGTTTCCCATATGACAATGCTCGATTTACTCTCCGCGTCCGGTATGACAAAAGCTGCTTTTTCGAGGCGTTTCTTGATCCCCTTGCGCACCGTGGAAAATTGGGTATCCGGAATACGGCCATGTCCAATATACGTGCGTCTGATGATAGCAGATTTGCTTGGCCTGGTAACGGTGGAAAGGCACTGACATGGGCGGCGTAAAAGGACAATCCACACTTGGGGATCGCGTCTGCAAGCAGTGCGGTATAACGTTTCTAGGAGGCCCCCGGGCATGGTATTGCCCGGGGTGCCGGCTGGGAAGAAGGCGGGAAATGGACGCCCGCAGGCACCGCGCCGGATCGGCCAGGCACCTGGGGGACACGGACAAATGCGTTGTGTGTGGCGCAGATTATATAGTGATGGGCAGCAACCAAAAATACTGCCCCGATTGCGCACCGGATGTTGTTGCCGAAAAAGATAGACATCAGGCGATGGAATGGTACAACGAAAACAAAGCCGAATACAATCCGGTGCGGAATCAACGGCGCCGGAAAAACGAATCCGTTTGCACTGTGTGCGGAAAGACGTTTCATCAACACGGAATTCCGGTAAAGGTGTGCTCCGATGAATGCCGGAATATACGCAAAAAGCAATGGCAACGCAAAGCTGACGCGAAAAGAAGCCCTAGAAAATAAAATTACCCGCCGTCCCATCCGCCGGCTGTTATGTCCGGCACAACAAAAATGCGCCCCGGATTCATCGTCCGGGGCGTTCTTCTCTTTTTCTACAATACCAGTTTACTTCAGCAGGGGCGGACATACAAGGACATTTACCGCCAAAGCATGGAGCCTGCGCGTGTGCCTCGCGCTATATCCGATACGTTCGGCGGTTTCCTCGATAGTTTTACCGTCTATGTAGATATTGCGCAAGACGTCGCGTAGTTTATCATCAGGTATACCGATAATGCAAGATTCTATTTCTCGTCTAAGGTTTACTTTACGGTCTATCTCACGGTCAAGCTCCACGTCAATGTCCGCAATGTGTTGCACGGCATCCAGTACCCTATCGCTAACACCACCAAGGTGCGGCATGTCTGACAATACGGGGGATACACTGACGGCCAGCGCCATCCATCTGTCTCTTTCGGCAATCATCCTATTGATTTGGGCCTCTAGCGTCAGGTACTGCCCCAGATACTGCTTCTTTTCTTTGTTTGTCATCGGCCGCCCTCCTTTCCGCCTCCCGTTTAGCGCGCATCCGTGCATGATACGCCTTGCACACAGTTCGGTTGTGCTGCACCGTATCGGCCACATAATCCCGCTTTTCCGGTTCCATGCACGGGGTCACGCACAGTCCGTCAGAATTTGCCCATTGGCAGTGTGTGCGCATGCATTGCCGATAACCTGTCTTTTTCAGCCGAACCGCCCTTAACGGTCTTGTGGCCTCCGCCCAAGCAGGTTTAAACCAGTCCCAAAACTTTTTACAGGTGTCGCTTTTAGACGTACACCGTTTGCCCCTGCCGCAACTTGCGCATGGGCTATCCGGTATTTTCATCGCCGCCCACTCCCAAAACACGCCGCGAAGAACAGCCCCACGCAGGCTCCTGCGCTTGCCGCAAGCAGCAGATACACAATGCCCAGGATGGGCGATATGCAGATGCTCATAGCGTGGCCTCCTTCTTGTACCACGGCTTAAATTCCTGTATTTTTTCTAGCAACGTTCCAGCGTCTCCGTCAAAGCAGATCGCCCTATCGTCTATGTAGCACACTGCCGGCGGCTTTGTGCTGCTTACTCCGTCCACGCTGATTTTTTGTCGTTTTAGCCAATCCCTTACAGCTTGTTCCCCGGCCAGCTCCGCGCACCTGGTCGAAACGACCACCACCCGATATTCCGCTTCCCTGATTGCGTCTATTGCGTCTTTTATGCCTGCTACAGGCGGATCCGGGATTTCCGATACCCCACACCATCCGCTTGTATAGCTGTGTATCACACCATCAAAATCAAATACCACCATTTTGCTCATGGCGTGTCCTCCTCCTCTCGATAAATCTGTAACCACCGCTCACGGCATTTTTTGCAGGCGATTTGCGGCCAATGCACAATATCCTCGTCGGTTGCGGTTATGCCATCATCGTAGATGTCTGTGCGCTGGTGTTGCCTGCCGCAAAGTGATTTGTTATCGACAAAACAGTGGTACTTAACGGACTTTCGGATATAGTCGCCATCATCACAGGCGGGCAATTGCCAAACTGGGCGCACGTAACTATCAAAATTCATGTAGATCATCCTCCTTCGGCGGATCCGGCAACATCATCCAGTGGGTAACGTAGGCATTTTCCCA
>ERZ791909.1174-NODE-1174-length-19064-cov-3.233731_pt1 | contig 19064 bp, 24 predicted proteins | sample MGYA00510143_ERZ791909 | MGnify/ENA primary metagenome ERZ791909 (study PRJEB30046, sample SAMN00792093) | human gut metagenome | study: EMG produced TPA metagenomics assembly of the A metagenome-wide association study of gut microbiota in type 2... | reverse complement strand
TGCCATGGTTGAGTTATCGTACTGTACCAGAGTTGGATAGCCCGGCGTTTTTCTGTTTTTTGTATTCCAGTCATTGGCAAAACGGGCCATCGTAGCGGAAGAGCCTACAAATTGCTCACAAAGGCAGCAGATATGAATTTCCCCATTGCCATAGAAGACGAATATCTCTTTGTAGATACTCAAATCGAAAATCGAATCAGCCTCTTCGGACCATTTCTTTTGAATGCCCAATAGGCGTATAGCGGGAATATTATCAAAATTCGCAATCGAAATGACTGTTATTTCTGTTTCAAACCATTCCTTCAGGACCTTCTGCAACGGATTCAGTATTGAGCGCCCGAAATATTTTCTTGCCTCGTCATATATCGGAATGAGTTCCTCCAACAGCATCAACCAACCTTTTCCCCGGATTTCGCAAACCCCGACTTCTCCGTTTGCTTTCAATTGGCAGATGACACTATAGGAATATTCAGACGTTTCTTCTTGGATTTTTATTTTATCCTGAGAGATGATTTCCAGTTTGCTCATGATTGCTCTCCATTCATTTGACTTTGGGCCACGCAAAAGTCCAAGCCATTTTATCATAGTATTCCCGCTTCAGCCATGCCAAATCGTCAATCCATTCCCGGATGGCCGTATCGTAGCTTTTCTGGTTTTTCTGCCGCAGGAAATTTCTTGCAAAAGCAGCAATCGAGTTCGCCATTTTCTCCAGTCTGGCAGGAGACTGGTTCTTCCCCCATTCCTCCATGTAGTCCATGTTTTGCACAAACGGTAATGTGTCATGAAAAATCTGAGCTAAAATCAGATGACGTGCGTTTTCGGCTAAACCGCTGTTCCCGACCCGATAACCGCATACGCCGAAGATTCCATTCTTCGGGGAATCGATTTCCGGCATGAGGAATTCTGAAGGATAAATATCGGTATGGGGCCATTCAAAATAGCCTTCCGAGTGCCGTTTACACATTCCCAGAAAAAAATCTATCTCATCTTCATCATCGCGAGAAATGCGTTCGCCGTCAAGGAAACTCAGGAATCCGTTTTGAGTGTAAATCTTTGCCCGATTCCAATAGGGAATCAACGCTTGCCAATTCACTCTCCTGAAATCCGTTCCGAGAATAATGTACTGCTCCTCCGCATCCGGGGCATCTTCCAATTCGATGTTACGTTTCGCCAGCTCAGTGAAAAACTCATCTTCCGTAAATGGATTCTCGCCTGCCAGAAAGCCGGGATAACGTGATTCATAACTCCGGGCATATTCATATAGTACGCTGATTTCTTTGAAGGTCAGTGCATCGCCTCGGAAGAAAGTAATCCCGAGGTTTTCATTGCAGTCCGGTGCAAAATTGGCGATTGCGGTTTCTGTGGCGACAAACACCCCACCTGAAGAAATAAAGGGGTCCTCCTGTTTTTTCGTATCCATGCAGTCCTCCTTAATGGCTCATTATTCCTATTGTTCAGGGTGAGAGAGGAGGAAATCAACGCTTCCCCCTCTCAGAATTCTGTCAATTTCAGATTTGTCCGGTTCCTTTGCAGCGGGTGCAACTGTAGTTGCCTTCGCCTTTCTTGCCGCTACCGGCGAATCCGGTGCCGTTGCAGGAAGTGCAGCGGACTTTCCGCTTCTCGTTCTTACTCTGGTTAACGGTTTCCTGTTTAGCGGAACCGCACGTGGTAGTGGCGGCCCAAGCACCTCCTACGGCCAGCATAACCGCAATGGCAATGATGCAGAACTTCTTCATTTTTGATGCTCCTTTTAAGGCGAATGGATAGAAATAACTATCTTTTTCCTGTTCCATTGCACTTTGAACAACTGGTCTCTGGGCCTAATCGTCCCCCACTGTATTTGGCACGGGGAAGAACGCCTGTTCCATTGCAATTTCGGCATTTGGACATGAACTCGTTTATTTTGCGACGACGCTCAGCTTCTTCCATTTTTTTGAAGTTTTCTTGAATTGCTCTTTCCGAATTCTTGGACGCTTCTTCCGCGTCTTTCAAAAAACGGTCTGTTTCTCTGGCGCTGCGTTCTATTTCCAGCTGTTTTTCACGTTTCAGTCTTTCCAGTTCCTTTTCCTTGGAATCGCAACCGGTAAATACGATTGTCAATAAGGACATCATGCTCAATAAGAAAATCTTTTTCATCGGATGGGCCTCCGGCTTTCTTCTTTTAATTTTTCCATTTCGTCAGCGAGTTTTTCGATTTTAATCCTCTGGTCCTGTGCCTCTTTCAAGTTTTGTTTCTCCTCTGCTATCTGTTTTTCTGTTTCTTTGGAGTCACAACCAAAGGCGGCCACAGCGAGGGCAATACTCGCCAGTGATAACAATAAGTGTTTTTTCATATTCCTCCTTTTGCTTTTGGGGTTAAGAAATCCGGGTTCAGTTTGGTTAAGATATCGATTCCGTCGATATAGACATCGGCATCGATTCGGAAATATTTGTCGCGGTCGATGTTTCGAAGCTCAATGACACGGGCATTATTCAGCAGGCCGGAAAGACGCTGTTTTTCGAGGTTGGCGGATTTGCGCTCTTCCGGGTCCCTGCTTTTCAGCTCAGGCGTGTTGATACCCCGGAGGCGGATGGAGATGTTCTTTCCGGCAATAGCCGAATGCTCGTCGATGTCACAGGCGAAGGTGTCGCCATCGATGACACGCAGGAGGCGGGAAACTTTGACATCGGGATAAAGTTTATCCTGTGTCTGCGGATGAATGGCACATCCGGCCAGCAGCAGAATTCCGAACAGCAGAAATAATACTCGTTTCATTGTTTTCGTCTCCTTTGTCATCTTATGCCGGAATTTATCGGCAATCTTACGCGGCAGACGAAAAATTGTGCAAAAAAAGAGGTGCCCCCGATTACACCATTTCGAGGCACCGCCAAGCGCCCACTCAAGAATGCAAAAGGGAGCACCAAAAACACAATGGTGCTTTTCCCTTCAGCAACGATTCTTGAGTGAAAAATTGGCGGTTTTCGAAATGAACGTCTGCTGAAAAGTCAGAACTGACTTAACATATTCAATTGTAAGATTCGGTTATTTCTCCGATATATCCTCCAGTATCTTTTGTACTTGCTCCTTCAAAACCGGAATATCGGTCTTGACGGCATCCCAAATCCGGGACTGTGATATCTTCATATAATCATGAACCAGAACATGGCGCATTCCGATGATGCCGCTCCACGGAATGTCGGGGTATTTTTCCCGCAGCTCCTTGTTGAGCTTCGAGGCGGCTTCTCCGAGAATGGCAAAACACATTCCGACGGCCAACTGGTCTTTGAGGGAAGCATTGAATTCAGCTTCCGTAATTCCGGCTGTCAACTGCTCAATATTACGGATGGTATCGGCAATGTGGCTGAGGCGTTCTGCGTCATTGTTCATAACAGCACCATATCCAACCGGGCATTTTTACCGAAGCGGTCGTTTTTCAGAACATCGGCATCAACAATATCCACTTTACCGGCCAGCAATTCGGCGATGTCGTATTCCGCTCCGGCATGGTCGAACAGCGTAGCTCCGGGCGCAAACTTGGCGATGAAATCGACATCGCTTTCCGGGGTTTCTTCTTTTCTGGCACAGGAACCGAACACGTAAAGTTTCTCCACCTTATGCGCTCGCGCGATTCGGTAGATTTCTTCTCTTTTTGCTCTGAGTTCGTCCAGTTTGCACATATCCTGACCTCACCGATACATATACTTCCATCCTAATATAAACTCTTTCAAGAAAGATTCAAATCACCGGAAGGACAAAACATCTATTTATGGTGCTGTAACTTGCGAAGCAGACAACGGGCGGAAACGACTTTGGGATTGCCGTTTTCATCGCAGACGACAGCCCGTTGACCGAGCCTGGTCTTACGGCTCAACTCTTCGTGAACGGCTTCCTGTAAAACGGCAAGTGCTGTCGTATCGTTCCCCGCCAGAATAACGCTCTTTTCCCGGGAGTTATCGAGGCGACAGACGGTATCACAGACTTCCACATATTCGGCGAGATTGGCGATACTGCGCGGAAAACGGCGAATCATCACATTGCGGGGAACATCGTGTCCGCCTTGCTTCACTCGGTATTCCACCCGCAACGCAGAAGTTCCGGCATTCGGCAGCCATAGATAAAACAACTCGATTCGCCAGCCGGTTGCCTTCAATCGTTTCAACGTCTGCAAATGCGCTTTGCCGGAAAGCGTCGTTTCAAAGGAGAAATCTTTTCGGGCAGTGATGCTCTCGGTCATCATTTGCAGGAAAATCCGACTTGCCTGTGGCAGGGCGCTTTCAACATTCAGAGGCGACAGTCCGCGGGCGATATTATCGGCATTCAGAAAATTCAGGCACCCGATTTTCGGAAGGTATGTCATGGCAAAAGTCGTCTTTCCGGCTCCATTCGGACCGGCAATCACGTAACAGGTCGGCGACTTCGGCATAAGCTGGCTCCTTTTTCCAGTTCTGTAATATAAGTATTTTCAACAAAATATTCAACCCATGCGTAAGAAAATCGATTTTTATCGGCATTAGTTCACGGAAGCACTTCGGACCCCGTAGAAAAATCGCCAGGCCCGGCACAGCATGACGCTCCGGGCAAGAATACCGGGAAATCCGAAGATGCTTCCTTTTTTCGCTTGAACTTCAACTATTTATCCCATATATTACCTTGCGAAGTGGAATTACAGCAAGGAATTTGATATATGACATTTACAACCAGAGGAAGCTTATTATCCGCCGTGCGGCGCGGCGATGAAATCGGCTGGGATGAATTCTATGCGATGTACAAGCCGCTCATCCTGTTGCGCGGCGGCGACCTCCGGCTCAGCCAGACCGAGAAGGAAGAACTGGTTCAACTGGTGATGCTGGACTTCTTCAAGGGAAGCCATTCTTTCGTCTATGACAAATCCAAGGGGCGTTTCCGGGACTATCTCAAACGCATCATCCACAACAAAGCCTGTGACCTGATGCGCAAGCGACAGGACGACACGGTTTCCATCGAAGCGGAAGATTTCGGCCTTGACGACCTCCCGGCTGAGGCCGAAGATATCTGGGAGAATCAATGGCGCGCGACAGTGCTGGCTCAGGCGCTGTTGGAAATAAAAATGAAGTGTGACCCTACGACCTTTCAGTCCTACATGTACTTTGTTTTCCAAAATATGTCCGCTCAGGAGGTGGCAAATCTGCTGGATATCAAGCCAAACGCGGTTTACCAGCACAAAGCGCGAGTGGAAAAAATGATACAGAAATTTGTCATGGAATTTGACGAATGAACGAGCAAGGGGTTCTTCATACAATTTATGACGTTACCGGATGGTTTCCCGATGTTCACAGCGGAGAGGGAGCTTTCGGAGGAGTCTGGACATGTGAGGATGGCGAACATCATCGCCGGGCAGTAAAAATCGTTTTCAAGTCCGAGGACGATGAGGATTGGAAGCATGAACTGAAAAGTTTGAAACTCTATCAATCCAAAGTCAAATTACACCCTAACTTGATTCAGATTTACAGAGTAGAAGAATTTGAAGATTATTTCTTTTATTTCATCGATGCAGCAGACAATATGGTGGGAGAAATATCATATATCCCTGGAACATTGGATATTTATAATGAATTTTATCAAATTGACAACAGTGAAATTATCGATATCTTCGAACAGTTGCTTGATGGACTGGATGCCTTGCACGCGGCGCAACTCTTACATCGGGATATCAAGTCTGAAAACATCATCATGGAAGACGGTGTACCCAAGCTTTCTGATATTGGTCTCGTTGCTTCTGCCTTAGAACCATATTGTGTTGCCGGAACGGAAGATTTTATTCCACCTGAATTGCTTTGCGGGACGAAGAAAACAACTCCTCAAAGCGGCTATGAAGCGGATATTTATGCATTGGGAAAAACGCTCTATACTATATTTTCCGAGTTCAACGCGAAGTCTTTTCCGCTGACTCCAGCAAAGAAGCTGGCAACGCCTGAAGGAAAAATCATCAATCGGACCATCAACGCGGTTTGCCATCCATCCTATGCTCGCAGACTGAAAACCAGCGATGAATTCCGTAAAGCGTTAAGAGGCATTCCCATCAAACCTCACCGATGAATTGCCGATACGCCATCGATATTCGATACCGAAGAGAACAAACAACTGGCGTAATGTTATATGGGATGGGTTTGAGGCGGAATGAGGCTGGACAAAAGGTCGGATGGAGTGGGGTGGCGCATACTATTTGATATCCAGCAGGTTCTTTCCATATGTACCTTCTGCATCGAGAACCAATTCCGGGGCCCAATCCGGGACGTTTCGCCATGCGCTTATCATATCGTTTACGGTTAGCTTCGCTTGCGATTCAGGAGTTATGGCTATGATTTCATCATGGATGTGGATAATGACCCGATGACCCTTCTTTTCGGTCTCGAAGATGGCGTTGACCAATAAGTCACGGGCTATCCCCTGCACGATGTTTTCGGTCAAAACTCCCCCATGCAGTTCCTTGCCACAATAGGTCATTCGGGAGCCTTCATCCATGAAGTTTCTCGTCTCGCCCGATTTGTCGATGTAACTGATGCGCTTTTCTTGTTCTGAGATTCGGGGCGACAGATAAACAATTCTTCTCCCGGAGGGAAGTCCTATGGATATTCTGTCCGTTTCCGGATGAATGCTTACTTTCCCGACTTTCTGTTCGGCTCCGGTCAGAATTGCCTCGCGGAAGGCTTCCTCTATCTCGCACCAGAATGCAGAGATTTTCTTGTAGCGATTGCGATACTGATTGACGATATCCCGGCAAGCCACGTTCAATTCCCGCTCGCTGGCAAACATGGTTTCCACTGCGGAAGCGGCCTGTACTTTCAAGCGGTTCCGAAAACATGATGCTCCCATACGGTAGCCAAGGCCGAGGATAGCGGTTTTGCCAATCGTTCTGAGGTCTCGCATACGTCTGGCTTCCGGTGAATCTCCCGACATTTTCTTGACAGGTTCGTTGAAAACAGCTCCAGCAAAGGTCGAGTAGACATCCTCGTTATTGGCAAACGCTTCGCAGAGTTCTTCTTCGTCCGCCAGCCAAGCCAAGACTCTTGCCTCTATCTGTGCGGCATCGACCGCAACCAATGCCATTCCTTCCGGGGCGTGGATGGATTGCCGTATGACCGTGGCGGCCCTTTGTAAAGCGGGGCTGCTGATTCTGTCGGGATGGGGTAGATTCTGGATGTTGAAGTTATTGCCCCCGGTAAATCGACCGGAGATTGCCTTTGCGTAGTTAAGGTGCACCGGCAGGACTCCACTGGTGAGATTGGCCGTTCCCTGTAAGTAATCGATACGGCTGGCATAGGCAGAGAATGCTTTCGCCAGTAAACGCTTTCCCACCAGTTCCCGAATTTCCGCATCTTCGTGTTTCTGTAGGCTCCGCATGAATTCATCGTCTTGCGCCAGCGCCGGAATTTCGCCGTTTGCTCCCGGTTTGGTGTCAATCCGATGGCCGAGCTTCGATTCAAGAAGCTGGGCAAAACTCAAATCGTTTCGCAGGTCGTCCAACTGATAGGGAGATATGCCTTCGTGAAGTCCGATAATCAGTTCATTTCTGGCTTGCCCCAGCCTTTCGACGTCAATCAGGAGCGGTGAATCCAGAATGCAGTGAATGGTATGGCTTATCATATCGAGTTCTTGAGAAGGAATTACAGCCAGCATACCTTCCGCGCTTTTCCTCATCATTGCGATATTGTTCAGGGCATACCGTCTCAACTCCATCATCTGGATACGGGATAGCCGGTACGTTGAGTTCAAAGAAGAGCTCAGGGCACAGATATTCCCCAATGGGCTGTTCAACAGACGGTTCATGGATACGATATCCACGACCGTAGCGGGATTGACCCCAAACTTTTCTTTTAACACATACGCCTCAAGCGGCTCGTACACGACGACGGTTGCCCGTTCCAGATTGGAGCCGTATTGCCCCTGCAAGTTCTTCAGGAATGCCGCAGCATCCGCTTCGAATACGGAATGACCGTTTGAGAAACTGGCGGCAATCCCGTGGACCTTGAATTGAGTACCATGCAAGAATTCCTGCTGGCTGAGTTTGTCCGGGGTGAAATTCCCGTTCTGGAACAGCTCCAGCCGCAGGACAAGTAATGTCTGGTTCATAGTGTGCCTCATTTCTCTTATATTGGACAGATTGGACAGTCCCCACTCTTTACTATTATATAACCTATTTATATATCTTTAGGTTTCTTTGGGGGTAATATAGGGAAACTGTCCTTTGTGTCCTGCCGGTGGTTATCACGTGGCGCTCTCGGAGGAATCCGGGGCGGTATCTCCGGTTCGCGCCCGCAAGCCGAACCAGACCATTGGTTTTCTGTTCCCTATCGTTTTACGGTCTGAGTAAATGGCGGGAAACAGGCGCTTCAAGTCCGGGGTGAAGTTTCTCATGCCCTTTGGCTTCAGCCCATTGGAAGAGCAGTATCCCGTGTACAATGAGTAAACTCTCTTGCATTCCATATAGCTGTCGGCATCATAAACAAGATGTTCATCGGCCATGCCTCGAACCGAATCGCACAGCCCGCGATGGTCGTCAAGAATGTCCTTCCCTGCCGGAAGAATCGGGAACACGTCCCGCCCGGTTGTCTGCCTGATGTTGCGGAGTTCCTTTAACCCGGCAAGGGCAAAGTTCAGAATGCCGGGTAATTCTTCGGCAACCAACTCATCTTTCAGATGGGGATTGTCATTGCCTTCGCCACGGACCCGCACATTGAACGGAATCAGCCGTGCCCTGTCCCAGATGCCTGAACTGGTGTCGGCGAAGCGCGGCAGAGAGTTGGTCGCCATGACCAGCCGGGCCATTGCCGGACTTTTATAGGTATCCTGAACTCTCTTTTTTTCCACCCGCAGAGATTCACCGCTGGTCACCATTTTCAGCATTCCTTCAACGTGAGCAAGGGTATTGCCCTGTCCATCGTCAGTCGGCAGGTCACTCAAGATGTTGAGCAGTTTTTCGGTCAACTCTTCCATCGCAAAAGGATTGGCGAACCGGGTCAGCGCCAGAGAACTGGTGTTTTCGATACCGACAAGATGTTCCAGCACATGCAGGAATACGGATTTACCCGTCCCGCCTTCTCCATAGAGGATAAAGAAGACGTTATAGCTCGTATCCGGCACCAGAGCAAGGCCCATGAGCATAGCCAAATGGCTTCGGGCTTCCTCGTCCGGCTGTACGGTCTCCAGATAAGCCATGAATTTCGGACACCGGGCTTCCGGGATGTAATCGTATTTCTGTTGATTGATGGAGAAGATATCGGGCGAATGCGGCAGCAATCCTGAGGATGGATTTTCGGGGTCAAGCATTCCGTTTTTCAGGTTCAGGCAATACTTGACAGAGGCCCCATCGTTGCGGTTGAACGGAACTCTGTAATCTCCATTCAGGAAAAACATATCGCTGGCCGCCAGATGCCGTTTGCACTGGTCGGAGGTATTCGTGGTGGAACGTGTCGGAAAGTCCTTCCGCAATACGCCCATGATATGCGCGTCGATGAATTCTTTCGGACGCTTCATGTAAACTCCATCAGAATATTCGTACCAGCTTGACCGATAATAGGCGAGAAGTTTCCCGCCATTCTCAGAAATCCAGCGTTCGGCAACCGCGTCGGCAATATCTTTGATATCGGAGGGGCGACCGCCTTTTGCTCCATTCTCCGCACTGGAGAGGGAACGGCCATCCGGGGACACGGCTTGAGCCGTAGCCAGCAGAGCCCGGAATGCGTCATGACCATATTCTTTGATGAAGTCATCCACTCCGACTTTGGCCGCCGCATTGCCGGGCAAAATAAGTTCCTTCAATTCGCACTCCAACGAAGCCAAGGTGGTGGCAAGTTGTTTAGTGGAAGCATGGAACAGCTTATTGTCAGCCGCATCGCTGTCCCAGACCACAATAAAGGTTCTTCCTGCCAGAGCGTAGGTTTGCAGTTCGGGCAGCAGCTCTCTGGTATCGCCGATTTTCCAGCCGTAGTTGCCAACCAGTCCAATGGTGTGAATTCCTTTGAGCGTCGCGCACCATGCCTTTTTCTCGCCTTCGGTGCAAATCACGGGAGCGTCGGGGTTGTTCATCAAGAATCGATGAACTTCCGGTAGGATAAACGCATGTTGCCCCGATTTCTTCCGGCTCAGATACTTCGCCTCCTTTCCGCCACTGGAGGCTGAATGACGCATACGTACCCTCCAATAAGGACGACCGTCATTGCCAAGAAGAATTTCATCGGAGGCCGGGTCTTTGAAAGGCAGAGCCCATCCCTCAGTTTTATTCCCTCCACACTTAGGCTCATACCCCAGAACGTCAATGAAGTCAGCCGTTGTAGCCAAGACTCTGCCGCCGTACTCGGTAAAGCGCTCAAATGGAATCAGAGACTTCGCAAGGTCGTCTCTAACCCAACGCTGAATTTGCGACTCCGCTTTACCGGCAGAAATCACCGCTGGCGAATCATTCAGATATTCCGGTATCCAGCGTCCCGGATAGAAACGGGGCCTCTCATCAAATATCCGAGTACTTGAGCCATATCGGGAAGCCCCGAATACATTCCTGCCGAAAACATCATTCAAAGAGAGTTTCTTTGCCTTTGGAATTTCCGTTGCCCTGTTCATTTTTACTTCTCCTCGTTTTCTACCGCCAGGATGAAGCGCCTGAGGTCATCGGGGCTATAGAGACAGCGTCCTCCGACTTTGTAGGACCTGAGACCGTTCTTCTTCCAGTGCCAAAGCGTGCTCCGGGAGATGTCGCCGCAGAAATCACAGGCTTCCTTTTCCGTGAGGAATCCCGCAGGAGTTTTTTCCTTCACTGGCTTCATCTCAAGAACTGCCAGTACGTTGTTCAACACTTCTTCGGTGAACGTTCCATTCACCAGCCTCTTCATCACTTCGTTTTGAGTTGTGCTCATTTTCTTTTCTCCATTTTCTTGATTTAATCTTTAAACGACTTACAATGATGATAATAACCACTTGGTTTCCTCCTTCCGTTCAGCGGTGAATTATCCTGTCATATTATATCGTTTTTACCCCTGCATTTTACACACAAGAAAATCGAGAAAAATCTTTCTGAGCTCAAAAAAGTTCCATTTTTTATTTTGAAGACACAAAAAATCCCCGGAAAACAGATTGTTCTGTTTCCGAGGACCAGTGATTGCGGTTTGTTTATGCCGCGTGTAGCTCCTGCCGTATTTTTTGAATTTCGTCTTCTTCAATGATATTGTTGCATACCCGTCTGCTTCTGAGGACGCCGAACTTATCCATCCATTTCTTTACAGCTACATCGGAGATGTTGTAGATGAGTCCGATGGTTCGGTTACTGTATTGATTGACCAATCGGGATAATGCTTCCGGTGTCGGGCGCAATGGTTGTATCTTCTTTGCCTCTTCCGGGACTTCGAAGTTGATTTCTTCCATTGTGGCGAAGAGTTTTTTGCATCGGTCGTCCATATCTCCACGGGCCTTCTCCAGCATCTTGGTATAGAGCTTCACCATTTCTACGGATTCCCATCCGAAGATATTCATCGCATCACGAATGGGGCAATCCTTGGCGGCCAGCCATGACATCAATGTGGTACGAAAGGAGTGAAAACTGTAAATACAACCGTTTCGTTGCCGTCTGCGGCCTTCCTTGGATAGGAGTGTCGTCTCTTTGCCGAGAGCTTCTTCAAAGATAGCCTTGCATTCTTTGTAAGCTTCCTTTTTACTGTACTCATAGGCAATAACCGGATTAACATAAGGGGATGTTCGATTTTGCATTCGACGCTGGAGAAATTCCATCAGATTGCCGGATATCGGAATCCTTGCCGTCGCCCCGGTACGCATAGTCTTCTGCGGGTGGAATTCAATGAACCCGGTTTTGAAATCGACATGCTCCCATTTGAGAAGACAACAGTCTTTCAGTCTTGCTCCGATGCTTGCACCTACGGTGAACAGGTCTATCCAGTCCTGCCCGTGGTCTGCCGCCGCTTTCATCACCGCATCAAGCATATGTGGTTCCAAAGGCATGTGGGTCGATTCGGAACCATCTGATTTCGGCTTGCGCTTTATGATGTCGGGGTGGAAGGGATTACCATTCGGTAACTGGTGATTGACCGAGACGCAACGGAAGATGTTCGACAGCAGGTTGATTTTCCGGTTGAAGGTGGTGCCGCGCATATTGCCGTTCCACAATTCCAGCGCATAGTCTCCGGCGATATCATTACTGATTTCGTCCATGTACTTGAGTTTTTTGCTCTCGCACCATGCTTTGAAATGGGCGAAGTTGCTGCGGACGTGTTCCTGAAGTCGGGTGGAATTGTCCAACTGTTCGGGATTTTTCTTGAGCCAGTAATCGAATCCCTCCTGAAACGTCAGGCGGGGAATTTCGAGCCCGTCGATGACTTCTGCAAGATTACGGATGACCTTGATGGCGTTTTGCCGTTTGCGGGTGATGAGTTCGGTTCCTACCACCTCCGAGGCGATGAAACGGTCCCGGAAGGCCACCGCTTCCTGATAATCGCTGGTTCCGGTGTAGTGTGTTCCGCGTTCTTTATTGACGGTACGACGGAAAAACCATTCTCCGTCGGGGCCTTTCCGGTCCAACTTGGGTGTTTTTGATTTGGGTCTTGGCATGTTCTTATCTCCTTGTTTCGATAATTATTATATCGAACGAGATAAGGCAAAAACACACACCGTTCTTAAAAAATCAAGAGTTTTGGCTACCGTTTTGGTTCCACAGCGTGTTTTTGAGGATTTCTACGATGGGCCAATTTCTTGCAAGTGCCTTGCAATGAAGGCAAAAAAAATGGTACACCGAACAAAACATTCTCGAACTATTTTGTTTCATGCTTAAAGTTGCTTGATCCAACATATTATGCCATATTGTTTAAACAAGGAGGCATACGGAGATGAAAAATATCAAGCAAGACCAAAAGAATGTGCGGAAGCATGACGCACGAAACAAGCAGGTGATTTTCGATTCGTTGAAGGAGCTGGGGGCCGGGCGGTCAATCCTGATCGATGCTGCCGACACCGCCGTCGCTGGCAATGGGGTGTTGGAACAGGCCGAAAAACTCGGTATTCCGATCCGGGTTGTCGAATCGGACGGTTCCGAGCTGATCGCCGTCAAGCGCGTGGATCTCGCCCCAGACGATCCGAAGCGCAAAGCCCTCGCCATTGCCGATAACCGCGCCGGCGATCTCTCCGCTTTCGACGAAGAAGGGCTGGCCAAGCTGATCGGTGAATGTGGTGACCTGGCTGCGAAAGCCGGTTTCGATTCTGCTGAACTCGAAAAGATGGCGCTCTCCGTCGCTGATGATCTTCCCGAACAGCCGGTCGATCCGGACGCCCCGGAGGTCCCATTCGCCGAAGAACTGCTCGAAAAGCATAATTACGTTGTGCTCTACTTCGACAATGAAGTGGACTGGCTTCAGGCGCTTACGTTGTTCGATATTCACACCGTCCGCGATTCCTGCGCGCGGCCCGGCTATGAACGCCGGGGCGTCGGCCGGGTCATTCGTGGGGCAGACGCAATCAACCGCATCACCGGGGGCGCGCGATGAAAATTTCCGTATGCGCTCCCTCCTACCGCCGCCCGAAGGTGCTGACGCTGGCCTATCTCCCTTTCTGCCGCGTCTACGTCGATCCGTCCGAAGCCGCAGCCTACCGCGCCGCCAATCCCGGCGCCGCCATCGTCGAATGTGCGCCCGACGTCCAGGGCAACCTGTGCCGGGTCCGTAATCACATTCTCGATCGCGAGTTCGCTGCCGGCGCCGATGTCGTCGTGATCATCGACGACGATATGGCGGAGATGGCTTATTTCGAGGGCGGCAAGCAGATTCACCGGTTGGAAACTGCCGATTTTCTATGGTTCATTGAGCGGTACTCCGTGGTTGCGCGGGAACTGGGTGCCTACTTCTGGGGCGTCAATGTGAATCCTGATCCGCAATGTTACCGCGATTGCAGCCCGTTTTCGACCGTTTCCTACGTCGGCGGGCCATTTCAAGTGTTTCTGGCGGGCGGGGAGTGCCGGTATGATGAGCGGCTGCCGCTGAAGGAAGATTATGACATGACGCTCCAGCAGCTCAACCGCTACCGTGTCATATTCAGGGTCAACAAATATTTTTACCGTGTCAAGCAATCCGAACAGGCCGGGGGCTGCGCCTCCTATCGGAACCTTGCTGAAGAACGCCGCCAGCTCGAACTTCTGCGGAAGAAGTGGGGCGCCCGGATCGTCCGCTCCGACACCAACGACCGCAGCCACAAGGCCAAGAAAAAACGGGGCGTAACCTTCGATTACAACCCCGTTATCCGTCCCCCGATCCGGGGAATCTGATCAGCGGCTCAGGATCTTCGTAAATCCCGTGAAAATCTCGTACAGGGTCTTGTACGCCTCATATTCCTGCCGGGCCACCAGGCGATGCGATTCTTCGCAATGATCGAAGGAAGCTCCGAGCACTTCTTCGAGAAATTTGTTCCGGAACATCTCCGTATGGCCGAGCACCGCGTCGGCGTTGTCTCCGATTCCGGCGATCGTCTCCTGAAATTCCACCAGCTTTTCGCAGATGATTTCAGCCTGGATCACATCCTTGGAGTACCAAGCAATCGCATTGGCGTAGCCTGTTTCCTCCGTATACCGTTGGAAACAATCCGCGGCATTTTCTTTTTTGTGATTCCAAACCCGGATCGAGCTGCCGAGTTCGTGCTTCATGTCCTTGATGTTCTCAGTGATGTTTTCCATAATCTAACCTCCTGTTGGTTTGTGGTTTACATAGCGCAAAGTATCCGGTTTGCCGAGCTTTTCAAGCGTAGAAAACAGGATTTGTAAAAAAATTTTAATATGCTACATTGAATAGCATGAGGAAGTTAATAGCCATATTATTTTTATTGATCGCAGTAGTCGCGCAGACGCGCGCGGACACGCTGCGCGGGCGCGTGATATGGGTTCACGATGGCGACACCGTCACGTTGAATGCAGCAAACGGCGTGTGGTTTAAAATTCGTCTGTGGGGCATTGATACACCGGAGCTGGGGCAACCAGGCGGAGAAGCTTCCATGATGACGTTAATCCGGCTGGTCGGGCGAAAACAGGTCACGGTCGATATCAAAGACCGCGACCGGTATGGACGGATCGTCGGCGTGATCATCTACCGCAAAAAGGATGTCAATCTTGAAATGCTCAAACTCGGCCAGGCTTGGTATTATAAGCAATATGCGCCAAAGCAGAAAACCTATGCGGAAGCGGAAGCGGAGGCGCGGGAGAAAAAGCGCGGCCTATGGTCGGAGGCTGATCCGGTTGCCCCTTGGGAATGGCGCAAAGAACAGCGCCAAAAGAAAAAGCCGGACGCTCCATTGCAGAAACGCCCGGCAGCTTGATCGACCCACATCCGGCCTACTTGAGCGCAAGTGTGCCGCAGATGATGCACACCCGCGCTCGCGTTTCAGTAACTTTAGAGTTCCTCATCCTCTAAAATCTCCATGATTTTCCGGAGCCTCCGAGCCGCTGCCCCGGAACGCAGCCCCCGGATCGCGGCGCGAGTTTCCATTGCCAGCACCCACGCATCTTCCATGCGATCTGCCGGAATTTCTCCGGTCGATTTGTTCCGGTATTTGTACCAAGTGGGTTCCGAGATAGTCAGGCCTTCGCACCATGCCCCAGTCGTCAGACCAGAGAATCTGAACAGGTCCAGAATCGTAATCTCTTGAACTTTCTTGACCGCCCGGTAGCTTTCCCCATCGTCAACATAACTTGTACAAGCCATGTTGAGTAAAAAATCTACCGGCCCGTGCAGTGCGATCCCGCTCTCAGTGACCGCTGTCAGCTCGCCCGGCTGCGGACCGAGCGGCTGTTCGTCCTCAAAATCTTTGTTCATATTGCTTCTTTCCTGTTATATTACATCCGGATTCCGCGAAACGGCCCCCACTTAAGGAGCCAGTCCGAAGCGCGTTTTTCTAATTCCGTATCAGCAGCATCCGAGGAAACGGCATCAGCCCAGACGCCTACATCGAAAGCGTCACGCAATCTCATGCGGATCACTTTTCCTGACCCGGTTTCTTTGAGCGTAATGTCTGCAATACCGTCTTTGCCGACTTCGCCACCGGATGGACGTTGAAAATAGTGCACCTCAATAACCGAAAATTCAGCCCGGAACTCTTTCAAAAAACGTTCCATCTCGCGCGCTCCGCGGGCGATTGTCCCTTCTCTACTGACAATTTTCTCCCGAAATACTTCAATTGCCCGGGAAACGGAAACTGATTCCCAGCGACTTTTTGACGGAAGATAATATTTCACCAAATCAAAATCATAGAGTTTAAACTTGTCTCCGCCGTTTTCGAGAAATTCAATGGCGTTTTGGAAAGCCTTAATCTGTTTTTTGTTTTCATCTATGATATCTTCGGTAACGCCCACCCATCCCCTGCTGCAAATTTTTTCAAATTCTGAAACTTCCATTTTCTTGCCCTTTCTTTTGGTTTGGGGAGTTGCCGCTCCCTTGTTCTGATATTCAATATATAACGATTATTTATATTTTCAAGAGTTAAGTATGAATATTTTTAATATTTATTGTTTTTTGGCAAAAAAAGTGCCGGGATGGCGGCAACCATTCCGGCGGTGCGGGTGTCGGGCAAGAATTTCTTCTTTCTAATCCACTACGGTAAGATGGGGACAAAACACCCGCAAAATTCAATGTAGTACGAATTTGGAAAAAGTCAAGGGCTATTTCGTGCCTTCCTGTGCTTTCGTAGCGGTTACTTTGGCGAAGGCCTCGAAACGGGCGGCGGTAGCCTCCGGAGTTTCGTTGGGCGCGCCTATATAACTGATGCTTTCCGTCGAAGCATCGATTCCGAACAACTCTCCGAAAAAGCTGTTCCGGCGGCTCCGCACGAATACCACCTGCGTTTGCGTCCCCTCCTGAATGGCCGGGGCGGTCGCCAGCGTGTTCACCGCTCCGCCCGCGATCAGGTTAGGAAGAATCGTACCGGAACTGGTGCTGCCGGTAGTTTCTATCTTGAGAGCATCCACACTGCTCCCAATGCCGACCGCCTTGTTTTCGAGAGCGGTACAGCCGGGCAGCAGGATCGCCGCCAGCGCCGCCAGCGCGAGTATCACAGAAAATCGTTTCATGGTCACTCCTTTGCATTCTTCTTGATTAGATTTAAAAATATTGCATTCAGGATCGCGATTACGCTCCGGGCGCTGTAGCCAGCCAGCGCAATCGCCGCCGTCCGCAGGTTGTCGCTCATCCCAGTTTCCAGCGTCAGCCAGTGGATCAGCAATCCGCTGAAAACCGCAATCAGGATCTCCGGGATCGCCACCCGGAGCAGATACGGTTCCCCGCGCGCCTTCCCCGCCAGCGTCCGCGTCAGGCCTCCGAACGCAGCCAGCCCGATCACCGGCAGCAGTTCGAGCAGCTTGTCAAGAATATGTCTCATCGCGTCTCCCGGAAGTTGTAAGCCGCCTGTCCGTAATCCCGCAATTTGATGTAGAACTGCAACATCACGAACTGAACAATGTACCGGCGCGGGTCGAGCCGCCCATAGTGCCGGTTGGCCAATTTGATTCCGTTGTCCAGCATTTCAACATCATCCATGTGCCGGTCGATTTCGTCGCCTCCCATATCATATCGAATGTCGTGGATATCCGCAGCCAGCACCAACGTCGGGAAGAGCTTGCTGATCAGCGCGCGAAGCCACTCCGGCATCCACGCCGCGCCGATCCCGTTGCAAACCCGGATCGCCCGCTCGGTGTCGTCGAGGAGCTCCGCGCCGGAAAGCCCGGCTTCGATTGCTTCCTCCTGCTTGCACAGGACCTCGTTTAGCGTGTACATGTTTCACCTCGGTTCAGGCCCGCCCGGCGGACCGGACGGGGCGGTTGTGGATCAATAGGCGTCGAGCATCGTGCGGATACGCTTGATGACCGGCATCCACTCCGCTTCGTGTTCCACCAGCATCCCGCTGTACTTCTGGTTGGCGGATTCAAGGAACTCCCGCATTTCCGCCTTCGGAACGGACTTGTTTCCGGCCAGGTTTTTCATGGCGGTCTGGATGACCGAGCTGACCGTGTTCAGCGGGTACAGCTTTTCGTTGATCAGCTTTACCGCCGCAAGCGCCTTGGCCGGATCGTTAAGCCGCGTCATGGCGATGGCCGCGGCACGGTCCGGGAAGATTTCAGACGCGAGATAGTAGTCATACGCCTCCTCGTACTTCCCCATTTTGTCGCAGAGATGCCCGGCATTGCCCCACAGCTCGAAGCCCGGCAGCGTTTTCATCAGCGCGTAAATATCCTTGTCCCATCCCCTGTACCACCAGATGTAGAGGAGGTCGAGGTAGGCGGCGCCGGTAAGCTCTTTTTCGAGCTGGGCGGCGGCAACCTGGTCGTCCACGAACTTCTTCTGCGCCGCCCAGCTCATATCAGAGCCTTTCGTCTGCGCGCGGACCATCACGCGCAGGGCAATCAACCGGCGCTTTTCAGAATCGTTTCGCGGCGTGGCGGCGTCGATGAACTGCTGGACGCGGTCGATCACGGCGGGATCAAGCGCAGTCTGGTTTTCCTGCAGCTCCCTCATGCACACGGAAGACGCGGCCCAGTCGAAACCGGCGGCGAAGGTGACGGCGGAGAACAAGGTCAGGGCGAGGAACACAAACAGCTTTTTCATGGTGCAAACTCCTTCTTTTTAGTTGCAGAGGTCAAGCATGGTACGAATCTTTTTCACGACCGGCATGAATGATTTTTCATCGTCCGCCAGCTTTTCGGAATAGCGCCAGTTCAGGTCGTTCAGCACCTGCTTCCGGCGGTCGGCCGGCTGCTTTTTCAGCAGCTCGAAGAAACGGGGCGACTTGGTTTTGAAAATCCATAAATCACCCTTCGAGGCCCGGCTGAACAGCTCGATATATCCGGCCAGCTCCTCGTCCTCCGACATGCCGAGCTTCTGGGCGTGGATCGCAAAGTACGCATTGGCCACGCCGTTCTCTTTCGCATATTTATACCCGTCCGGGATGAATTTCCCGTTGAAACGCCACAGGGCCGAGGTCACGACCGCGCTGCGGTACTGCGCGGTGCGGTCGGCGTCGCTCTTGAACGTGACCTGCGCCGCCGCCTTGTCGATGCGTTCCAGCAGCGCGGCGAAGC
>ERZ791909.1171-NODE-1171-length-19120-cov-3.324469_pt1 | contig 19120 bp, 15 predicted proteins | sample MGYA00510143_ERZ791909 | MGnify/ENA primary metagenome ERZ791909 (study PRJEB30046, sample SAMN00792093) | human gut metagenome | study: EMG produced TPA metagenomics assembly of the A metagenome-wide association study of gut microbiota in type 2... | reverse complement strand
GTCCATTGATTATCCAGCTGTCTGGGGAAAAGATGACAAATATTATTTAGATCATGGGTTTAACGGGGAAAAGCAGTCAGGAGGAACAATCTTTGCGGACAGCCAGAACATTCCTTTTGTATCAGCCAATACCATTTTTTATGGACATAACATGAAGGATGGTTCTATGTTTGGTGATCTGAAAAAATACAGGGATCCCGGATTTTTAAAGGAACATCCCAATGTAGAGATCTTTTATCAGGGGCAATGGATCACCTGCCCCATTATCCTGGCAAAAGTAACAGATGAGACAGATGGAACACCTTATCAAAAAGGAGAAAGAAAGATACTGACCTTATCCACCTGCTATGGAACCAGTAAACGGATGATCCTTCAGGCACTTATTCCGGTTGCGGGGGGAATGAATTGACAAGAAATTTGCTGGACAGTATAATTAAATTAGTTAGATATACGTAGCTGAAAATGGAAAAGAAAGCATGGGTGAGAAATGAAGATAAGTGGGGCACATAAGGCGATGAAGCGGGTGCTGATCTTTCTTGTTACTTTGGGAATTATTGTTCCGATCCTTTTTACAGCCGGGCAGATGGGGCTTTTTTCACCAGAGCCTACAGTAGAAATAGAGGCTGGTATTACAAGTGAATCAGCGCCGGTTTTGCGGATCGCAACAGATTATGATTTCTGTCCAAATTCCTATTACAATAAGGATGGGGAATTATCAGGTCTTTATGTTGAGATCATGATAGAGGTGGCAAACCGCTTGGGAATGCGTCCGGAGTTTAAAACGGCTGACTGGATGGGCTGCCGGAAAATGCTTACTGAGGACGAAGTAGATGTTTTGACGGGACTGGAAATATTTTCCAATATGGAAGGGACTTTAAGGACGATCCCTTTCTGTTCGGATGAACTGCGTGTATATGGCAGAAGCAGGATCGACAGTGCGGCTGCCCTTGCAGGTAAGAAGGTTGCGTTAATGGCGCGTTCTGTGATCGCAACCACCTATGATCTGCAGTGTGATTATCTGGAATACAGCACCAATACGGAAATATTGGAGGCAGTAGAGCAGGGAGAAGCAGATTTCGGGATCTGTCACGGTGCAGTTGCCACAAAGATCATTGAAAAAAATCATCTGCATCTGGTGCCAAGCCTTGTGATCACAAAGAGTTATCCGGCTTTAGCAGTTCATGATACACAGCCAAAACTGCAGCGCATGATCAATGAAGTGGTCCGGGATATGTCTGAAGACGGAACTATTGGAAGGCTGCAAAATAAATGGATCACGGAATTTGCCAGAAACAGGTCCTTAGAATATGTATTCCACCAAAATGAAGTATTTTATATTACATTTATACTGGGGATCATCATTGTACTGTGTATTACAGCCGGTTACTGGGAAGTAGATAGACGTCAGGAAAAATATATCCGCACCCTATTGGAATATCAGGAAAAACTGCAGCAGTCCAATGAAGAGACGAAACGGGCCAATCAGGCCAAAAGTGAGTTTCTCTCCCATATGTCCCACGATATCCGCACACCGATCAACGGGATCATGGGTATGGTGGAGATCATCAAGAAAAATCTGGATGATCCGGAGCGGATCAAAGACTGTCTGGAAAAGATCGATAAAGCATCGCATCATCTGCTGTCCCTGATCAATGATGTTTTGGATATGAGCAAGATCGGAAGCGGGAAGGTCCATCTGGAAGAAATACCGGTGGATCTGGATGAGGAGATGGAAAAGATCCATGCGATTGCAGATGTACAGGCGAAGAAGCAGGAAATAAGGTTTTCTATTGAGGATGAAGTTGTCCACAGACAGTTTCTTGGCAGTCCGGCCCATTTGAGAAGGATCCTTTTAAATTTGATCAGCAATGCCCTGCGTTATAATAAAAAAGGGGGAAAGATCTGTCTGGCCATCCGGGAAGTGGAATATGACGGATCCCATATCGGTCTGGAGTTTAAGGTTCAGGATACGGGAATTGGTATGAGCCGGGAATTTGTGGAAAAAAGCCTGTTTAAGCCATTTACACAGGAAGATGACCGTGTAAGGACCGAATATCGGGGAACCGGTCTTGGGATGTCCATTGTTTATGAACTGGTAAAGCAGATGAACGGTACGATCGATGTAAACAGCAAACCGGGGGAAGGTACAACATTTACAGTAAAGTTGGCATTTAAGACAGTGGACTCTGCATGGAAAAAGAAGGAAATACAGGGAGAAAACAGGAATATTACCGGGATGAACATACTGGCTGCAGAAGATAACCAGTTAAATATGGAGATCCTTCAGTTCCTGTTAGAAGAAGCCGGAGCGAAAGTAACGGCAGTATCAGACGGAAAACAGGCAGTAGAATATTTTGCGGATGCAGCATCAGGCACCTATGATGTGATCCTGATGGATATTATGATGCCAGTCATGGACGGTCTTGAAGCGTCAAAAAAGATCCGTGAACTGCCGGAGGGCAAGGGAAAAGACATTCCGATCATAGCGATGACGGCCAATGCATTTGTAGAAGATAAGGAAAAGACAAAAGAGGCGGGAATGAATGCCCATCTGACAAAGCCTGTAAACAGGGAAGAGATCATCCGGGTTCTGGCAGCATATTGGAAAAATAAAGGTTAACGAGTACATGAGAGAGTTTTGGAAGAAGACCATCCAGGTCCTGCTGTATGGAGGTCTGGAAAAAGAACAGTATAAGAGAATCTCTGCTGAGATCAACGAGGCGAACAGAAAAAGCATTGTGGTGCTGTCAACACACCAATAAGATCATATTTATGGGAGCCATCCTTTTATTTGGAATGTTGGCATTTGTAAATTTCAGGATCAGAAACAATCCGTTTCTGATCCATGTTTGCGCCTGTATGTTTATGGCATTTTATCTGGGGGTGGGTATCCTTGCAGCCATCGGAGAAGGAAGCATTCAGGAACGGACGGGCTCAGGAAATACAAAAATCAAATGAAGAACTGGCTGCCAGCCAGGAAAAACTTCAGGCTGCTTTAGTGGCTGCTGAAAAAGCCAGCCGGGCGAAAACCACATTTTTAAGTAATATGAGCCACGACATCCGGACTCCTATGAATGCCATTGTCGGACTTACCACTCTTCTGGAACATGAGATCCATGAGCCGGAAAAACTGCAGCTCCACATCCAGAAGATCCAAAATTCCAGTCAGCATCTGCTGGGACTTATCAATGACATTCTGGATATGAGCAAGATCGAATCCAGTGAGGTGAAATTAAATGAAGATCCCGTTGATCTGATGGAGCAGGTGGCACAGATAGACAGTATCATCTGTCCACAGGCAGAAGAACGGGGACAGGAGTTTAAGATCCATGTTCACGGGATCGATCATGGACATCTTCTGGGAGACTCTGTGCGCCTGCGCCAGATCTTTATCAATCTGCTGTCCAATGCTGTTAAATATACACCTGTTGGGGGAAGCGTTATCCTGGATCTGACAGAAGAGCCAAGCAGTATACCGGAACATGCCAATATATCCATTACAGTTACAGATACCGGATATGGAATGACGCCGGAGTTTATAAAAACGATCTTTGAACCTTTTACCAGAGCAGAAAATTCCACGACCAACAAAATACAGGGAACAGGACTGGGTATGGCCATCACGAAAAGTATCGTTGACCTGATGGGCGGCAGGATACAGGTGAAAAGCGAGTTAAATAAAGGAAGCTGTTTTGAAGTGGTACTTCCTTTTGCAATAGATCCCAATGGTTCACAGGAAAAAAATGGAAAATATCTGCATCAGGAAGGTGAAAAAGTTTCCGTATTAAAAGGAATGAAATTTCTTTGCGCAGAAGATAATGAACTGAATGCGGAGATCTTAGAAGCGATTTTGGAAATGTACCAGGCATCCTGCAAGATCTGCCCAGACGGTGAAAAACTGGTTGAAGCCTTTGAAACTTCTGCTTTCGGAGATTATGATGCTATTTTAATGGACGTACAGATGCCAAATATGAATGGCCTGGAAGCAACGAAAAGGATCCGTAATGGCAAAAATCCTCTGGGCAGGACCATTCCCATTATTGCTATGACAGCCAATGCATTCAATTCAGATGTACAGGAATGTTTAGATGCCGGTATGGATGCACATGTGTCCAAGCCGTTGGATATAGGAAAAATAATAAATAGTTTTAAATTCCCTATAAATTTATCTTTAAAAACTAGATATGAAATAGGTAAAAATGTGATAGAAGAGAAAATAATTGATCCTTCTGTAGAATATAAAATTCAAAAGGTGCAAGATGATGATAATGTATAAAATGTAAAATTTAAAAGTATTTCCATTATATTTGGAAAAATATGTTTAATTACATATTTAGAAAAACTAGTAGGAGTATTTGCCATTTCTGTAGATTTCAAAAATACAGAAAATATTTCTGATCGGTCCTTTTAGGCTGTTCCAGCATATGATAAATTATGAGGACAATGGAAGATATCCCCATAAATATTGCTGGAAAGAGAGGAAGAGGATATGGATTTTGGGATTGCAGGTGTGGCGGCGATCACGGTGATCTGCTATTTAGGCGGAATGGCGTGTAAGACGACGGAAAAAGTAAAGGATGAGGTGATACCGGTAGTCTGTGGCGTAACCGGCGGAATTCTGGGGGTTGCAGGCATGTATCTGATACCGGAGTTTCCGGCTGGTGATGTGATCAACGCAGCAGCTATTGGTATCGTTTCCGGGCTTGCTTCAACGGGAGTACACCAGGTGATCAAGCAGGTGGGGAAAAAATAAGGGAGGTACCGTGTATATGAGAGATATTGCATTGTGCCACCCGCGGATGCAGAAGATAGCAGCTCAGTGGATCACCGCCTGCAAGGCAGAAGGAATTAATGTTGCTATTTCTGAAACACTGCGTACTGCAGCAGAACAGGATGCTCTCTATGCCAAAGGCCGTACAAAACCGGGAAATATCGTAACCAATGCAAAAGGCAGTTCCTACCGGTCACAGCACCAGTGGGGGATTGCCTTTGATTTTTATCTGAAAATGGATGTGGATGGAGATGGGAAGATAGCAGATGACGCTTATAATGACAGCAAAGGTCATTTCAGGAAGGCTGCTGAAATTGGCAAGAAACTTGGTCTTGCCTGGGGCGGAGACTGGTCCAGCATTGTAGATAAGCCCCATTTGTATCTGCCTGACTGGGGAAGTACGCCCACTCCATTAATCAAACAGTAAAAAACACCGGAAAAGTTTATGAAAACATGGATAATGGAACCAGTGAAAATGGGATGGCAGAAGGAGAATGGCGGCTGGAGATTTTATCTGAAAGATGGTTCGGAAAATTATGTTGTTAATGATTGGTATAAAGATGGCGATCTCTGGTACTGGTTTGATGGCAATGGAATAATGGTCCATAACGTGTGGTATCAGTATAAGGGACATTGGTATTATCTGGGAAGGGATGGCGCTATGGTGAAAGGACTGCAGACCATCAGCGGGAAATGGTATTATTTGGATGAAGACGGCCGGATGGCAACGGAACCGGTGGTGCTTACGCCGCAGAAGGATGGGGCGCTGCAGTATCCAAAGCTGACAGAATAGAACCATATGCAAGATGAAATGTAATACAAGTTAAATTGGAAAAAGAAAAAACCGCGTGTTTGCGCGGTTTTTTTAGTGGAGCTGAGGGGAATCGAACCCCTGTCCGAAAATCAATTCCCTGTTCTTCTACTATCATAGTTCCTTATTTGACATTCCCTCTACCGTCCGGGAAGAAACACTCTGACGGTTTTAGTAGCTTCATAATACGCCCGCATGCGCAAAGCTTTGCATGTGTCGTTTCCTACATAGTCGATGCCAGGGTCTTAAAGTGTAGGTGCCTTAAGTCTGACAGCTGCCATTAGGCAGCGTATGCTAATTCGTCGTTAGCGTTTATTTTTAATTTTGCCATTTAACCCATCGCATGGGGATAGCTTCACCAGCTGCATGACCCCCGTCGAAACCAGTACAACCCCTGAATGGAATACTCAGTTTTTGTTTATCTGGTAGGCCAACGAAGAAATGCTACTCTTAGTATCATATCATTTTCATTCTTTTATGTCAATACAGCAGAGGGGAGAATTGTCTGCATTTTGTGTAAGATAATGTGCCATTTATTTGTCAGGTATTTGTAATAAACAGGCAAATCATTATTAAGAGAAAAGAAAACAAAAATAATCTTAATCTGCTAGAATAGAATTATAAAAGAGGTCAGCAGATGTCCTCTAAAGGAGAAGAAAACAGTAAAAGGAGGAAACGTATTATGAAGAAAACTTACAGAAACATGGCGCTGGCGGCAGCTTGTGTTTTAACGGCAACAGGACTTTGGGGATGCAGCACCAGTGTGCAGATCCCGGATACTGTAAAGGTGCAGCAGGGAGATAGCAGTGACAACCGTATTACAGTAAGCGGTATGGAAGAAGTAAAGGCAGTGCCGGATATGGCCCAGATCCAGTATAGTGTATACACACAGGCAGCGACAGCCCAGGAATGCCAGGAAGAAAATGCGAAAAATGTAAATCAGACCCTGGAGACTTTAAAAGGTCTGGGAGTGGAAGAGAAGTCCATCCAGACATCGGATTATGGTTTGAGTCCTATTTACGATTGGAATTCCGGACGCCAGCAGATTACAGGTTATCAGATGAGTACCAGCATCACAGTTTCAGATATCCCGGTAGAAAACGCAGGAAAGATCATTACAGCTTCTGTAGCTTCCGGTGTCAATGAACTGGACAGTGTTCAGTATCTTTGCAGTGACTATGATGAAAAATATCAGGAAGCATTGAAAATGGCTGTAGAAATGGCAAAGAACAAGGCAGATGCCATGGCTGAGGCTGCAGGAATGACGGTTGTAAAGGCAGTAAATATATCGGAAGATGGTTATTATCCTCAGGCGAGATACAATACAGCAGGTGCTTCTGCCAAGCAGATGATGATGGAGGATGCTGCTGCAGATATGGGCGTTATGCCGGGAGAAGTGTCCATAGAAGCCCAGGTAAGCGTAACTTTTGAGATGGAATAGAATGAGTGCGTTAGCGCGTGTTTGTGAGTCAATAGATACACAAATTAAAAGAGGGATGTCACCCGGCTTAAAAAGCCGTCAGGTGACATCCCTCTTTTGAGGATAGAAAAGAGACCAGATTAATAATGAAACATTTTAAACATTCTGAACATCATTAATTGGCTTTTTTATCTCTTGGAAGTGTTACATTCAGGATAATAGCTACTAATGTAGCAATAACTACCGGAGATTTTCCGAAAATAGTTGTTACCCATGCAGGGAATGCGGAAAGGGACGCAGACGCCTGAGAAACACCCATACCAAGAGCTGCTGCAAGACCTACGATAGAGGTATTGCGGTAGTTCATATCTTCTGTCATAACCAGTTTCATACCGGTCATGGCGATGGATGCGAATACGGAAACGGTTGCACCGCCCAGTACTGCATATGGAATAGTTGTTAAAAGAGCAGAGAATTTAGGAAATACACCTGCAATAAAGATGATCACAGCTGCAAGACCAAGAGTTACTCTGTTTACAACTTTTGTAGTAGCAACGATACCAACGTTCTGGCTGTAAGTTGCAGTAGGAAGACATCCTAAACATGCGCCGACCATATTGGAAACGCCGTATCCAAGGATAGCACCCTGAAGCTCATTTGTAGTTGGTTCACGGTCTAAACCGCCGGAAGTAGTAGCGGAGAAGTCACCGATAGCCTGTACAGAGTTGATGACAAACAGCAGTCCTAAGGCGATACATGCAGATGGTTCAAAAGTAATGCCGAAATGCAGGACCTGAGGAAGCTGGAACACACCAGCCTGAGCTACGTTGGAGAAACTTACCATACCAAAGAAGCTGGAAAAGATATATCCGATGATCATACCAATCAGGATAGATGCCAGTTTTAAAAATCCTTTTGCAAAATGATTTAAACCAGTAACAACTACCAGAGTAAAGATAGCGACCAGCCAGTTCTGCCAGGAACCATAAGTAGCGCTTCCTGTACCTCCCGCCATATAGTTGATAGCAGTTGGGTAAAGGGAAAGGCCGATGGTGAAAACTACGGTACCGGCGATTAAAGGTGGGAAGAACTTACGGATCTTTTTGATCGTCAGTCCTACAAGGATAGCACAGACACCGCCTACGATTTGGGCGCCCAGGATAGCCGGGATGCCGCCTTGATCAGCAATGGCCTGCATACTTGGCACATAGGCGAAACTTACACCGATGATAACGGGAAGTCCGGCACCTAAGTGAAAACCTGTCTTCTTTCCGATTGGGAAGAGCTGCAGGAGAGTAGCAAGTGCAGACACAACTAAAGATGCCTGTATCAGCAGTACACGGTCTGCGGTTTCAAGACCGGCTGCACCGGAAATGATGATGGCAGGTGTAACGCAGCCTACGATCATTGCCACAACGTGCTGTAATGCCAGAGGAAATGCCTGGCTTAATTTCGGCACGCCGTCTAATTCAAATAAAGATCCTTCTTTACTGGTTGTATTCATATGCAATGCCCCCTTTATTTACGCTAAATGGATATGGGTACCGGTCTTGCCCTGGATACCGTCTTTTGCTTTCTCCAACAGCGTAATGAGCGCAGTGCGTCCTGGTTTTGATTCAGCAAATTTAACAGCAGCCTGAACTTTTGGAAGCATAGAGCCAGGAGCGAAATGTCCTTCTTTGATGTACTTTCTAGCTTCTTCGGTTTCAAGGTCATCCAGCCATTTTTCTTCCGGCTTTCCGAAGTTAATAGCAACTTTTTCAACAGCAGTGAGGATGATAAGGAAATCTGCATCCAGATTTTCAGCTAACAGCTCACTTGCAAAGTCTTTATCGATAACAGCGCTTGCGCCCTTTAAGTGGTTGCCCTGTCTTGTAACAGGAATACCGCCGCCGCCGCAGGCAATTACTAACTGACCGGAGTCAACTAAGGAACGGATCGCGCCGATCTCAACGATCTCAGCTGGCTTTGGAGAAGCAACAACACGACGGTAGCCTCTTCCGGAGTCTTCTTTCATGATATATCCGTACTTTTCTTCAGCAATCTTAGCCTGTTCTTCTGTCATGAAGTGACCGATTGGCTTGGATGGAGCGTCAAAAGCAGGATCATCTGCGTCTACACGTACCTGAGTGATCATGGTAGCAACCGGGATATCATAGATATTGCGGTTGTAAAGCTCTTCTCTTAAAGCATTCTGTAAGTCATAGCCGATATATGCCTGGCTCATTGCAACACAGACAGAAAGAGGAGTGTTAGGCTGGTTTGCATCTTCACGGCTTAATGCAGCCATAGCGTTGTTGATCATACCAACCTGCGGACCGTTTCCGTGAGCTACGATCACTTCGCAGCCTTCCTCGATCAGGTCTACGATAGCCTTAGCGGTGATCTTCACTGCCTTCATCTGCTCAGGAAGAGTATTTCCTAAAGCATTGCCGCCCAGAGCAATGACGATACGTTTTTTCTTCTTGTTTTCCATTGTTAATTACCCCTTTTTTCGATAAAAAGAGCCACCGGTAGCCCGAGTGCGTCTGACAGAAAGCCATTTACGACGCGCTCCGGTCCGGCAGCTCAGAAACACCTATCTTTTAACTAGATTTTATTTGAATACTCTTGGAGTTCCTTTTTCTTCCAGTTTCTTTAAGATCTCAGCAGGATCAGCAAACTTAGCCAGCATGATCATAGCTGCGATAACGTATGGCTTGTAGCTTGCTTCTTTGTACAGAGGATCACGGTAACGATCGAATACAGAAGCCTCAACCTCGCCGTCCTTGCAGCTTACGCCGTTGATATCAGCTGGTAAGCAGTGCAGGTACAGAGCCTTTCCGTCCTTGGTTGTCTTCATCAGCTCTTCTGTACAGCACCAGTCTTTGTGCTCTGCGTTCTGAGCTAACAGTTCTTTCTCAAGAGCCTTGATGCCATCGGTATCGCCTTCAGCATACAGGTTGGTTCTCTTTTCCATAGCTGCAAATGGAGCCCAGCTCTTTGGATAAACGATATCAGCATCCTTGAATGCGTCAGCCATGTCATGAGATACACGGAAGGAACCGCCGGACTTCTCAGCGTTCTTTCTGGCAACTTCTTCAACTTCTGGCATTACTTCGTAGCCTTCTGGATGAGCCAGAACAACTTCCATACCCATACGTGTCATCAGACCGATAACGCCCTGAGGAACGGATAATGGCTTGCCGTAAGATGGAGAGTAAGCCCATGTCATAGCCAGCTTTTTGCCCTTTAAGTTCTCTACGCCGCCGAATTCATGGATGATGTGCAACATATCAGCCATACACTGGGTAGGATGGTCGATATCACACTGTAAGTTTACTAAGGTTGGCTTCTGCTCCAGGATACCATCTTTGTAACCCTGGGTTACAGAATCAACAACCTCATGCATGTAAGCGTTGCCCTTGCCGATGTACATATCATCGCGGATACCGATAACGTCAGCCATGAAAGAGATCATGTTAGCTGTTTCACGTACAGTCTCGCCATGGGCAACCTGAGACTTGCCTTCGTCCAGATCCTGAACTTCCAGACCAAGCAGATTACATGCAGAAGCAAAAGAGAAACGGGTACGGGTAGAATTATCGCGGAATAAGGAAATACCCAGACCGCTCTCAAATACTTTTGTAGAAATATTGTTCTCTCTCATGTAACGGAGAGCATCAGCAACAGTCCAGACAGCTTCCAGCTCGTCGTCTGTCTTCTCCCAGGTCAGGAAGAAATCGCCTTCGTACATTTCTTTGAAGTTTAATGCTTTCAGCTTGTCAATGTAATCCTGTAATGTTTTCATGATTCAATTCTCCTTTTATATGTAGGTTTATGGAATTTAAAGAATTTCTTGATGGAAGCGCAGCCCCGAAGGGCCACGCAGACTGGCTAAAATAATTGATTACTTGCAGTAAACAGTTGGAAGAGCTGCATATACAGCTGCACAGGTTACCAGATCCTGTTTCCAGGTCTTCTCGTTCGGAGCATGAGCCTGAGCCTCAGCGCCTGGTCCAAAGCCGATGCAAGGGATTCCGTTACGTCCCATGATGGATACGCCGTTGGTAGAGAAGGTCCACTTGTCAGTCAGAGGACGAGCGGTTCTCATAGCCAGAGTTTCCTCAGCACCGATACGCTCTTCACCGTACAGGTTGTGGTAAGCTTCTTCCAGAGCCTTGGTTACATCATGATCCTTCGGGATTACCCATGTTGGGAAGTAGCACTCGATTGGATATACCAGATCAGTGTAGGAAGGACGATTGTATTCGTACATGGAAACCTTAACGTCATCGCCGTACTTCTTAACAGCCGGAAGGGCACGGATCTCGTCTAAGCAGCTTTCCCATGTTTCTCCGGCGGTCATACGACGGTCAAGAGATACTGCACAGGAGTCAGCAACTGCACAACGGCTTGGGGAGGTGAAGAAGATCTCGGATACAGTTACAGTACCACGTCCAAGGAAGTTAGCCTCTTCCCATTCTGGATTGTATTTCTTGTCTAACATCTTAACAAGGCCCTTAACTTCCTTGTCATCAGCTGCGTCGTTCTCGTTCAGAGCACGAACGTCCTGAAGGATGTCAGCCATCTTGTAGATAGCGTTGTCACCACGCTCTGGAGCGGAACCATGGCAGGAAACGCCCTTAACGTCGATACGGATTTCCATACGTCCTCTCTGTCCACGGTAGATACCACCATCAGTTGGCTCTGTGGAAACTACGAATTCAGGACGAACTTTGTCTTCGTTGATGATATACTGCCAGCACAGACCGTCACAGTCTTCTTCCTGAACAGTACCGGTTACTAATACAGTGTACTTGTCAGACAGCATGCCTAAGTCTTTCATGATCTTAGCGCCGTAAACAGCAGATACGATACCGCCACACTGGTCAGATACGCCACGGCCGCCGATCTCGGTCTCGTTCTCATATCCCTCGTATGGATCGAAGTTCCAGTTATTTCTATTACCAATACCTACAGTATCGATATGAGCATCAAATGCGATCAGGGTTTTTCCGGTTCCCATATAGCCAAGTACGTTGCCCATTGGGTCGATCTCAACTTTGGTGAAGTCTAACTTTCTCATTTCTTCTGCGATGCGGGTGATGTGAGCCTTCTCGTCACAGCTCTCACCTGGGTTCTTAACGATCTCACGTAAGAACTTAGTCATATCTTTCTGATAATTCTGAGCTGCTTCTTTGATTTTTGCGTAATCCAGATTCATTTTAAATATCCTCCTCTTGTTTTGCAATTACTTTTGATGGTTAATAGTTATTTGTCAAGGCCTTTCCATACAATGTTCTTGTAGCGATCAGGATCGGTATCGCCCTCTGTAGAGAAGAGCAGTACTTTGGAGTTTTCATCCAGGCCAATGTCATTTCTTAAATCTTTGTATTCGTCCATGGTCATCATAGCTGCTAATGCACCGAATGGAGCAGCACCGGACTCACCGGAGGTGATCGGAGCATCGCCCTTAACAGGAGCAGCTAACATACGCATACCATTTGCAGCAACCCAGTCAGGAGCAGCAATGAATACTTTTACATGGTTCTTTAAGATGTCCCAGGAAATGGTGTTCGGTTCACCACATGCAAGACCTGCCATGATGGTCTGCATATCGCCGTCTACAATGCGGATGTCTCCATCACCGGCAGCAGCACCCTTGTAAAGACATGCAGCAGCTTCAGCCTCAACAACTACGAATGTAGGTAAGTTGTCAGCATACAGATTGGAGAAGTAACCAACAACTGCACCAGCTAAGGAACCAACGCCTGCCTGTACGAAGATGTGGGTAGGACGCTCACATCCCTGAGCTTTTAACTGTTCACCAGCTTCCATTGCCATGGTGCCGTATCCCTGCATGATCCATGCCGGGATCTCTTCGTAGCCGTCCCAGGCAGTATCCTGTACGATAACACCTCTTGGAGTTTCATCCGCTTCCTTAGCAGCCAGACGAACACAGTCATCATAGTTTAATTCCTGGATGTCTACCTGAGCGCCTTCTTTTGCGATATTCTGAAGACGGGTCTGAGTAGTTCCCTTAGGCATATGAACAACTGCCTTCTGTCCAAGACGGTTAGCAGCCCATGCAACACCGCGGCCGTGGTTGCCGTCTGTTGCTGTAAAGAAAGTAGCCTGTCCGAATTCTTTTCTTAACTGTTCGGAAGTAAGTACGGAATAGGGAAGTTCAGAAACATCCTTTCCGGTTTTTTTGCGATGTAACGAGCCATTGCAAAAGATCCGCCCAGTACCTTAAATGCGTTCAGACCAAAACGGTAAGACTCATCCTTTACATATACTTCCTTAACTCCTAAATAGGAAGCCATGTGAGGCAGCTTGGTTAATGGTGTTTCGCTGTACTGAGGAAAGCTCTCGTGGAAAGTACGTGCCTTTTTGATCTCCTCAAGTCCCATAATTGGAAGGTTTTTGTCATCTGTTTTAGGCATTTTGTTTACTGCCCACAGAATCTTCTGATCCATGTTACTGTATCCTCCTTAAAATTTTTGGTTCTTAAAAATTTTTAGTTCTTAAGATGATTTACGACTGTTTACGTCGATGTAACTGTACAGAGTAAATTTGGAAATTCCAAAATACTTGGAGACTTTGTCTCCTGATTTTGTTATGAGAAAAGCGCCTGCGTCATTCAAAAACTGGATGGCGGTTACTTTTTCTTCCTTATTCATAAGAGCTGCCGGTTTTCCAATCAGAGCTACGGACTGTTCGATCAGGTTGTCCAGAAGATCATTTACATTGTGTACGATCTGTTCTGGCTGCTGTCTGGTATCACTTGGATCTTCTGTACTGATGAGAGCTTTAATGGATCTCTCAATGGTCATCAGACCGGTGATATCGTAGTTGATGGAAAAAATGTAATCCACAGCGGAATCCTCTGGGTTTCTGATAAAAAACGTACTGGATTTTAAGATCTTACCGTTTGATGTGCGGGTAAGATAACCAAGATGGTCTTTCAGTGAAGCCGGATCCCTATGCAGGGTTTCCAGAACTACCTTAGATGGTCCGTCGCCTTCACGCCGGTTGGTGATATGTCCGTTGTTGATGTGTACAACAGAGTGTTCCAGGTCGTGGCGCTTTAAGTCGTGGATCACAATTTCGCAGTCTGGTCCGAACTGTCTTGCAAGGCCGTCTGCAATCTGTTCAAGCAAGCTAAGTGTGTATGCCATGAACAACCTCCTCATTTCGGACTTTCATAATATGATATGGTAACTTTGTACAATAAACAATCTGCAAAACATTTTTGCGTTGTTTATGATTACATAATAGCACAAATAAAACAGATTGCAATAGTTTTTTACAAAAAAATTTTGAATAACTAAAAAAAATTGTATTTTTCCCTTGCAAATGGTATTTCCAGGTGTTAATATAAGAGTACGACAACATTGTTATTATATAGGAAAAGGAGAGAGCCATATGTTGATCATTGGAAACGGACGTCTGGTTACAAGAGATGCCGGACAGCCATTTTTCGAAAATGGAGCAGTAGCAATTGACGGAACTACTATTAAGAAAGTAGGAACTCTGGAAGAGATCAAAAAGGAGTTTCCGGAAGCTGAGTTTGTAGACGCTAAGGGGGGCGTTATCATGCCGGCTTTCATTAATACACATGAGCATATCTACAGTGCAATGGCAAGAGGCTTAAGCATTAAAGGATATGATCCTCACGGATTTTTAGATATCTTAGACGGATTATGGTGGACCATCGACCGCCATCTGACCAATGAGCAGACCCGTCAGAGCGCAAGAGTTACTTTCATCGACAGTATCAAGAACGGTGTTACCACTGTATTTGACCATCATGCAAGCTTTGGCCAGATCAAGGACAGCCTGTTTGCCATCGAAGATGCTGCAAAAGAATTTGGTGTAAGAGCCTGTCTGTGTTATGAAGTATCTGACCGTGACGGTATGGACAAGTCCAGAGAAGCTGTATTAGAGAATGCAAGATGGATCAAGCATGCATTAGCAGATGATACAGATATGTTTGCTGGTATGATGGGTATGCATGCACAGTTTACCATTTCAGATGAGACAATGGAATTTGCTGCAGCAAACAAACCAGATGAAGTTGGATATCATATCCATGTTGCAGAAGGTATCGAAGATCTTCATGACTGCTTACATAAATATGGAAAGCGCATTGTAGACCGTTTATACGACTGCAATATCTTAGGAAGCAAGACTTTACTTGGCCACTGCATCTATGTAAACCCACATGAGATGGAACTGATCAAGGCAACTGATACTATGGTAGTACACAACCCTGAGTCTAACATGGGTAATGCCTGCGGATGCCCTCCAACCATGGAGATCGTTCACAGAGGTATCTTGACAGGTCTTGGAACAGATGGTTATACACAGGATGTTCTGGAGTCTTATAAGGTAGCAAATGTACTTCACAAGCATCATCTGTGTGACGCAAATGCAGCATGGGGCGAAGTTCCTCAGATGCTCTTTGAAGGAAATGCTAAGATCGCAAACCGCTACTTCAAGAAGCAGTTAGGCGTATTAAAAGAAGGCGCAGCAGCAGATGTGATCGTTACAGATTATGTACCGAGAACACCTATGGATGCTTCTAATATCAACAGCCACATCTTATTCGGTATGACCGGACGCAGCGTTGTTACCACAGTCTGCAACGGTAAAGTCTTAATGAAAGACAGAGAGCTGATCGGAATTGATGAAGAGAAGGTTCTTTACGAAGTAAGAGAAGAGGCTAAAAAGCTGGAACGTTCCATTAACGGTTAATAATGTAAATGTTACAGTTCAACCATGCCATCTTCTTGTTTCCATATTCATGAAAACAAGAGGCTTGGTGGATCCACCATATGCTGATTTGAACAAGAAAGTGTTTATGCAAGCGAACTTGCAACACGCTTTCTCATTCAAATCAGCGCATGGTTGAACTGATGTAAATTAATTAGTAATAGCCGATTACAGGGCGGCGGGAAAACAGCACACCGGAATATCCGGGCGGCTGAGCCGTTGAAAGATAAAAACTGGCTTCTGCAAAGATACAAAAATTTTGCAGAAGCCCCCCTACGGTGCTGGGACCTGATCGGGTGCTATATATAAGGAGGAAATAGAATATGAGCGATATTATGACACCCATTCCCTTTGGAAAAATGATGAACTGGATCCTGGAGGAACACAAGAAAGGCGCGATCTTCGGCATCAGAAGACCTTTTGTTGCAGATCAGAGCAAGAAATATGAGATCTTTGGACGTACATTAGAGACACCTTTCGGACCTGCTGCAGGACCACACACCCAGCTGACCCAGAATATTGTAGCTGCTTATGTGGCAGGAAGCCGCTTCTTTGAATTAAAGACAGTTCAGAAGTTAGATGGTGAAGACCTTCCGGTAGCAAAGCCATGTATCAAGGCTGATGATGAGTGCTACAACTGTGAATGGTCCACTGAGCTTTATGTGCCACAGGCATATGATGAGTACGTGAAAGCATGGTTTGCCTGTAAGGTATTAGCTAAGGAATATGGCCTTGGCTCTATGGACGGCTTCCAGTTTAATATGTCCGTTGGTTATGACCTGGACGGCATCAAACTGGAAAAGGTAGACCGTTTTATTGAAGGAATGAAGGATGCTTCTGCAGCACCTATTTTTAATGAGTGCCGTCAGTGGCTGTTAGATAACCTGGATCGTTTTGATAACCTGACAAAAGAGGATGTTGAAAGTATCTCCCCTGAAATCTGCAACTGTGCAACTCTCTCCACTCTGCACGGATGTCCTCCACAGGAGATCGAGCGTATCGCAAGCTATCTGCTCACTGAGAAGAAAGTACATACCTTTATCAAGTGCAATCCAACTCTGTTAGGATATGAGTATGCAAGAAAATTAATGGATGACATGGGCTATGATTATGTAGCGTTCGGTGACTTCCATTTCAGAGATGACCTTCAGTACACAGATGCAGTTCCAATGTTACAGAGACTGCAGAAGCTGGCAGATAAGAAGGGACTGGAATTTGGTGTTAAGATCACAAATACCTTCCCTGTTGATGTAAAACAGAATGAACTTCCAAGTGAAGAAATGTACATGTCCGGTAAGTCTTTATACGCTCTGTCCATGTCTGTTGCACAGAAACTGGCAAAAGACTTTGACGGAAAACTGCGTATTTCCTACTCCGGCGGTGCTGATTACTTTAATATCACAAAGATCGTAGACGCTGGTATCTGGCCTGTAACCATGGCAACTACCATGTTAAAGCCAGGCGGCTATGAAAGATTAGAGCAGATCGGACAGTTATTTAAGGCAAAAGAAGCAGCAGCTTTCGCTGGCGTAAGCGCAGAGAAGGTAGAAGCTATGGTAGAGGCTGCAAAGTCTGACAAACACCATGTAAAGGCTGTTAAGCCGCTTCCATCCAGAAAGGTGAAAAAGCCGGTTCCGTTAACAGACTGCTTTATCGCTCCATGTCAGGAAGGATGCCCGATCCATCAGGATATCACCCGTTACATGCAGTTGGCAGGTGAAGGAAAGTACGAAGAAGCATTAAAGGTTATCTTAAACAAGAACCCGCTTCCATTTATCACCGGTACCATCTGTGCGCACAACTGTATGAGCAAATGTACCAGAAACTTCTACGAGGCTTCTGTAGATATCCGCAGAACCAAGTTAGAGTCTGCACAGGGCGGAATTGATGCTGTTATGGCAGCATTAAAGGCACCTGCAGTTACTTCTGATAAGAAGGCAGCTGTAGTAGGCGGCGGCCCTGCTGGTCTGGCAGCTGCATACTTCCTTGCAAAGGGCGGTATGAAGGTTACTGTATTTGAGAAGGCAGAAAAGATGGGCGGCGTTGTACGCAATGTGATCCCAGGCTTCCGTATTTCCCACGAAGCAATCGATCATGACGTTGAGCTGGTTCGTGCTATGGGTGCAGAGCTGGTAAACGGCAAAGAGATCACTTCTGTTGATGAATTAAAGAAAGAATATGACTACGTTGTACTGGCAGTTGGTGCTTCTGAACCAGGCAGACTGAGACTGGAAGCTGGCGAGACCATGAACGCATTAGAGTTCCTGGCACAGTTTAAGGCAACTGACGGCAAGGTAGATTTAGGCAAGAACGTTGTTGTTATCGGTGGCGGTAACACAGCTATGGATACTGCAAGAGCTGCAAAGCGCAATGCAGGCGTAGAAAAGGTATCCCTGGTTTACAGAAGAACCAAGAGATATATGCCAGCTGATGAAGAAGAGTTAGTAATGGCAATTGATGACGGCGTAGAGTTTGCAGAGCTGTTAGCACCTGTTAAACTGGAAAATGGCGAACTGATCTGCCGCAAGATGCAGTTAGGTGATTACGATGCAAGCGGAAGAAGAAGCGTTGTTGAGACTGAGGAGATCGTTAAGATCGCTGCTGACACTGTGATCGCAGCTGTTGGTGAGAAGGTTCCAGGCGCATTCTACGAAGCAAATGGTATCGCTGTAGACGAAAAGAAGCGTCCAGTTGTTGACCACAACACTCTGGAGACCTCTGTAAAGGGCGTTTATGTTGCCGGCGATGGTCTCTTTGGACCAGCTACTGTTGTAGAAGGCATCAGAGATGGTAAGAAAGCAGCAGAAGCTATTATCGGAAGAGATTTATCTGAGGATATCTTCAAGATGGCTGATGCTGAGGTTGTTTACGGACGTAAGGGCAAACTGTCTGAGGAGAATGAAGAGTCTGACAGCAGAAGATGTCTCTCCTGCAACAGCATCTGCGAAAACTGCGTAGAGGTATGCCCGAACAGAGCAAACGTAACCTTAACAGTACCTGGCATGGACAAACATCAGGTGATCCATGTAGATTATATGTGTAATGAATGTGGCAACTGCCGCAGCTTCTGCCCATGGGACAGCGCTCCATATCTTGACAAGTTTACCTTATTTGCAAATGAAGCAGATATGGAAAACAGCAAGAACCAGGGCTTCACGGTTCTTGATGCAGCAGCAGGAATCTGCAAGGTACGTTTAGCAGGCAATGTAATTGATTACACAGTTGGAACTGCAAATGAGAATGTTCCGGATGGAATTCAGAAGATCATTAAGACTGTAATTTCTGATTACAGCTATCTGCTGATCGGTTAATTTTATAAAAGAAAAAAACTTCGGGGCGTGGCTTTTTGGTCATGCCC
>ERZ791909.1141-NODE-1141-length-19500-cov-6.427462_pt1 | contig 19500 bp, 10 predicted proteins | sample MGYA00510143_ERZ791909 | MGnify/ENA primary metagenome ERZ791909 (study PRJEB30046, sample SAMN00792093) | human gut metagenome | study: EMG produced TPA metagenomics assembly of the A metagenome-wide association study of gut microbiota in type 2... | reverse complement strand
CGTCGGCCCGCTGGGGCTGGCCGTTGAGCGCCACGGCATACTCCTGGACGATGCGTTTGGGCTGCACGCCGCAATACGCCGTCAGGTAAGCGATCAGATGCTGGCGGACCCACTCCTCGGGCGTCAGCACGAGATAAATGCCCCGCAGGGAATCCCAGACCTCCACGCCGTCGCCGCGGCGGCGCGCACGCAGCCGGATGGCAGGAAAATTGAGTTTGGGCAGCCCGGACATCGCAGTATCGAAAAATTTCTGTATCTTTACGGAGGACAAATATACGAACTTATGCGGACTATCCTTTCGACCATAGCGCTTTTTTCCCTCTGCGGACTTTGCGCGCAGGAGTACACACCGACTTACGGACGCGAATTGCCGCGCGGCGAGATACTCGCCTATCCTTCGGCCGAAGCGGCCACGGCGGCCGACGGCGGCGACAACCGCTACTTCACGCGTCTGACGGAATGGAACCTCAAGGACAACGTTTTCTCGACACCGTTCACCGTGCCGTTCGCATGGGCCAACCGGCAGGTGCTGTTCCACCTGGGATGGGCGTCGGGCGACTACGAAGTGCGCGTGAACGGCCTTCCCGTGGCCTGCAACGCCGACGGCAACAACCCGGCGGAAATCAACATCACCAAACAGGCCAAAGAGGGCCGCAACATGCTCGAAGTCATCCTCGCGCAGCCGTCGTCCGTCGCACCGCTCGAAAGTTGGAAAGAGGCTCCGGCGCCCGCCATCGGCGGAGCCTGGCTGATGAGCCAGCCCACGCTGCGCGTGCGTGACGTCGTGACCAGAACCCGCATGGGCGAAGACGGCAACGCCACGGCGGAGATCGCCGTCGCGGTGAAAAGCGAGGCCCTCAACCCGCGCACCTCGCGCATCCACTACCAGCTGCTCACGCCGACGGGCGAAAATGCCGCAGCGGGACAGAAAGACGTCACCCTCGACATGCGCCGCGAAGACACGCTGCGTTTCCTGGCCCGTATTCCCGCCAACTTGCTGTGGAGCGCCGAACTCCCCACGCAGTACACGCTGCGGCTCAAAACCCAGCACGAAGGCCGCTACGTCGAATATCTGGAACTCCGCCTCGGCTTCCGCTCGGTGGAGATGCAGGACGGGCGGATGTCGCTGAACGCACGCCCCGTGACGCTGCGCGTACGCGAAGTCCCCGCGGCGATCACCGAAAACGAAATCGCGGCGCTGCGCGAGCAGGGATTCAACACGCTAAAACTGCTGCCGGGGCCTGTGCCCGAATCGCTGCTGAACTTTTGCGACGTGCAGGGCCTCTACGTGATTGCGCAGGCGCCGATCGACACCCGCCGCAGCGGGGAGTCGCGCCGCAAGGGCGGGAATCCGTCCAACGCCCCCGAATGGCAGCCGGCATACCTCGAACGCACGGAGAACAGTTACCACACCACGAAGCGCCATCCGTCGGTGGTGGCCTTCGCGCTGGCCACGCAGTCGGCGAACGGCATCAACCTTTATGAAAGTTATTTGAATATGAAGCGTTTCGGCGATTCACGGCCTTTCATCTACCCGGACGCCGGCGGCGAATGGGACAGCGACAAACTGGCGCTGGAATAACCCCGGAGGCCGGAAAAGCAGAAATTTTTCAAAATTTTTCCGGCAAATTTTTTGGAGATATAAAAATTATAGCTACCTTTGCACTCGCAATCAGATAATGATTGATGCCTCTTTAGCTCAGTTGGTAGAGCACGACACTCTTAATGTTGGGGTCCAGGGTTCGAGCCCCTGAGGGGGTACAAAGCAAAAGACTGATAATCAATGATTATCGGTCTTTTTGTTTTTGTGCATCTGCCCTTACTATTGGCCGTTCGAGGGTAAAAAGGGAGCATTTAAGGGGAAATGTTTACCTTTTTGTTTACCCCGTTTCTCGGAGGGTAAACAGAAATGCCAATCTTCTGCACAACACGTGCAATCTAATGACTATCAATGCAAATGTAATATTCCGTAAAGACAAAATTAAATCAAACAATACCGCGCCGATACACATTCGGTTTACCCTAAATCGCAAAATCCGCTATGTAAGCACGGGCGTTACCATCCACATAAACAAGTGGGACTTTGAAAATCAACGCATTAAGGACAATTCGCCCGAAATGCAGGAATTGCAATACCGAATCGACACCAAACTAAACGAGTATCGCCGCAAAATCAAACGCTTGGAAGCATTAGAGGTAGAGGTTACGCTCGACAATCTCTTGGAAACGAACGGGCGGAAAATAAACTGCACGGTCGGCGAATATTTGAAACAGACCATCGAACGGCTGGAAACGCTCGGTAAATACGGTTCGGCGTCTAAACATCGTTCTTTACTCTCCCGCCTGTCTGAATTTAGGTCGCTGAATATTCGTTTCGATGAAATAGACCTCGCCTACCTACGTGATTTTGAACTGTTCCTGCGTAAAGAGGGCAACACAAACAACAGCATAGCCACCCAATACGCCATTTTGCAATGTTTGTATATTCGTTGTCATGGAGGCCTGTGTCCTCTTTTTCGGACCCCATCAGAATCAACGCAAAAGCAGCCTGACCATATGGTCAGGCTGCTTTTGGACTTCAACGTCGTCGTATTAGAAAATCCGCAGCAACGCACCGGAAAGCGCGGAGCGCACTTCGGGAGCGTTCCGCACCTCTTCGGGAATGGCAGTTCTCGTATAGACGCTCTCCTCGGCCTTATCGGTCTGGCTGATCATCGTCAGCGTTTTTCCGTCTCCGCTCAACTCAAAGGCGTAGCTGGCGCCCCAAGGCTCACCGTCGCGGTAACGGCCCGAAAGCTGCGCACCGTTGACCGCAAAATCGCCGGAATAGCACACAAAGGTCGGAGTTTCCACCTTCTGGAAGATGTTGAACGTCCCGTCGGACAGGAACTCGACGTAGACATCGAAATCCGCATATGCCTCGTTGCTCCACTTCGTCTGGTGCCACTCGCCCACAACGCCCGAATCAATGTTTTTCGAGCCGTCGTCATCCTTCGAACAACCGGCTGAAAACAGGAACAAAACAGCCGCAAACAGGGAATAAATATATTTTTTCATTGTATTTTAACTCTATCGTTTATAACCAGCCTCCGTTTTCAGCACCCGTTTCGCGGGCAATGACGGCAAACGTCTTGGTAATTTCGATGCCGCCCATAACCGACCTCGTTCCGGGCCTGTTGCCGCCGCCCACCGCCTTCACGGTGATGTGCGCAACTCCCGGCTTCGTACATTTGATCATCAACTGACCGTTGTACATCTTCGGTTCCACGGCCATGCCGAGTTTCTGCATATCTTCCGCCGAGACTTCGACGCCCATATAGGTCAGATCCTTGGCCGAACCTCCGAAATGTTTCGTAAGGGTGACAAGCTCCAGTTTGCCGGTCTTGACTTTCAGACAGGGCGTTCCTTCGATCTGCATCAGCAACTGGTAGGCATCGGTCAAACCCGTACCCATTTTGCCGCGGTATTTTTCGAGATTGATCGTCCCGCCGGAGGTTTTGGACCCTTCAAACCGCGAGTCGATGTCGTTCACCGAGGTGAGCAGCATCGAAACAAACTCCTCGCGCGTGAAGTGTTTGCCCTTGGCCAGCGCATAGGAAAGCCCCAGAGCGGCCACTCCCGAAACATGCGGACAGGCCATCGAGGTTCCCTGCATGTATCCGTAATCCGAACCGCTGATCTCCGAACAGAGCGTCGAAAGCACCCCAGCCTTCTCTCCGCCGCTCAAACCGCTCGTCTCACCGCCCGGAGCTGCGATGTTGCAACCGGGACCGTAGCAGGTGTAGGGGGCAGGCAGACCGTCCGGCGAAACCGATGTCACCGAGATGCAGCTGCGATGGCCGCCCGGATAGTTGGAGATCGAAAGACCCTCGTTGCCTGCGGCGAAGATGGCCAGACCTCCCTCCATGGCGGGACAGTTGTTCTGCGAAATGAAGTAGCGGATGGCTTCGTACTCCAGCGGCGCGGTTCTTTCATAGACCCGGTCCGAAGAGATGCCCGATCCCTGATAGCCGTAGGAGCATTGCAGGATGGAAGCGCCATGGTCCGCGGCATACTTGATGGCACGGCTCACGGTGTAGTCTGTAGACTGATTCTTGGCCGAGAAAATCTGGCACGACATCAGGCGCACGCCGTCGTTGTTCCCCGTACCGCCCGCAACGCCCGCAACGCCGAGGCCGTTGTTGTTAATGGCGGCCACGGTTCCCGCGACATGCGTTCCATGACCGCTATCGCCCTCCTTCTTGCCGCTCGCGTTCACCGAGACCAGGTCCCACGTAATGGGTCCGTCGTCCACGAAATTCCAGCCGTGGATGTCCTGATTGCCGAACTCGGGCGAGGGGTTGGGGTTGACCCACATATTGGCCGCCAGATCGGGATGGGTGTATTTCACGCCCTCGTCCACGATAGCCACGATGACACGCGGATCGCCGCCGGTGAGTTTCCACGCCTCGGCCACATTGATGTCCGCACCGGCCTGCGAGGTCGTGGCAATCGCCTGGTCGGCGTTGTTGATGTAATGCCACTGCCAGAAAAGATTCGGGTCGTTGAACTCCGAACGGATCAGCGACCGGGTTTTGCCGGGTGCGCCCTCCCGGAACGGATAAGCCTTGCCGTCAAAAGCCATCTGGCGTTTGGCGCTGAACTGAATGGTCGAAATTTCGGCCATGCCCGCAAGCCGTTCAGCGGCCTCGTCGAGGTTCTGATCCTCATCGAAATGCAGCACATACCAGCGGTGGAGCCCTGCGGCGCGCGTACGGGCCTCATGCTCGCCGGCGTCGGAGAACACACGCTTGAGCGAGGTGACGCGAAGCTGGTCCAGAACCTCGTCCACGGTCTCGATACCCGACCGGGTCATAGCCGCACGCGTCACGGCATATTTGGCAGCCGCCTGTTCGAGGGCCGGAATGGCCTCATCGCTGAATTTGGCGATCAACGTCCCCCGAACGGCATCGTCGGAGGTGTTGCAGATTTTAACGGCGGTCGTTGCTTCGGGACCGCCAGTCGCATCGGGCGACTCCTGCAAGGGGTCTGTCGTACAGGCCGCAAGCAGAACGGAAGCAAGAATCAGAAATTTATTGATGTCCCTCATATAATTCTTGAGTTGAATAATCGGCACGTCCTTGTTGTCGGAAAAAGCGGGAGACCGGCGTCATGCCGAAATGCCGATCTCCCGCCGGTCATCTATTTTTCAGCCTTTTCGGCCCGTATTCCCACGTTGCGGAACTCCCCCGCCGCCGAAACCGGAGCCGGAACCGCCGGCATCACGGAAATTCGGGCGGCGCTCCTCTTCACGCTCGGCGCCGAAGCGGGCATCGGCGCGACAATGAGGTTTTCAGGCATTCGGGCCGTCACAGCGGGTGTACGCCCCGCTGCGCCGCTGAATCGGGGCAATTCGACGAAGTTGCGCGGAGTGAACGCCTCGACGGCCTGTTTGCGCAGGATGGCGATGCGCTCCAGAGCCGCGCTCGAAAGTCCTCCGAGATCCTTTGCCGGGTCCACGAGCATCATTTCGCCCATGAGGCTGAACAGCGCGGAGGGGCTTCCCGAGAACAGGAAACTGAACGTGAGTCCCTGCTCCAAGGCCGCGGGCGAGGGTACGCAATAGAGGTATCCGTCGGCCACGGCGCCCATGAACATGCCGTATCCGAAGTAGACATTCGTGTTTTCCAGCGGAACGAATCCCATGGTCACCGTCTGGCCCTCGTAGATTCCGGTAGTCAGGTTCTGGTCGGTGAAAAGCGCCAGAGCGCCGTTGTAGCCCGCGAACGTGCTGACACCGGGCATGTACATACCCAGAATCGCACCGCCTTCCTGGAACTCGACACCCGAAAGTCCCTTGACGTTCAGAACCGGCAGATCCTGCGAACTCTGCTCCGCGTTCTCCTCGATCGTCACCTGTCCGATCTTCCGGCGGACGGGCTTCGCGTCGGTATAGTCGACCGCATAGTAGTTCCACGATGTCGATTTCAGATAATCGAGCGAGGGCTGTTCTTTGTCGGACAGGAAGTCGGTGTACTCGAAGGTGTCCAGCGCCGGGTTGTACCGTCCCGTGGTGCGGTAATCGGCCTGTATGATCTTATGAATGTAACCGTTGCCGGCACGCAGCAACAGCGTATAGGCGCTGTCGCCGTTCAGCCCCGTGAACATCGTGCTGAAATGCCCGTCGTTGAGCGAAGCGAGCTGCTCGGCAGTAAATTTCAGGCCCTTGGCATCGAGCAGTTCGTCGTGGTTCTTGCCCTCGATCCGGTCGGTGCGGAAAAGTCCGTAGGTCACCGACTCGATGTCTTCGCCGAAAGCATAGAATTTCGCCGAGTTGTCGGGCGTGATGCCCTGACCGGCAAACTCGTTGGTGGCCTCGAGACCCATGGTCAGGATCACCGGTCTCTGGTCGCCCTTCGCAATGTAACCGAAACTGATCGAGACATAATCACGCATGGTGTTGTCCCCCTCGCCGTAGATGCAGCCCACGAGCGTGTATTTCCCGGTCGCCTTGTTTTCGATCCGGATCGTGCCCGAACCTTCGATCTCTCCGTCGAAGTTCTTCGAAGCATCCATATCCTGAGCCGCCAGGCTGGTCTGACCCGCGTCGAGCACACCCTCGAACAGCGAGAATTTCATCGCCCGGGCATCGGCCACGAACGAAGCCCGAATGTTCACGACTCCGTCAGCGGGTTCGCTCTTCGCAAGGGTTACCGTGTAATCGGGAACCTCGACGCCCGGAAGCAGGATGCGGAGCATGCCGTCGCGGTTGGCCCGGTAGAAGGCTCCGGCGGTCTTCTCCAGTTCGATCAGAAGACTTTGCGCCGGGAAGGTGATGACACCGTCCCTGAGCGTTCCGTACTGCCCGGTCGATTCGTCCATCATAAAGTTTTCCGAGACATTGGACGCGATCCGAAGTTCACCGTCGTCAGTCACCAGCGTCAGTCCGGTGGACTGGTAGGGAATGAAAACCTTGTCGGGATCGCGGGCGTCGACAAACGTATAGAGATCCCGGCCCTGGAAGTTCACCGGCCCGCCGGCCAGCGCCTTGAGCATTTCATCGCCGTAGACCTTCATGCGGTAATAGCCCGGGATGTCGCTGCGCTGGAAAATCTCCACCTCGATCTCCGGATAGGGATTGAAGCCCGCCGAGGAGAGCGAATAGACGTTGCTGAGGATTTCGTCGCGCCACTTTCCCTTGGTATGGGTTCCGTCGGCGCTCGTCACAGGCTCCCAGCCCGCACGGATGACCGAGAACGAAAGTCCCGTCGCACGCGGACCGTAGAGCGAAATGTAGCGCGGGTCCTCGATGCGGATTTCGCAGGTATACTTCACGCCCTCCTCGGCCTTGGAGAAGGAAACCGTGAATTCGGTCTCCTGCTCGCCGGGACCGAACGTGATCGGCTCGATCTCAAGGATGCCCTCTTCGCTGGTCGTGATTTCGACCGGAACGGTGATCGCATCGAGATATTTGGCGCGGCGGACCTTGTAGGTCACCGTCGCTTCGTCGGCGGGGTCCACCTCCACTTCCACCGGAGAGTCCTGCTGGGGGAAGTAGACGCCGTAGTTGTCGGGATTCTCTTCCGCCCCCTTCGTATAGGTCGGATCGTCCGAGCAGCCGGCCCATACGGCCGTTGCCAGGAATGCCCATAAGATATGCTTGAGTGTCTTCACTGTACTATGATTTAGATATTTACGCATAATTCAGCATCCGGCTAACCCTTCCACGGTTCGACCAGGCCCGAGGGGTCGGGATTGTTCTGCTTGGCAATGGCGGTATTATTCTGGGTCTCGCCGCGGCTGATCACAAAATTCCAGTAGGGAGCGCGGCCGTCGACGTTGAGCCGGTAGGATGCCGGAGCGTTCGTGCCGACGTATCCGCGTTTGCTGGACATGTTCAGACGCTTCATGTCGAACATGACGATGCCCTCGCCCCAGAATTCGATACGCTTCTGAAGCATCAGCTCGTTGACGAAACTCTTGAGCGTCGATTGGGCCGAGCAGTCGTAGACCGCGCCGTCCATCATGCGGTATTTGGTCATAAACTCGTTCAGCAGCCGGATGCCCCCCTGAACGTCACCGGCCTGTGCCGTGGCTTCGGCTTCGATGAAGTACATCTCTTCGACGCGCATGCAGCAATGGTCCGCCGCGCCGCCGACCTTGAAATCCTTGTAGGCGCCCTGCGCAGGTCGGAACTTGATGTTGACGTAGTCGGCGAGCTTTTCGGCGAAATACTCCTTCCCGTCGGGGCGGCAGCTCTTATAGCTGTAAGAGCCGCGGTCGGGATCGAGCCACGAGTGGCGGCGGAAATCGCGGAGGTAGATGCTGTTATAGAGGTTTCGGTTGATGGCGCGACCGGCGTGGTAGGGCGCCCAGTCGTTCTCGCAGCTCATGTGCACCGTGAAGCACATGAGGTTGGCAACGCTCTCGCTCGGAAGCGCAAGGCCCCAGATCCAGGCGTTGTTCGACTCGGCATTGTTGAATCCGTTCGCGGGGTCCTCCCACTCCTCCTGCGTCAGCGGCGTGCGGCCGCTCGCGGTGATGGCCTTGCGCGCATACTCCGCAGCCGAGCGGTATGCTGCGGCGTCGTTCTTGTCCGTACCCCGTTCGAGGTATGCACGGGCCTTCAATCCGTAGACCAGCGCCAGGCTGATGGTGTACTTGTCGGGCGCCGTGAAGTTCTCAAGCAGCTTCCCGGCCTTCTCCAGATCGGGGAAAATCACCGAATCGTAGATCTCGTCGACCGTTGCACGGGGGTTGTTCTTGGCCTGGGCCTCCGTGGTCTCGGGCAGCACGATGGGAACGCCCAGTCCCAGCAGGTCGTCGGCCCGGGTGACCGTGTTCTCCTTGAACTCGTAAAGACGCACCAGATCGAGATAGAACATGGCCCGGTAGGCATAGGCGAAACCCAGGTAGGAACGCTCCTTGGCCCCCAGCGTGGCAATGTCCGTTTCGTCGATCAGGCTGATGACGTTGTTCGCCATCATAATCCAGGTGTAGTAGTTGTTCCAGGGAAGCGCACCTACGGCATATTCCGGTCCGAGCGCATCGTTGGCTCCCCACTGCTGAAACCAGTCGTAACCGATATTGCCCGTAATGGCGATGTCGCCCGTCATGGACTCCGTAGCGAGGTGGATGGCCGGAAGCGCGAAGTCCCAGGCCAGCTTGTAACCGGTCGACCCGGGCTTTACGAGCGCCGCCGGGATACCGCCGACCAGCGTTTCGAGGGTTACCTGGTCCTCTGTGGCGATCTCCGTGGGGGTAACGTCTTTGATGCAGCTGCCGAGCAGGATGCTGAAGGCCGCCGCCGATATTTTCAGGATGTTTTTCATATTACATTAAAATTGGAGATTGATACCGCCCGAAATCGTACGGACAGGCGAATACGAAGCTTGGGAGGTAGATCCCGAATAGGAGTAGCGGGGATCGAAGCCCTGGCGCTTGGACCAGTACCATACGTTTTCGCAGGAGAGATAGACCCGCAGTTTGCCGACGCCGAACTTCTGCGTGATCTTCGACGGCAGCGTATAGCCGAAGTTGATGTTTTGCAGGTTCAGATAGCTGGCGTTCATCAGGAAGCGGTCCGAATTGGCATTCTGGTTCTGGTCTTCGTATTGCAGGCGGGGAATCCGCGACGTCGGATTCTCCGGGCTCCATGCATTCAGAATGTCCTTGTGCCAGTTCTGACCGGTCGATTTGTTGGCCGGCGAGTACATCGCGGCGGCATATCCCGAATCGTAGGCCAGACCGCCGATCTGATAGGTGAAGGCGACACTGAAGTCGAAACCGTAGAAGTTGAGACTCGTGCCGAATCCGCCGTAAAGATCGGGAATCGGGTTGCCGCAGAGGTAATCCGTGGCTTTGGCATATTCGGTCGTGGTGACGCGGCGTCCCGTGGGATTCTTCTCGCCGTCAAGTTCATCCATGTACCACATCGACTTTCCTTCGTCCGAGACTCCGGCGAATTTCTTCATATAGAACGTGTACATCGGCAGGCCCTCTCCGAAGAACGTGGTCCCGCTGACATAACCGCGGTACCCTTCGACCTCCTTGGTGCGACGCTCGGGAGGCAGCATGGTGATCTTGTTGCGCAGGTGCGTCATGTTGAGATTGAGGTTCCACTGCACGTGCTCGCGGTTGACGGGCATGAAATTGAGTTCGATCTCAATGCCGCTGTTGCGCATGTCGCCGACGTTGGCATAATAGGACGAATAGCCCAACGAGGGCGGCGTGGGGAACGACAGCAGCATGTCGGTCGTGCGGCGAAGGAAATACTCGACGCCGCCGGAGACCACACCCCGGTAAAGGCTGAATTCCAGACCGGTATTGAAGTTGGAGTTGGTCTCCCAGGTGATATTCTCGGAGCCTTTGTCCCTGAAGACCGTCGAAACCTTGCCGTTCGCATTCTCGATCGTATAGGTGTTCGTATAACGGAAATCGCCGATGTTGTCGTTACCCTGCGAACCGATCGAAGCCTTGAACTTGAGGTTGTCGAGCCATTCGTGCGTCCCGGCCATGAAGTCCTCGCGCGTGATGATCCACGCGCCGCCCACCGACCAGAAGTTGCCCCAGCGATGTTTGGAGTGGAAACGCGACGAAGCGTCGCGGCGGAACGACGCCGAGAGGAAATACTTGTTGGAGTAATCGTACATCACGCGCGCGAAGTAGCCTTCGTTGTTGTACTCCAGGCGCGAGGACCCGGCGTTCTGCATGTCGATGATGGCGCCGGACAGTTCGTCGTTTTCGCCCGTGAGCATGTGGCTCTTGGCTGCGCCGAGCAGGTAAAAGGTTTGGTTGTAGTACTCGTGGCCGACCATGGCGTTCACGTTGTGGTCGCCGATCTGCTTCGTATAGTTGAGAATCTGCTGCGTGTTGTATTCATACTGGCGGGTGTGCTGCTTCGAGAGAAGGCCCTCTTCGCCGGCAAACTGGCCGAAATAGGGATTTCGGACGTCCGTCGAACGCGTCTCGTCGAGCGAGACGCCGGCGTTGAACGTGAACTTGAAATCCCGCAGGAACGAGATGTCGAAATAGCCCGTGCCGTTGAACGCGTTTCCCTCCGAGGCATTGGTGTTGAGCCGCGACTCCGAGAGGGCGTTGCTGTTGGGGAAAATCGAACGCACCATGCCGGCATTCTCACCGTAGTCGTAACGCTTGATTCCCTCTTCGGTATAGAGTATCCGGCCGTCGCCGCCCCGGATATAGAGCGGATAGATCGGACCGACGAGCGTCGTATAGGCGAAGACGTTGCCCGAGCTGTTGCTCGCGCCTTCGTCGTTGATCGAGTTGTAATGGAACCGCGAGTAGCTGGCGTTGACGCCCAGTTTGAGCCATTTCTTGGCCTGGTAGTCCACTTTCGCACGGGCCGTGAAGCGCTCCATGTCCGAATTGTAGGCGATACCCTCGTTGTTCAGATAGCCGAACGAGGCGTAGACCGAAGTCTTGTCGCCCGAGCCGCCTACGCTGACGTTGTACTCCTGCCGGAGCGAGGTGCGGAACGCGGCATCGGTCCAGTCGTCGGGTTGCAGGTAGTACTCCTCGCCTTCATACACCAGACGACGCCCCAGCGTAGCCTGCGGATTGAGCTTGCCGTTGGAGCCGATGAACTCCTGTCCGGCGGGAAGCGTATAAACCATGTAACCCAGACCGCCGTCGTTGGCCGACCCCGTCAGGTTCCGGTTGGCTTTGGCATGCGCCTCGGCAAGGGTCATGTCCGAATCGAGGTAGTAGTTTTTCAGAGCGCCGTAGTGGGTCTCGTAAAACTGGGCCGGGTTGGTGATGTACTCGTAGTCCCTGACTGCGCGCGAGTTGACGCCCCATTTGGCATCCACCGAAACGACGGCCTCTTTCGATTTGGCCTTCTTCGTGGTGATCATCACGACGCCGTTGGCTCCGCGGGCTCCGTAGAGCGAGTTCGAAGCTGCGTCCTTGAGCACGGTCATCGACTCGACATCGCTCGGGTTGAGGTTGTTGAGGTCGCCCGAATAAGGCATGCCGTCGACGATCCACAGCGGACTGTTCCCGGCATTGAGCGAGCTGAAACCGCGGATGCGGATCTCGGGGCTTTTTCCGGGCTGGCCCGAGGTGTTGGTCAGCTGCACGCCCGCAACCTTGCCCGCCAGGGCCTGCGCCACATTGGACTGCTGCGTCTTGGCAATGTCATCCGACTTGAGAACCGTGGCAGAGCCGGTGAAAGCCTCTTTCTTGGCCGTACCGAACGCCACGACGATCACATCGTCAATAGCTTTTGCATCCTCCTTGAGAACGATGTCGATGCGGGTCTTGTCCCCGACGGGGATCTGCTGCGACTGGTAGCCGATAAACGACACCTGCAACGTACCCTGCGCGGGGACCGCGATGACATAGCTTCCGTCCGCGTTCGAGGTGGTGCCTGCGGTCGAGCCTTGAACCAGGATTGTCGCACCCGCGACGGGCTGCCCTGCCTGGTCCTTGACCGTACCGGTCACCTGGAGTTGCTGTGCAAGGGACGATATGCACGTTCCCAACGCAACCAATAGGGTTACAAGTAGTTTTCTGATCATAAAAAGTGAAATTATACGCTATAAATGTGTTTTGACGACGGCCGGAACAGCCGGATTGCTTTCGGAAAGGCCCAAAAAATCCCCTGCACCCCCTTTTCCCGGTTCCGGCATACGTCGATGCCGGAACCGGAAACGAAGGTGTCGGCGGCCATTGCCTGCCGTCTTATTTATCAGTAATCTGCGTCGGTGAGATCGTTCTTCTTCGTGCCCGAATACTTGGTGGCGGCGCCCTCCCACTCGATGGCTATGGAGTTCTGGGTGCCCTCCTTGCGGTCCGGGTTATACGGCGACGGGTAGGAGTCCTTCATCGTGAAGGTTACCTTCCAGGTCTTGTCAGCATTCCGGATCAGGGTGATTTTCACTTCATCGGGACAGGTGCCGTATTTCGAACCGAACATCGTATATAGTTCCGTGTATTCGTTTTGCCGGACGACGCTGCTGTTGTTGTACTTGAAACTCCAGTAGAGGCCGTCCTGCGGCACGGCCAGATCGAGGCCCGTGGTTCCGAGGAATGAGGCGGGAATCATCAGTTGGGGGAAATAGGTTGTGCTCTCGATGGATTCGTCCGAACCTTCTGCGTGGCGGAAATAGAGGAAATAGGCGTCGAACGTGGCGCCGCCGTATTGCGGATCGCCGCCTCGCAGGCTGTAATCCTTTTCCAGACGCACCTCCATCGCCGTTAAATCCCGGTCCATCACCGTTTCGCCGTCGGCCGAAACTACGTTGATATGGGGTCTGAACGGTTTCACGGGGGTGAGGTCGAACGCCTCCGCGGCGGTCACGTCCCCATACCACTCGCCTTCGATTGCCGGGCCGTCGGGGAACGCCACCGAGAGGTGCAGGTACAGCCGCTGGGCCGTTCCGGCCGTGGTGACCGTACCCGTAACGCCCGCGCCCGTGGACTTGGCAATGTCGTAGGTTTTGTAAGTCCGGTAGTCGTGGAGCCGGAACGTGCATTTGCTGCCTTCCGTCGCCAGGTCGATCGTCTCGCCGATCATGCTGTTGCTCAGGCCCAGCTGCACGGCGTAATGGCCCTCCATGAGTCCGGCGGGCATCTCCGCATCCGCAAGGCCGAATGCAAAGTTGTTCGTCAGCGACTCCTTGTAGCTGAACACCCGCTTCATGGCGGCTTCCTCCGGCATTCCGCCCTCGGTCACTTTCATCTTGTTACTGCTGGCGTATCCCGGGGCGAACGCTCCGGTGTAGGCCGTGCGCAGGTGGCTGCCGCTTTTCAGGGCGTCGATCGCGACGGTCAGTTCCGTTCCGTCGGCGTTCTTCGAGAGGCTGAGCGTGCCGGTGGTGCCGGCGGCATTCAGAAACTCGCCGCATTTCACCTTGACCTTCTCGGGATCGGCCTTCGAAAGGTCGATGTTCGCCGTCTCGGTACCGTCGGCGATGGTGAGCTCCATACCCGCGGGCGTTGCGTCCGAAGGGGCCGTTACGCCGCTCTGAGTATAGAAATAGTAGGAGGTCGTCCCTGCGGCGGGGTTGCGCCATTCCACGACGCTGCCGATGGCCGTGATGACCTTGTCGAGCTCGAACTGGTTGTCGAGCTTCTGCGGCACGGCCTCGGTGCAGGTGTTGTTGTAGCGGGCCAGCAGCGTTTTGCCCGATTTGAGCGTCACCTCGACATAGAGGTTGAGCCGCTGGGTCTCCGCCACGAGGTCGGCCGAAAGCTGCACCTTCTCGATGTCGTTCATGGTCTGCTTCGTCACCGAAATGTCCTTGTAGGCGATTTCGAACGTGTCGGACGCCGTGTTCATGGTGCCCCTGGGGTTGCGGACGACCACGCTGAGGTAGTCTTTCGCGGCGCTCATGCCCGTGAGGTCCTTGATGCCTGCCGTGGGCGAGAGGTAGAAGGTGTAGAGGTCGGTGTCTTCCACGTCGAAGATCGCCGACTTGATGTCCGTGGGCTGCCCGCCGTCGTACCTGATTTGATCGTTCAATTCGACAGGGGGAGGAGGAGTCGGCTCCTTCTCGTCGTCGGAACAGGAGGCGAAGCCGCCGGCTGTGAACAGCGCAGCCCATGTCAGGGCGCGTAGTCTCGACCAGTAGAACTTTTTCATTTGCTTGGGTTTTGAGGGTGAGAAAAGTGCGCGGGTGCGAACACACCCGCGCTTTCAGTCGGTTTATCGTTTGTACGAGTGGCGGACCGGCATATTGCGCAGCTGCTCCCGGATGGCGGAGCTGGCTTCGCGGAACGACGGTGCGTTCGGTCTGGCAGCTGTCTGCATGGCCGTTGCAGGCTGCACGACGGGCGTGTCGGTACCTCCGAGGTAGACCGGACCGGTCCACGTTCCCGTGATGCGGTGTTTGAGCACATCCTGGCCGTCCACGGAGATCGTGTACCAGTTGTCACCGCCTTCGGCTTTCTCGACGGTGACTGAACCCGCGTAAATAGAGGCGAACTCGTCGATGACGGGAACGTTGAGCCATCCATTCTGGACCTTGTATTCCGGATCATAATATCCGGCGGGATATCCCCAACCGATGGCGCTCGTCGTGAATGTCATGGAGGTGCCGTAGTAGCAGTTGTACCCGCAGACGCAGACTCCAGGATAGAAATAGCCCGGATAGCGGTTGACCGTAATCGGATAGACGCCCGTGGCGAGCTTCTCCTCGTTACCTTTCTCAACCAGCAGGTCGATCCCGAGGACGTCGCCTTCGACGAGCTTGCCCTTGCCTTTGCTGTCCCAGCCTCCGCCTAACGGATATTCCTCTGTAACCTCGTAGAGTTCCTTGCCTATCACGATATGCTGGAATCCGTATTCGCGGCCGGAATATTCACAGGCCGTCGAGATGGGCACGGTACCTAAGCCCCGAACCCAAATCTCGCTCTGCGGATAACATTCGGCCCGATTTCCGTTGTGTTTGGTGAGGTAGTCAAAATTCAACTCGTAATCGTCTTTGAGACTCGATGTGCCGTCGTCCTTGTTGTCGCTCGACTGGTCTTCGAGGTAGATTTGGCCCGTGTATGAACCACGAATCGCATAGCCGGCAATCGATTGTAACTCGAATTCGATCGTATAGTTGTCTCTGCCGCTACCTTCCCGGATGACGATATCACCCGAAGCGGCATAGGCGTACAGACCGTTTTGTGTGCCGTCGTCATAGGCGGCATAGGTTCCTATCGGAATGATCAGGCCCATGATCTCAAGCTCAACCGTTGACATCCAAGTGAACTGTTTATAGGTCGTGGCGGCCTTATAGGTGCCCGGGATCAGGCGGCGTTCCCTTGCCGGATCGATGAACTTTTCGGCGAATACGGCGATTTTCATGGCGCAGCCGTTGGGCTCGTTGTTCTCCGCCTTCTGGTCGAAGATAGTGATCTCCGTGAGGCCGGTGCCGTTCTCCATGACGTCGCCGTTGTACACCCCCTGGGCATAGGCTCCCTCGATGGTGATGTCACGGTCGAGCTGCGGCAGGCGGACGTTGAGCGTGGCGTCGTTGAGTTTCATTACGCCCGTATAGATAAGCTGATGTTCTTCGTACTTCGCGTCGAGATACGTGGCGGTGACGGTCGCATTGCCCGCTTCGTCACGCTCGATCTTTACGGCGTCGACGAGCTGGTAGTCTGTCCGCTGGCCGTCGGCATTGTAATAGGAGAGGAAGCTGTAAGAACTGTAATAGGTATGGTCCTCGAATTTCGCGCTCTCGGAGAACGTGCCCGTGGGCATATCACGCCAGTTTTCGCCTGTGGTGCCGTAGAAATCCAGCATCAGCACGTAACCTTCCGATTTGATGGTGAACTGCGTGCCGCCTTTCAACTCCCATTGGGCGTTGGTCAGAGAGATATAGTATTGGTTGGTGCCTGCATCCTTCTTGGGCCCCATATAGTAACCGAAGATTTGGTCGGTGAGCGTCACGTCGTAGGCGGGGACCTCCTGGCCGCCGCCCTGCTTGATGCAGAGGCCGTTGTACTCGGCCCGGAGCGTTGCGCCGTCTTTCGTGGCGGCGTCGAGGTTCATCTTCGCGGTGGTGAGGGAGGTCAGCTGGAGCGTCAGCACGGCTTTTTGGACATTGTCCCCGGTCGCGGAGGAGATGTCCAGCTTTTTGTACAGCAGCTGGTTGCCGCTTGCCAGCAGGTCGATCTCCCCGGTCGGGGTCGTCGTCGTGATCTTCAGGTAGTCATCGGCCAGCAACATCGCATCGAGATCGACAAGTCCCGGGGTGGGCGAGAAATAGAAGGAGTAGATTTTCCCCGTTTCATCGACCGCGTAGACCACGGATTCGATCTTGTGCTCCGTATCGCCGTAGACGAAGGAGTTGCCCGGCAGTGCGGGAGGCGTGTCGCCCTCGTCGTCCGAAGAACACGACGAAATCAGGCAGCTGCTTGCTCCTATGACACAGAGCAGTACGCACAGTGAATAGAATTTTTTCATGGAGAGGTGGGTTTTAAAGCGGCAGGAGTGTGTCCGGCCGGGGTTTTCGCATCAACTCCCGTCGTCGCCGTTGTCCGGAACGACGGGTAATCATTGCTTACCGCACCTCGAAAGCAGGGTTAATAAATAAGAAAGCGTGGTGCCGAAGATTATTTTAACAGTGAGGTTCTGGAATACCTTGGAGATAAAATAAGCAACAGCCCCACGCCTATACCCAGTTATGATATGGATATGACGCAAGAAGATAACCACTTATTCTCTCTCCAATTGAATTTTCCAGATTCCACTGTGAGAATAAACTTACACTTCCCGTGTTTAATATGACGCCCAAATATAAAAAATATATCCGGACTGTGCAAGTATTATCTTCTAATTCGGAGCTGTTGCCGATGTAAATGTCGACAAAAAGTTTGTGAAAACCAATATTGAATGTTAAATATGTAATCTATAAACTGGGATTGTTTGTTTTTTGTAATTTGCTCCGAATCTTATTTTTGCGGGCTGTTTTTCCGGTTTTTCCGGCTGACAGGCGCCCGAGCCTGCGATTCTGCTTCCGGGCAGACGAAGGGCGGAAGGGGTATCGGGTGCCCGGCGGCCGCGCCCGAATGGCGTAATAAAAGCGACTTTTTCGACGCTGAAAAGCCCCGATTGTGATAGACGGGAAGAAAAACTGAAAAAAAGCGGCATGATTGTCGCGGATTTGTATTACTTTTGAATAAAGTATATAATCCGAACCAAATACGATGAAAAACCGCTGGATCGTTGCGGCCTGCGCCGCCGTTTGCTGGACGGCCTCCGCGCAGACGACTGCGCCCTATGCCCCGGCGCCTGAAAACCTGCAAGCCCGGACGGCGTTTCAGGACGCCAAATTCGGCATTTTCCTCCACTGGGGACTTTACTCCATGCTCGGCTCGGGCGAATGGACGATGACCAACCGGGACATCAACTACCGGGAGTACGCCAAGCTGGCCAACGCGTTCTATCCACACGATTTCGACGCGGCGGAGTGGGTCTCGGCCATCAAATCCTCGGGTGCAGGGTACGTCTGCTTCACGACGCGCCACCACGACGGCTTCTCGATGTGGGACACCGCGCAGACGGATTACGACATCGTGGACGCCACGCCGTATAAACAGGATATTGTAAAGGCGCTCTCCGACGAGTGCGCCCGCCAGGACATCCGGCTGCACCTCTATTATTCGCTGATCGACTGGTACCGCGACGACTGCCCGCGCGGCAGGACCGGACTGGGAACGGGCCGCCCCGGCACGGCGATCAGCTACGAGCGTTACTACGACTTTATGAAACGCCAGCTCACGGAGCTGCTGACAGACTACGGCCCGGTCGGCGCCATCTGGTTCGACGGGGTGTGGGACCAGGACCAGAACCCGGATTTCGACTGGAAACTCCGCGGGCTGTACGACCATATCCATGCCATCCGGCCGGCCTGTCTGGTGGGTAACAACCACCACCTCGTTCCGTTCGAAGGCGAGGACATCCAGATTTTCGAGCGCGACCTTCCGGGCGAGAACACCGCCGGGCTTTCGGGGCAGGAGATCGGCCGCCTGCCGCTCGAAACGTGCCAGACGATGAACGGCATGTGGGGCTACAAGATCACCGACCTCGATTACAAATCGTCGAAGACGCTGATCCACTACCTCGTGCGGGCTGCGGGCCGCAACGGGAACCTGCTGCTCAACATCGGTCCCCAACCCGACGGGAAACTGCCTGCGACGGCCGTCGAACGGCTGCGGGAGATGGGCGAATGGCTCGCCCGGTACGGCGAAAGCATCTACGGAACCCGCGGCGGCGACATCCCGCCCCCAGGCTGGGGCGTAACGACGCGCAAGGGCGACAAGCTCTATGTGCATGTGCTCGATTTGCAGGACGATGCGCTGTACCTGCCGCTTGCGGAAAAAGTCGGGGAAGCCCGGTGCCTGAACAACGGCGAGCGGGTGAAGTTCGACACGCTCCGGGGAAAAGGGATCGTCCTGAATCTGGAGCATGTTCCCGAGGATACCGACCGAATCATAGAACTCACTTTACGATGAAAAAAACGACACAGCTATTTGCCGGCCTGCTTATGCTCACGGGCGTGTTGTCGGCGTGCTCCCCGGCCGGCAACGAGGGTTTCATGCGGCGCGTGGAGACCGATTTCCGTCACAAACAGGAACTGCTTCCCCGGGGCGATCTGTTCGGGATATTCGACGAACCGATGACGCGGCAGGAGCGCGAAGCCATGATGTTCCTTTATGCCTATATGCCCGTGGGGGACATGACCGACTACCCGGGCGATTTTTATCTGGAAAACGTGCGCAGCGCGCTGGCCACCCGCCGGGAAATGCCGTGGGGAGACATCGTTTCCGACGAACTGTTCCGGCATTTCGTGCTGCCCGTGCGGGTGAACAACGAGAACCTCGACGATTCGCGCCGGGTGTTCCACGACCAGCTGGCGCCGCGCGTCGAAGGGTTGCCGATGTACGACGCCATCCTCGAAGTGAACCACTGGTGTCACGAAAAGGCCAACTACCAGCCGTCGGATGCGCGGACCAGTTCGCCGCTGGCCACCGTGCGCACGGCCCACGGCCGCTGCGGCG
>ERZ791909.1125-NODE-1125-length-19692-cov-4.429648_pt1 | contig 19692 bp, 19 predicted proteins | sample MGYA00510143_ERZ791909 | MGnify/ENA primary metagenome ERZ791909 (study PRJEB30046, sample SAMN00792093) | human gut metagenome | study: EMG produced TPA metagenomics assembly of the A metagenome-wide association study of gut microbiota in type 2... | reverse complement strand
TTTCTACCCCATCTATTTCAAATTACCCTTGCGGGTAATATTTTTTAAGAAACTCATAACAACGTAAAGTGCTGGATAGTAAAGAAATATGCATATTAATCTTTTAAGGGATGTTCTTGTATAATTTAACATTTTAAAAAGACGGCTTCACTTACTGCCAGATTTGAACCATAAAAGAAATTTCCGTATACGAAGATTTCCCGCGACGCCGTGTCTTTCGATACCAAAGCCGGATAGGCAAGCTGGATATCGCCCAACTGCCATACGCCCTACAACAAGTAATAACTCAACCGCTCCGGCTCCCCAACATAACGCACCAACAGCTTCTTCAACCGCAGCACATCTTCCGTCACCGCCGTGTTCTCTACCACCGCCAGCGGCAAACCCTCTTTCACCTCCTGGCCGTCGACAACATACAGGCTACTCACCTTCCCCGAAGTGCGCGCCACGACCTCCGTCACCGGGTTCCGGCTTGTCAACCTCATCTCCGCCTCGATCACATCCGGATAACGGAAGAAAAAACTCCCCACGACAAGCGCAAGAACCACAAGAGCCAACACCGTGATCCCCCACCTCACGATCCAGGCCGACACATGCCCCATCACTTCCTGCACCGCTTCACTGCGCAGCTCTATGTCTTTACCTTCTTTCAATTGCCTAATTCCAATTGGTTCTTGACTAATTTGTAATATATCCCGCGTCGTGCCGTCAGCTCTTCATGCGTTCCTTCTTCGGCTACGCGGCCTTTGTCCAAGACGATGATGTTGTCCGCATCCCTGACCGTGCTCAGCCGGTGCGCCACCACGACTACCGTGCGGCTCCGGTAGAACCGGTGCAGGTGCTCCATGATCTTCTTTCTCGCTATTGGCGTCCAAGGCATTCGTCGCTTCGTCTAAGAAGATAAACTTCGAGTACTATTTGAAGTAATATTTAACAATTATAGGATTCATTTCTTCCCTTGCATCTAATAATTCATGGTATTTTTTCCGGTTGTTTTCATCTAACATATCTTCGGTAATATAATTTTCCAATTCACCATGTTCATACCATGTCAACACATATTCGTTTGTTATTTTTCGAGGAATAAAACCTACCGATTCTGTAAAATGTTTAATATATTTACATTCGTCAATGGATTTGTCGTGTATCAAATAAGCTCTTACGCCATCTCGTAGGTATATATAAGCCATTACATACCGATTGTTTTGACCCTGAATATCTATTCTATAAGAAAGAGTGGACATACTGCTTGGCTCATCGGGTAAATTTAATTTTTTCGCATCATAATTGTATTTTCCAAAATCCCATATGTAAGCCCTTTTTAAAGAATCCAAGCCTACTTCATAAGTTGCGTTGTCTACAAGGCGATAAAAGTAATACTTTCCATTGTATTCATAAAATGGAGGAACGGAGGGTACAAAAGCATAATTGTTTAAAAACTCATCCTCTTTATATTCCTTATGTATAATTTTATTTTCTTTTACATCATAATAATTGATTTTATGTGTATCTAAATTATTAAGCATTAATATATGGCAAACATATAAATTATCACTAAGGGCTATTAAGTTCCAATAAAAACCGGATGCATCTTTAGACCGTGGGATCGTTCTTACATGTTTGCCGGTCAAGTCATAACTGTAAATACAGCCCATGTCTGTAATGTCAATGTTTCCGGTAAAAGGATTAAGGAAAATGCTTGTTAAATTAGGGGTGTACTCACCGGGGCCCTGTCCCCGCTTGTCTATGAGAGATATGAATTTTCCGTCTTGGTCAAAAATCTGGACAACGGCCCGTTTCCTGTCGAAAATATAATACCTATTTTGAAAGGGGACAAGATCCTCACAATACCCTATCAATATATCATCGTTTGTCTCCAATGGTATCAATTCTATATGACTGAAATAATCAAAAAGCGAGACTTTTTGATTATTATCAAGATTCACTATAATACGGTCGTCTTGTATAGGGTAACATACAAATGAATCCGAATCTGCAGCCCCAGATATAGCCCCCTCTACTTTATATGCTTGTTTGGGTTTGTTACAAGAGCAGCAGATGACAAATACAAAAAACAAATAATTAATTTTCATGGTATTAGAGCCTGTCTAAATTTTGCAGTTTGAAATAAAAAGAGTGTTTCTTCTTGTCAATTATCCATTTTCAATTGCAAATAACACCACATCGGATAATGGTCGGAATAACGCACCTTGTCGACCGTACAGTTGATCGGTTTCATGTTGGCAGAATGTAGGATATTGTCAATCCGGAACCAGAAAAAGTTTTCATTATAGGTGATCCCGACACCACGTCCCGAAACGGCATAAGCATCTTTGAGCGGTCCTTGAATCGTACGGTGAGCATAAGATATAGGCGTATCGTTGAAGTCGCCACAGACCAATATATAATCCGTATCGATCTTTTTTATTTCATCCGCAACTGCTCTCGCTTGGCGTGCCCGTATGCGAAATGCAGGTCCTAACTTCTGTTCGATGGAACTTCGCAGGCCGTCGAGCGTTTCAGAATTCAGATTCTTGAGAAACGCGGAATAATGGCTCCGGTCCTCCATTGTCAGCTTGAAAGACTCCAGATGGTTATTGATCAAAGTCAGTTTCTTTCCGTTTATATTCAGTTCATGGATAGAGGAACCGTTAAAGGAACTCTCATATTTGATCTTACGGGATTTGGAGATCGGATATTTGGAGAATACAGCTATGTTGAATTTGAGCGTACCGGAAGTCCCGACCGGGATAACAGAGCGATATCGATACATTTTCAAAGCATCGGCTATCTTCTGATTCGTTAAAAAACTCTTGGAAGTACCAACCGCATATTCCTGCAAGCATACGATATCGGCATCCGAATTTGCAATATAACGTATGATCGGATTCGGAGAGTCTTCCGTATGGCCTTTATACCCGAATCCCATAACATTATAGGTCAAGACTTTCAGCACGTTCTCTTTCGGTATCTCGCTCACTCTGTTGTGGAAAGGGAAATAACGGGTTACAGGTCCCCTGCAGATCAGGAACGAACACAGGCCGATCAACACGAACCGCCATTCCCAAAGGAACAGCCAATAAATAATAAAACAGAGGTTCAAAATGCAAAACACAGGAAATCCCAACCCAAGATAAGAGAATAACACGCTCCTATCCGGTGAAATCCGGTCAGAGAAGGCAGAAGCAATGAATAGCAGGATGACTATCACATTGGCAGTACCGACTACAGACTTAAACAGAATCCTGATCGCTTTAAACCGCTCGCTCATTTTTTGCTGGCATCAAATAGTTTTTTCTTTTCTTCTGCCGAAAGGCTTTCGTAACCGGAACGTTTTAATTTGTCTAATATTGCATCCAGATCGACTGTTTCCTGATGTTTACGGGCGTTATAATCATAATCGGTCTCCGGGCGTTTATAGGTTACACGCATCTTAGGTTTCCGTTTTCCCAGATTCACCACCCAATCGAGCAGGCGGTTCATCGGAGCCGTCAAATCTTTGCCTTCCTTAATCCGAGCTGCAAACCAGATACCGAACAACGCTCCACCGATATGGGCGATATGACCGCCGGCATTTGTCGATGTAATAGCCAACAAATCGATAACAAAAGTAAACAGTGCCAGGTAAATCAGTTTGATCCTTCCGATCAGGAACAAACCGATCTCCAGATCTTTCCGGTAAAAAGAAACCGCAAACACAATCGCCATAACCGAAGCCGATGCTCCCATCAGATAACTATAGGCGGCAACACTGCGGAAATATGGGAATATATTATATGCTACCAGGAACAAGATAGCCCCCGCAATACCCCCTAACAGATACAAACCGCCCAACTGCCGTTCACTGAAGAAAGTCAGGAACAAACCACCGAACCAGTATAACCACAGCATATTAAACAAGATATGCAGGAAGTCGAAATGCGTGAACATATAAGTGATGATCGTCCACGGACGGTACAGAAGCAATTCGGGAGACGAAGGCATCTGCAGATACTGTAAAAACGGAAAACCGCTCAGATTGAACAGCATCAGGATCACACCTGTCAACCGTATGAGAACAAACAACCCGACATTGATATAGATCAGTTTCGCCAGGATGTTACCGGAATTAAAAGTCCGTTTGAGATTAATAAAAATATCGCCCATTGCCTATATCTTTCTTTTTCCAATACCGAACTAAGAAATAACCGAAAACCATACCACCCAAGTGTGCAAAATGCGCCACTGAGTCGCCGCCATTATTGGCGACACCCATAAACAATTCGGCCAACCCGTAAAAGATCACAAAATATTTAGCTTTGATAGGAATCGGGATGAACATCAGATACAGCGGAACATTCGGGAACAACATGGCAAACGCCAGCAAAATACCGAATACGGAACCTGAAGCACCGACCGTAATCAAATAGTTCAACGAGGGATCGCCTGCAACCAATTGTGCTAAAGTAATCCCGTTCGCACTTGCGAAAGAATGGACGGAGTACAACCAAACCAGCTCCTGCGTGAGACCGGCACCGATACCCGTCACCATATAAAAAATCAGGAAACGCTTCGGCCCCCAGACATTCTCCAGTACACGCCCAAACATATACACACCGAACATATTGAAAAATACGTGCGCAAACGAATGCGTATCATGCATGAACATATAAGTCACAAACTGGAAAGGATAAAAATCCTTCACACCCGGAAAGTGCAATCCGAATAACTGGACTAAATCAATCCCTACTTTAGGTAAAACAAGGCTCGCTACCCAAAACAACAGGTTGATAATGATAAGGTTTTTCGTAACCATCGGGATGCTGCTCAGAAATCCCGAACTATTTTGATTCATCATATATTTATCAATTTAAGGACAAAGGTATATATATTTTGGTAGTTTTCTGACAAAACAGCACTAAAACATAGTAAATCAATAAAAAAAACTCTTTTTTTCTTTGCGATATATTAAAATAGAATTACATTTGACACCAACTTTTTAGGCTATCACAAAAATTGTTTAATATATTAATTATCAAACCATCATGAACAAAACAGAATTTATCAATGCTATATCGGAAAAATCCGGTTTAAGCAAAGTTGATGCAAAAAAGGCTGTTGAGGCTTTTGTTGAAACAGTATCCAGTGAATTAAAAGAAGGCGGCAAAGTTGCCCTTTTAGGTTTTGGTTCTTTCTCTGTAGCTGAAAAATCTGCACGTAAAGGCGTTAACCCGAAGACTAAACAACCAATCGAAATTCCGGCACGTAAATCAGTTAAATTTAAAGCGGGTGCTGAATTGACAGAAATCATTAAGTAAATTAGTCTTACATTCTCATAGTAAAAAGGCATTCCTTTCCGGAGTGCCTTTTTTATTGCATACCGCCCACTTTATCAAATCATAGTTATGTCTTTCCTTACTCATACCGATCCTATGGTTTTTACAAAATAAACCTGTACCTTTGCAGACAAAATAAATCCGAACATATACTAAACGAATATGGTTATCGAACAACAGATTACCGGTGCGATTATAGCCGGCATAAAAGAACTATATGGCGCCGATGTGGCCGCCAGCCAGGTACAACTGCAAAAGACAAAGAAAGAGTTCAAAGGACATTTGACTCTGGTAGTTTTTCCATTCCTCCGCATGTCGAAGAAATCGCCGGAACAGACAGCCCAGGAGATTGGCGAGTACCTGCTTCAGCATGAACCGGCCGTAGCCGGATTCAATGTTATCAAAGGATTCCTCAACCTGACCATCGCCTGTGCCTGCTGGATCGATTTATTAAACGGAATTAACAGCCAGCCGGCATACGGGATCATCCCCGTGACGGAGCAGTCTCCGCTGGTCATGATCGAATATTCCTCCCCTAACACAAACAAACCGCTTCACTTGGGTCACGTGCGCAACAACCTGTTAGGCTACAGTTTATCCGAGATCATGAAAGCGAACGGTAATAAGGTGGTAAAGACGAACATCGTGAACGACCGTGGTATTCATATCTGCAAGTCCATGCTCGCCTGGCAAAAATGGGGCAACGGCGTGACTCCCGAGACGGCCGGAAAGAAAGGCGACCACCTGATCGGTGACTTCTACGTCCTTTTCAGCAACAAACTAAAAGAAGAGACTGCTGCCCTCGAAGCAAAAGGCATGACGAAAGAAGAGGCGGAAGCCGCTTCTCCTCTGATGGCCGAAGCACGCGAAATGCTCCGCAAATGGGAAGCTGGCGACAAAGAAGTACGTGCTCTCTGGGAAATGATGAACAACTGGGTATACGCCGGATTCGACGAGACATACAAAAAGATGGGCGTAGACTTCGATAAGATCTATTACGAATCACAAACCTATCTGGAAGGTAAGGGCAAAGTGATGGAAGGCCTTGATAAAGGCATCTTCTACCGCCGTGAAGACGGTTCCGTATGGGCGGACCTGACAAAAGACGGCCTGGATGAAAAACTCCTGCTCCGTGCCGATGGTACTTCCGTCTACATGACACAGGATATCGGCACAGCCAAGTTGCGTTTCGACGACTACCCCATCAATAAGATGATCTACGTAGTTGGAAACGAACAAAACTACCATTTCCAGGTATTATCCATCCTGTTGGATAAATTAGGTTTTGAATTCGGCAAAGGCCTTGTACATTTCTCTTACGGTATGGTCGAACTGCCCGAAGGAAAGATGAAAAGCCGCGAAGGCACGGTTGTAGATGCCGACGACCTGATGGAAGAGATGGTAGGCACAGCCCGCGAAATCTCACAGGAGTTGGGCAAAGTGGATGAAATGACACCGGAAGAAGCCGAAAACATCGCCCGTATGGTCGGCCTCGGTTCCTTGAAATACTTCATTCTGAAGGTAGACCCGCGCAAGAACATGACCTTCAATCCGAAGGAATCGATTGACTTCAACGGTAATACCGGCCCGTTCATCCAATACACATACGCCCGTATCCGTTCCGTGTTGCGTAAAGCAGCCGAACAGGGTATCGTATTGCCGGAACAATTGCCGACAACGACTACTATCTCTGAAAAGGAAGAAAACCTGATCCAGATGATAGCAGACTATGCTTCTATCGTTCGCGAAGCAGGAAAGGAATACAGTCCCGCTCTCATCGCCAACTATACTTACGACCTGGTAAAAGAATACAACCAGTTCTATCACGATTTTTCCATTCTCCGCGAAGAAAACGAGGAACTGAAGAAATTCCGCCTCATCCTCTCCGCCAACGTAGCCAAAATTGTAAAATCGGCTATGTCGCTGTTGGGGATAGAGGTTCCGGAGAGAATGTAAAAACAAACAGATGGTTATGATCAAAAGCCTATACAGAAAGTTAGTGAGCGAGAAACAGCGGATCGCCCTTCACTATGCCCTCTACAAAATAGAGGCTTTGCTATTGAAGGGGGACCGGTACGAATGTTGTTGCTGCGGAAAGTCATCCCGCCGTTTTCTCTCTCACGGCAATCTGGGATTACGCAAAAATATTAAATGTCCACATTGCCTATCTTTGGAACGGACACGTATTCTTTGTATGTACATCAAGAATGAAGTGTTTTCAGATGCCAATCAACAACTTCGGGTACTTCATTTTGCCCCGGTGAAAGGCTTGAAGGATTTTCTAAGAAATTCGTCTCAAGTATCTGACTACCGGGATGCAGACATAAACCCTAATGTTGCGACTTATCAAGTAGATATCACTCAAATTCCATACGAAGATAATTCGTTCGATCTCATCATCTGTTCCCATATATTGTATTGCGTACCGGAAGACCGGAAAGCCATGCAGGAAATTCACCGGGTGCTACGCCCGGGAGGCAGAGCACTGATCGTAGATACCATTGAAGGCGATGCAACACGTGAACTCAGCCATCTACCTAAAAAGGAACTGCAAGATGTTTATGGAGATGAGGCAACCTGTCGGGTTTACGGACGTGACATCACTGATATTTTAGGTTCCTATGGTTTAAAAGCCCGTATCATAGACTATGTAAAACAACTTTCACCTGATTTTATCGAAAAAGAGTGTCTTTCTGATGCTTTCGATGCAGAAATTATTGATTGTATAAAACAATAAAATGAACATAGATCAACAGACATACGATGCTCTCCTGCGGTTTCAGCGTAATGAAATTACAGAGAGCATTGTTTATACAAAGCTGGCGGCAATCGAGAAAGATCCGGACAACCGAGACGTGTTATTGCGTATTTCTGCCGATGAAAAAGGGCATTACGGCATCCTGAAGAAATATACCGGCCAGGATGTTACTCCTTACAAATGGAGGATACTGAAATATTACCTTCTCGCCCGCATATTAGGGATTACGTTTGCCATCAAGCTGATGGAAGGTAATGAAGAGGGAGCAAAAAATGGTTATGCCGCCTATAAAAACTATCCCGATCTTATGCAAATTGCTAAAGATGAAGATGAGCACGAAGAGAAACTCATTGCGCTGATCAACGAAGAACGGTTGGAATATATGGGATCGGTCGTCTTGGGTCTGAATGACGCTCTGGTAGAATTTACCGGGGCTTTGGCAGGCTTCACGCTAGCATTGAGCGACTCCAAACTGATTGCCCTTACAGGAAGTATCACCGGGATTGCCGCCGCCCTCTCGATGGCCTCGTCCGAATATCTATCCACAAAATCGGAAGGAGAAGCAGGTAAGCACCCGATAAAAGCGTCCCTCTACACAGGGATCGCCTATATCTTCACAGTCATTGCGCTGGTGGCTCCTTTCATTTTTATCAATAACGTATTGGTGGCATTAGGCATTATGCTGCTTTCCGCACTACTGATCATCGCCTTATTCAATTACTACTATTCCGTAGCCAGAAGCGAAAGTTTCCGTAAACGGTTTACCGAGATGGCAGTCCTTAGTTTCAGTGTCGCCGCACTAAGCTTCCTGATCGGATATGCGTTAAAAGAATTTACAGGCATAGATGTATAAAAAAAGATCCGGCACTTTCCACTATGGGAAAATGCCGGATATTCTTTTTCCAGGGTTTTGCACTATTTTTTCTTACGTGTCGTTTTCTTTCCTGTCGCCGCCTTTTCAGGAGCATCTGCAATAATTTTCTTACAATCTTCCAGCGTCATGGCAGTCGGATCGGTTACTGTCTTCGGAATACGATAGTTCGCTTTTTGATAAGAAATATAGGGGCCAAAGCGACCTTTCAGGATTTCCATCTCCGGATCCTCTTCGAATTTTTTGATAAAACGCTGTTCGTCTTTCTCTCTTTTCCCATCAATCAAGGCGATCGCCTCCTCAGCCGTGATCGTCAGCGGGTTCAAGTCTTTCGGGATAGAAACGAATTTACCGTCATGGCGGATAAACGGTCCGAAACGACCTACCGCAGCCACCATCACCTTACCTTCATATTCACCGACCGTACGGGGAAGGTCAAAGAGTTTCAAAGCCTCTTCCAATTTAATCGTATCGATAGACTGGCCTTTCATCAGAGAAGCGAACTGTGGCTTCGGAGCCTCTTTATCGTCGGCATGGGCAACCCCGATCTGAACAACAGGACCGTAACGGCCGATCTTTACAAACACAGGATTACCGCTCTTCGGATCGATACCGAGTTGACGCTCCCCTACTTTGTGCTCGGTCTTAACGGCAGCCGTTGCCTCCACGATGGGATGAAAAATCTTATAAAATTTATCGATAGCCTCCGTCCAGATTAATTCACCTTCCGCCACCGAGTCGAATTCCTTTTCAACGCTGGCCGTAAAGTTATAATCCAACACATCCGGAAAATACTCCATCAGGAAGTCGTTCACCACCGTACCGATATCCGTCGGCATCAATTTATTACGGTCGGCCCCGACAATCTCAGTCTTCTCCGTCTCTTTGATCTTTCCTTTGGAGAGCGATACAACCGTATACGTACGTTCAGTACCTTCCTTATCACCTTTCACCACGTATTCGCGGTTCTGGATCGTCTGGATAGTCGGTGCATAGGTAGACGGACGTCCGATACCCAGCTCTTCCAGGCGACGGACCAGGCTGGCTTCCGTATAGCGCGGCGGACGCTGCGTAAAGCGTTCTGTTGCCACAATATCTTTCAACGACAGGACCTCATGAAGCTTTACCGGAGGAAGCAAGCCGTTTTCCTGTTCTTTCTCCACGTCATCGTCATTGCTTTCCATATAAACCTGAAGGAAGCCTTCAAAACTGATCACTTCGCCGACAGCGACAAAACGCTCTGTCTGTCCGCTGATACCGACCGAGATCGTCGTACGTTCCAATTCGGCATCCGCCATCTGGCAAGCGATCGTACGTTTACGGATCAGTTCGTACAACTTCTTTTCCTGCGGAGAATTTCCGGCCTCCACATTACTGATATAGGTGGGACGGATCGCTTCGTGCGCTTCCTGCGCCCCTTTGCTCTTGGTATGATACTGACGGAACTTATAATATTTCTCACCGTATGTCTCGAAAATAGCCTCTTTTGCCGTACCTAATGCCAGATCACTCAGGTTCACGGAGTCAGTACGCATATAGGTGATCAACCCGGATTCATATAAACGCTGTGCGATCATCATCGTCTGTGAAACGGAATATCCCAACTTACGAGCCGCTTCCTGCTGCAAAGTGGAGGTTGTAAAAGGGGGGGCAGGCGATTTCTTCACCGGTTTCTTCGTAATATCGTCGATCGTAAACGCAGCATTCTCACAGGATTCGAGGAACGCTTCCACCTCTTTCTTATCCTTCAGACGGCGATTCAGCTCGGCTTTCAGCACCATCGTTCCGTCGGGCAGGATGAAGTTGGCAATCACACGGAAAGCCGCCTCGCTGACAAAGTCGTTGATCTCCCGCTCCCGTTCCACGATCAGGCGAACAGCCACAGACTGCACACGACCGGCCGACAAAGCCGGTTTGACCTTACGCCACAAGATCGGCGATAGTTCGAAACCCACGATACGGTCCAACACACGGCGTGCCTGCTGGGCGTTCACCAGGTTAATATTGATGTCGCGCGGTGTTTCAATAGCATGCAGAATCGCATTCTTAGTAATTTCATGAAAGACGATACGTTTAGTATTTTCCGGTTTCAGACCCAGTACTTCATACAGGTGCCAGGATATTGCTTCTCCCTCACGGTCCTCATCGGACGCGAGCCATACCTGTTCGGCAGACTTGGCTTCAGCTTTTAGTTCGCTGACTAACTTCTTCTTATCAGTCGGTACCACATACTGCGGAGTGTAGTCGTGTTCAATATCAATACTAAACTCTTTCGTCTTCAGATCGCGGATGTGACCGTAGCTTGACATAACCTTATAATCTTTTCCGAGGAACTTTTCAATGGTTTTTGCCTTAGCGGGTGACTCCACTATTACCAGATTCTTTTGCATAATAACGTCTTATCTATTTGAAATCGGGTGCAAACTTACACAAAATCTATGATTTATAGTTTATGATTTATGATTTATGATTTAAATTTGCACTTTATCTGCCCAAATCGGCATCGATAATTCATAAATTATAAATCATAAATATCGAAATGGAAACTATTAAACAACTCATTACCGACGGTAAAACAGATGAAGCTATCCGTTTGTTGGACGAATACATAGAAAAAAACGCCTCTTCCGATGAAGCGTATTACTTACGCGGCAATGCCTATCGCAAAAAAGGAGATATCCGGCAGGCCTTGAACAACTATCTTACGGCGATGGATTTGAATCCCGACAGCCCTGCACATATCGCTCACAATCAGTTGATTTCAATCATGAATTTCTACAATAAAGATATGTTCAACCATTAAAAAAGGCTGCATCTATCGCAGACACAGCCTTCCAATGTTAAATCAAAACTATTATGAATAAAAAAAATCACTTCAATAAAGAACAAGGACAAAGATTATCTTTCTCGATGTCTTTAAAATAGTTGTATGTACCGACTTTAAGATCTGCACAAGCAGCTTCGTCGGCAACAATTATACCCTTCGGATGCATCTGCAGAGCCGTGATGGTCCACATCTGGTTTACCGCACCTTCGACAGCCTGTTGCAAAGCGCGGGCTTTGTTGTGGCCATTTACCATGATCAGCACCTCTTTTGCATCCAGTACCGTAGCGACACCAACCGTAACGGAAGTCTTCGGAACTTTGTTAACATCGTTGTCGAAGAAACGGGAGTTAGCGATAATCGTGTCGGTAGTCAAAGACTTGACACGGGTACGGGAAGACAAAGAAGAACCCGGTTCGTTGAAAGCGATATGCCCGTCAGGACCGATTCCCCCCAAGAACAGGTCTACACCACCGACAGCTTTCATCTTCGCTTCGTAAGCAGCACATTCGGCTTCCAGATCTTCTGCGTTTCCATTCAGGATATTCACATTCTCCGGCTTGATGTCGATATGGCTGAAGAAGTTATTCCACATGAAAGAATGATAGCTTTCAGGATGATCTTTCGGCAGGCCTACATATTCATCCATATTGAAAGTTATGATATTCTGGAAAGAGATCACGCCCTGTTTGTTCAGTTCGATCAGGTTCTTGTACATGCCCAGAGGAGATGAGCCGGTAGGCAAGCCCAATACAAATGGTTTTTCTGCCGTAGGATTCGCTTTCTTAATCTTAGCAGCTACATAGTTAGCAGCCCACTTTGAAAGCTGCTCGTAATTAGGTTCAATAATTAGTCTCATAACGCTTTTTTTTAATTTAGTTCTTTCGTTCCTAAAAGTAGTATCTTTATTCTTTCCGACCAAGAATTTTCCATTCTCAATTCTTAAATTTCAATTTCCGGGCCATTTCTTCTCCCAAAGCCCAGCATTCTTCGTATTTGTCTGCTTTCAGAGCTTGTTTCTGCTCGACCGGAGCACCTACAACGTCCCATTTCATCTTCTCGCCGAATGCTGCCAAGTTTTTCACCGCAGCTCCTGCCCAAGTGAAAGAACCGAAATATCCGTAGAGGCGATGCTTCACTTCACGTGTCTCTATTTTATCGAGGATCGATTCGATTTCGGGGAACAAACGGTTACTATAAGTCGGACTGCCAATAATCAATCCCTTATACTTGAAAACATCTTTCAAGACATAGGATGCAGGACTTTTGCTAACATTGTGCATGACAACATTCTTCACTCCGTTTTCGGCCAAAGATGCAGCAATAGCTTCCGCCATCTGCTCTGTGTTGCCATACATACTGCCATATACGATTACCACACCTTCTTCACCTTCATAACGGCTCATGCGGTCGTAAATATCGATTGCTTTCGCTGCATATTCGCGCCACACCGGACCGTGGGTCGAACAGATTGTCCGGATATCCAGAGCCGACAACTTCTGCAAAGCGCGCTGTACAGGATTTCCATATTTACCGACAATATTGGAATAGTAACGGATCATTTCCTCCCAATAATGCTCCACATTCATTTCAGAGTCGATCACACCGCCGTCCAGTGTCCCGTAGGTTCCGAAAGCATCGGCAGAGAACAGAATCTTATCAGTCGAATCGTAAGTGACCATTACTTCCGGCCAGTGTACCATCGGAGCCATATAAAAAGAGAGCTGGTGACGGCCCACACTCAACGTGTCCCCTTCTTTTACTTCATACAATCCGGTTGAAATACCGTGATATCCGTTCAACATGCCGAAAGTCTGCTTGTTTCCGATAATCTGGACATCCGGATATTGCTGGCGCAACAAACGGATACTACCCGCATGGTCCGGTTCCATATGGTTTACGATCAGGAAATCCAAAGGACGCCCCTCAAGAGCATCTGCAATCTTTTTCAAGAAAATATCGGAATAACACACATCTACCGTATCGACCAGGACCGTTTTCTCATCCACGATCAGATAGGAATTATAAGATACTCCGTAAGGCAAAGGCCACATATTCTCAAAAAGAGCTTTTTGCCGGTCATTTACACCTACATAGTAAACTTTATCTGCTATTTCTTTTAATTTGTACATCTTGGTAATTAAAAATTGAAAGTTGAAAATTAAGATTTAGGGGACATATTCCCTTTCTTCAACGCACGCCATACGAAGTAGACACCCGCTAAAACAAACGGAATGCTGAGCCATTGCCCCATATTCAACATCATATCGGCCTCGAACTCTTCCTGGTTATTTTTCAAAAATTCAATGAAGAAGCGCGATCCGAATACGCAAATCATAAACACACCGAAGATAAGCCCCTCCTTCTTCCAAGCATCTTTTTTGAAGTAAAGCCACATGCAAATAACGAAAGTCACTAAATAGCTGGCGGCTTCATAGAGTTGTGTAGGATGGCTGGGAACGGAAAAGATGGGAGCCGCCCCTCTTTTCCAAGCGTGCAGATTCTCTATAAAACGGAATCCCCAGGGTAAATCTGTCGGATGCCCGTATATTTCATGATTCATCAGATTTCCTAAACGGATCATGGCAGCCACAAGCCCTGTAGGAACCACCAGTTTGTCGAATGTCCAAAGCATACTCCGGTGGCTAACCCGTTTAGAATAAAAATATACAGCTATGATTATACCCAACGTACCACCGTGACTGGCAAGTCCCCCTTCCCAAACTTTTAAAATTTCGATCGGGTGGGCCAGATAATAATCCGGCGCATAAAACAGGCAATGTCCCAAACGGGCACCGATCACCGTTCCCAGCATCGTATAAATCAGCAGGGAGTCGATCCATGCCGGATTGAGTTTTTCTCTTTTCCACATCTTCTCCACGATCTTGTAACCGATCAGGAAACCGATGGCAAACGCCAGTCCATACCAGCGTATCTCACGCGAACCAATGGAAAAGATGGCGGGATCTGCCGTCCAGGTAATAAAATCAAGCATATTAAACGAGTTTACGAATTAAGTCTTCTCTTTCGCCGTAAAGCATATCGATCACCGGCAATTCGATCATCGTGTAGGCACCGGGCTGCTGTTTGAAACTTGCACGGGCAACACAAACCAAAATCTGAGCCGTCAGAGCCGGATTGTTGATCTTCATGTCGAATTCGATCAACTGGTTCTGCGTTTTACCGGAAACACCTTTACGAACAAGGTTCACGCCATGTCCCATATCTTTCAGGTCATCCACACAGTCAACCTGGATCACATGCGTTTCGTCGTGAACAAAATAGTCGTCAGCCTTAATAGCAGCGGCAACTTTATCGAAATCATATCCTTCTTTCACTTCGATATAAACCATACGGCGATGAACACCTGTTCCCATCGGGATCGTCATAGACAGGGCGGCCTTTACACCTTCGATGGCTTTCACCGCAACGGTATGTCCCATGCTCATGCCCGGTCCGAAGTTTGTATACGTAATCCCTTTCGGAACGATCGCCTGCAACAAAGCGCGAACAATAGAGTCGCTCCCCGGATCCCATCCGGCAGAGATTACAGCCACCGTATTATGAGCCTTAGCAACAGCATCGAGCGAACGGCGCAACTCAACAATACCTCCGTGAATATCGAAACTATCCACCGTATTGATGCCTAAAGAAAGTATTTCTTTGGCGTAAGTCTCTACGCTACGGGTCGGAGTTGCCAGAACAGCAACATCTACTTTATCTAACTTCGTGATATTATCAGTGACAGCATATCCTTTCAATTCGTCCGGAATATCATTCGGATTACGACGTACAACACCCGCTACCTCAAAATCGGGAGCAGCTTCCAAAGCCTCCAATACATACTTTCCAATATTGCCATATCCAACAATGGCAGCTCTAATCTTTTTCATACTTTAGTTTTTACTTTTTCTTCAGCCACAAAAGTAGTTATAATTAAGGGATTGACAAAAGAGGGGGATGTTGTTTTTGTTTAAAATGAAAAAGGCCTCCTTTATCCTATGTTATATGTGATGTTTTTATTATCTTGCCCTCCGAAACAAAAAGGGAAATGGCAAGTAACAAACTCATATACATCGAAGACGATCAGATCTTAGGGAATTTGATTACACAAGCCCTGGCCGGCTATGGATTTGAAGTCGATTTCAGAACGACATTAAACGGACTTCACGAAAGTTTGGCTTCCATACTGCCGGATTTGTTGATATTGGATATTGAAGTAAACAATCAAAACTGCCTCGACATTCTTCCGGCTATCCGCTCACAATACCCACAACTCCCGGTTATCATAGCCTCTTCACATACAGACGGTACTGAGATCATCCGGAGCTACGATACAGGAGCCAACCTATACATCAAAAAGCCGTATGACATTACGGAATTGGTATTTCAGATCCGAAGCCTGTTGCAACAGACAGAAAAACAAACGGCAGCCATATGGACGATCAGTACTTATCAGGTAGACACAACCAAACATCATCTGATTGGTCCGAATAAAAGAATTGAAAAACTATCTCCGAAAGAATTTCAGGTTTTGCAAAAACTATATTCCAATAAAGGACAGGTAGTTGCACGCAAACAGCTGCTCGAAGAAATATGGGGAAATGATTTGAGTGAAGAGAGTCTAAACAATATCATCTCACAACTCCGCAAAAAATTCCGGCTGGATGAATGCATTCATATCCAGACATATCCCTGCATCGGATACCAACTGGATTTCTGACGGACAATCAACCGAGAGAAACCAAAACCGACTCAGCCTCTCCCGGTTGTCAAATCCGCCGATCAGGAATGAAACCGCACTCCAGCGTCAAAGTGCAAACAATGTAAACATCAAAAAACTATCGCATAATGAATGGATACATAATGCCTAATGAGTACCGATCTGTTTCATTCAAATCGTTCGGAGCAAAAATAGGATACAAGTAATCCGACTCGATCAGATATACAAAATCACATTCTAAAGATGTGTCATGCAATAAAAGCTTATTCCCAATCTTCTCCCATTTTCCTTCTGCAATCTTAGCCACATAACGTTCTATCAAAAAATAGATTTGATAATTAAAGCCCTTATCTAAACAAACATGAAGATATTGATTGTAATAATCACCTAATTGCAATGGAATTTTATCCAAGCTCAATTCACTTAAATATCGTTTTATATTTTTCTCTTTATTTTCGCATTCTTGCCTTATATCCAAAAAATGTTCATACTCAAAATTATCAGATTCATTCTCATATGCAAAACATTTATCCTTCATAAATAAGAATCCTTTTTCTACAATAAGATCTGAATCACTCTTCCTTAATACTATAGTCGAATTAGTCATTACATCATTTAAAACAAAATTATTATTATCCGTATCAATTGAACCAAACGATAAAAACAAACATAAAACAATATCACTGCCAAACGCATGTTCTTCCAGAGTAATACAAAACTCTTTTCTTGTTTCCTGTATAAGCAAATAACACGTAATATCCCTATTATAAAAAGGATTATCCATTACATACATACGCACCAATGGCTTTTTAGAATTATTTTGCATATAAAATCGTTCTTACATTTAATTTCCAAATTATACATTCTCCATCAACTCAGCGACTTCGGACAGAGCCTATCCTACTTCATACAAGCACGTCATCTGCTGCTATTCAAAAAAAAGAATCTCTTTTCTATGCACGCCAACACTTTTGGGGAACAACTACCTAAAAAGAAAGAAGCTACAACCATTTTAAAAACCGATAGTCAAACTATCAGAAATAACAGTTCCACACTCCAATCGATATCCATTCTTTCGTTCTTCAAAATGAAAGTCATATACCCTATCTTCTTCGACAACAGAAGTTTTACAAGGTATTTTATTATAATAAAATGTATATTTTCCCCGAAGCATTTCAAAAGCAATCAAATCATACTTTTCTACAATAACTTCTCCCGGATTAAAGAAAAGGTATCTATCAGGATCATCCATTCTCTCTTTGCTTGACAAATAAGTCTTTACCTGATAGGAAAACCCATTTTTCTGAGCAACAAAATGATAAATTCGCTCCAAATTCCGATTATAAAAATCAAAGGATTCTATCTCATCACAATCCGTATGTTTATTTACAAACAATGTATTTTCAACAAAATCCAATTGAATATCAAACTTTTCTTCATCTGAATATTTCCGATATGTACTTAACATTGTTTCTAAATCATCCAAACTCTTTATCTCAGTTATTTTTGGGTATTCCCATGATAATATCAACGGTAATTCCCTACAACCATAAATTGTTTTAGGCATATAAACAGAATCCTGCGTAAGGTTCGAATATGTCACACATAAATAAGGATGTTTGATCGTATCAAACTTTTCCGATATATTCAGCTGACTCTTTGACCAAGATAAGGATAAGTCTATAGCTATACTTTGGGACAATAGAGACTGGATATTAAAAAATAACATAAATAAAAATATCAAGCAAATGTTCATCATATTAAAATGGATATTTAAATTTTGCTGTTTTTGTAAAGTTAAAATTACTCCAATTAATTGTTTTAAAATATGTTGGATATTGAGTCATCATTTCTGGAATCTATCCCGCAAAACTATTTAAGACTTTTCCTCCCAAAATACTTTCATAACTATATGCATGGAATTCTATTAATGAACCAAATAGTTTATTTTCAAATGTTTTCGCAACTTCTCCTGCTAAAGCCGCATATTGCGAAACATGTACAAATTCATGCCCCATTGTATAATATAATTGTTTAGCACTAATAAAAGCTATATCTTTATTAAAATACACATTTGACATTCCTGTATATTTACCTGTAATTTTGCTTTTTAAAGCAAGAGTTCGAGCACCAGCTTTATTATCGACCATAGATTGTTGTATATGATCAGGAACATTCTCTACTGTAAATTTCTTTACATTCTCCATCGGAGCGTCTTTAAACCAAGCCCCCTGAGCTTTTTTCAAAAACTCATCTGATATTGGAAGATTATCTTTCTCACTTATATTCAATTCCGAACAACCTTGCCGATAAGTTTCTAATCCTTTATTTTGATTATACATCCCCTGGAGTCCTCCTATTACTCCTCCAATTGCAGCACTTATTCCTCCACTAATCAATCCTGCTTTCAATCCTGCACCAAAACCTGCACCTGACAACCAGGCATTTCCTGCACAACCGACAAAACCGCTACTAAAACCACCAGCCATACCGCTTAAACTTCCCTGAACAAATCCCAATGAAGTTATCGATCCGGCCACAGCACCTCCTGCCCATGCTCCAGCGGCTCCAGAAGCTGCACCGACGAACAGTCCTTTCAACATATCACCTGCCAATCCCCAACCACTCTTGTCACTGGAAACCATTGCCGTACCCAGACCGATCCAACCGCCAATAATGGCTGCCACAAGTATAAAGCTTTCCCCATTAGGATCTTTATACGACAACGGATTATTCAACGCATACGAATATCCATTATAAGACTGTGTGAACTCCGGAACTTGAATAATCGGATCCGGGCTTAGAAAACGTCCTAACACCGGATCATACAACCGAGCATTCATATTGATCAAGCCGAACATCTCCAAATGCTCATGTCCCGTAAAACCACGGTCGAACTTCATCTCCGGCAAATCAGAATAATTATCCCAATTCGTAGCATCGCGCCTAAGCCCCCAAGCATTAAAGTTCAGCCGCTGCACCTCACTCCCGGAAGCATTGGTTATCAACCAGGGAGAGCCCAAATGGTCATTATGGAAATAATACATTCCAGCATCGGACGCTCCTTCCGTATAAACAGCCACAATCTGTCCACCGCTGTAAATATAGTAATTTTTACGGGTTATCCCGCCTTTTTGGATTTCTTCATCAGGGCGACCGCACCAAATTCATTTTTAAGCAATACGATCTTATGGACTACAT
>ERZ791909.1082-NODE-1082-length-20165-cov-7.527449_pt1 | contig 20165 bp, 22 predicted proteins | sample MGYA00510143_ERZ791909 | MGnify/ENA primary metagenome ERZ791909 (study PRJEB30046, sample SAMN00792093) | human gut metagenome | study: EMG produced TPA metagenomics assembly of the A metagenome-wide association study of gut microbiota in type 2... | reverse complement strand
ACCGTGACGATAGGTATTTTTCAATCCCAAAACGGGACATGATAACTTGAAGCATACGGAGGCGTGAAAAGTTATCGGCATCCTTTGCAGCAGGACAGCCGGAACATAAGAGAACCCGCGGCAACTACCCCTGCCGGAACAGCGGTAAGCCGATTATAATGACGCAAAAATGGAAACTATCGAAATACGGCCTGCGAATAAAACGGGAAACGATAAATCCCGGATTTCAGGCAGCCCCAATCGGGTGAGACGGTTTAGTCCGTCGTGATTTTTTCCAGAAAACAGCCGGGAATGTAGGTCGTCGCCACGGCTACGACGCCCTCGATCGAGACGATCAGCCGCCGGTTGCCCTTGACACGCCGAATATAGCCTTCGGCCCCTTTGAAAACACCCTCCGTAACGCGGACCCGGTCGCCCCGCCGGAGTTCCGCCGGCGCTTCGGGGAGGTATTCCAGCCCGGGATCGTCAGTCGACGTGACCAGCATGAAGGCCTCCATCTCGGGATCGGGAATAACGGCCGGTTTTTTGGTCTCCCGATCGAAATATACCATCAGCGGACTGGTAGCCTTCGCCCGCTGCATCAGTTCGAGCACCGCACGTTCCGCCTGCCGGACGAACATCAGCGATGAAACGGCCGGTTCGCGTCGGCGAATCGTCCTGCCGCCGACGGTTGTTTCTGTGGAACGTAAAGGAATGTAGGTTTTTACACCGTCCTGTGCGAGAAGCCTTTCGACATCGAACACCCGGTTGTAAAAGACTTTCAGTGCATACCAGTGCTCTTCGTCACTCTTGTCGAACATATAGCTTGCTAAAGGGCATACTTTACAATCCCCCGCAAGCAAAAACCGGCTTGCGAAAACGGTTTTTTCAGCGAGGCAATCGGGGGCTGGCCACTTGTAATCCGACACCTGATGCGACTGTCCCTGACCCAGGGACGACACCGGAACCCCTTGTAAAAAGATACACCTCAAAAAAAACAGAGGCGTTTTTCACTACACAAAAGTATGGATTATTGCGTTAATAACCAAATATTTTACTTCAATCTTTTCAATCCCCCAAAACAGTTCAGGCAACAAGCACTTATTAATCAGACATTTAATCCACAAGCGAGCAATACATACGTCCAAACGGACGATAAAACATTCGTTTTACCGTATTTGCCGGTCGAAATGCAGCAAAACAGTGCAGAAAAATATGCCCCGAAGGCCGCATTAAACTTATTTCAGAACTGCCAGGAACACCGATTCAATTGCAAAACTTCAGATCGTCCTCCGCAACGATCACCCCGACATCCTCCCTCTCTCCCGATGACAAAACGACCTCTTTAAACGTATTCAACTCTTTTTCAGAACGCGAAATGCCGGCCACGGAATTGTTCCTTTACGAGCGTTTCCGCCGTGCAGTCTTCATCGCGGGCGGCTTTCTCCAATAATTTGGTTTGATACTCGGATTTGACTTTCAGAATGATTTGCTGGATGTACTTGCGGTCGGAACACTTGGGTTTAGGCTCGTTGCGGTCGAAATCCCAGTTAGACGGATGCACCGACACGCCTAAACTCTTCATCGTCCGTTTACGGTCTTTCGTAATGCGCAACATGAGCGGATGCTCCCCGTTGGCGAGGGTTTTGCTTTTGAAACAAATAACTGAAATAGTGGCGTCCATAGCCTTTTGGCGGTTTACACCACGGTTTACACACCCCGTGCAAACCAACGTAAAAACGGGGTCGAAAGCCACGAACCGACCAACCGCCAACAAACGAAAAAAGGCTCGACAATCATCAGATTACCAAGCCTTTCCATCAGTCGGGGTGACTGGATTCGAACCAGCGACCACACGCCCCCCCAGAATTAAATTTTACTTTTTCCAATAAATTTAACGAACTATATTTCAACGGATTTTCATCTCTTTCAACGAGTTGCAACTTGCCATTATCGAGAGTTATTGCAATTTCGCGTGTTCCACCTGTGTTCCACGCATCGTTCCCCACCCGATCAAAATTGAAAAGTGAATCCCTGGCATCCGAAAATGCCGGGGATTATTCATTCGGACAACCGACCCAAAATACCTATTTCAGATCGCGGGCCTTGATGCGCACGACCTTTCCGTCGCGCACGACAACCAGTTCTCCGTCCTCCTTCTTCGTCTTTTCAATCAGACGCTTTTGGGCAAGCAAAATGCCTGCATCGATTTTCTCCTGCATTTGCTTAATCTCAATCTCGCTCATAGTCTACGATCTTTTGATAAGATAACGGATCGACAATCTCTTTTATTTCATCCTTGACACCCCAAGCAACCTTGTGAATACCATCGGCAGCACTATTATCGTAAATTGTCCAATAGTCACAAATCGGGGTATAGAGGGTCGTTAAATTCCTGATGCCGTTCGCATAACGCCGCCGAATCACATCCGACGGAATGTTGTGCCCACCCTCGCTTACTCGTGTCGCAACACGCTCGACGGCCAGTTCGGGTGTCGGCAACCAAAAGAAGAGCAACGACACAAAATAGCCTTTCGCCTGCGCCCGCTCCACGAATTTCACATAGGAGCGGGTCGCCAACGTCGTTTCAAACGCAAAATCCTCGCCTTCGGACAAAAGATCATCCATTCGTTGCAGCATCAACCGTCCTGCCTCGATCGCCACACTTTCGGGATTGAACGGCGACAGCCCCTTTGCTATTTCGTCGGCATTGACGAACTCCCGGCATCCCAGCATTTCGGGCAGCACGGTATAGGATGCAGTCGTTTTCCCTGCACCGTTGCAACCCGCTATGATATAGAGTTTCGGCATACTTCGTAACAAAGGTACGAACAAGCCGCACATAAAAGCAAATTTTATTTGCGTTTTGTCGGGGCGGAGTACCTTCGACAAAGTCAAAGGCAACTATTTCAGATGACTTACGACCAAATACCAGTCTATAAAAATCACATTATACCGAGCAGCGACATTAAAAATCCGGATTTTTCCCATATAATTTATTTATCCACATGGCAAATAATCGGTCTGTTACGGAAAAGACCTTGTTAATTTCGGTGATAAGATCCTTTTCGAGTAGTTTCTTTGCGGCCGACTGTACTGAGCTGGCTGAAGTAAGACTGTGCCGTTTGATGAAATCGGCAGATGTAATACGCTCGGCTTCGCCCTCCTTGGCGATGGCATAAAGCAACTCCTTCTGCTTTTCAGGAACGTTCGACAAAATCTCCCGGAAGATCGTATCGTTCGAAGCAATCATATTATCGATGGCAGCCCGGATCGTCTCCAACGTACATTCGTCGCCTTCGGGCGTATCGGCAAACGATTCGTTGAAGGTCTTTTGGATATAGTAGGTATGCCCCTGAAAAAGTGCATAAACCTTTTCCACATCGACGGCGGCTATCGAACGGTTGCGCCGCTCGAAATGCCCGACGATAAACGGAATGTAAATCTCCGCAGGAATGGCTTTCAGCTCCAACATGTCGGCACTATGGTAGAACGGCCGGGCGGCTGATGCAAACATCTCCTGCATCATGTGGCGTTCGCTCCCGGCAAAGATAAAATGGCTGTTCTCCGACCTTTGGATGTGAGTCCGCAACAAAGCCTCTATGTTCTTCTCCGGATATTTGGCAATTTGCTGGAACTCGTCAATCGCTACGATGCAAGGCTTGTCCGCATGAGCCAAATATTGGAAAATCTCATCGAGCGTATATTCGGGCCGCTCGATATCTCCCAACTCCACATTGAAAGTGGGAAGATTAGTGATGGGGTCGAACCCGAATTTCCCGCTGATGGACTTAATCGTCTGAATGAAAAGAGTCGCCATTTTACGACTGCGAGGCAGGAGTGTTTCGTAAATCTCCCGACCGAGCAGATAGGTAAATTCGCGGAGGCTCGACGTATGCAGAATATCGATGAAAAAAGTATAGTACTCCTTACCGATTCCCGGTTTGTCGTAACAGAACTGAATCAGTCCTGTTTTACCCATACGGCGCGGTGAAATGACAACCAAATTATTGCCGTTGGTAATCGACTTGACAAGCCGGGCTGACTCGCTTACCCGATCGCAAAAATACTCCGGAGCGATCTTTCCGGTCACGATGAATGGATTTATAATCTTCGCCATAGGAATATCATTTTTTGCAAAAATAATTATTTTATTCAAATTATGCAAATCGAATAATTATTTAAGCGCCCCCCTCACCGACACAAAAGCCAATTTTATCCACAAATTGCAATTATTTTCATCCAAAATCAAAATTGACACATCCGAATTATTCAGATTCAACGGCAAATTCAGAACACATAACTATCTGTATCTATTGCGATTAAACAGCGTATAATTTCAAAATTCAAGATACAAAATTTTAAAATACTTGGAATCCCTTAATTGCCGTTCTATTTTTGCAATGCCACGTGCGAGTTATTCTGTAATCGTATAATTGGAATCGATAATCCCGCGTATACGATTAGTGCTGAGATAGTTTGTTGCCATTCTATTGCAAGTAACTCATAACTCGTAACGCAATGTCGGTGGCGCAATCATCTTTTTATTAACACGAATGCAGATAGAATGGCACATTCCATCCGATTTCCCCGTCGTCACGACAAAGCCGACCGCAATGGCCGTTATGCAGTCAGGCTGTGCATCACCAAAAACAAGCGGCGCAAATACATCGCGCTCGATCTCCACGCTGATCCCGCATATTGGGACGAGGCTGGCGAGCAATTCATCATCCTGCGCAACCTGAAAGGAGCCGAGCAAAAAGCCGAGAATAAACAACGCGAAGCCGACAATGCGCTGCTGGCGAAGTACAAGGTTCGCGCCCGCGAGATCGTCGAACGTTTCGAGATCGAAGGTATCGACTGGACGCTGAACCAGTTCGAGGACGCCTTTCTGAATACCTCCAAACAGGGCAAGTTCAACGCCTATTTCACCGACCGTATCGCGGAACTGCACGCGACGGGGCATATCGGGAACTCACAGACTTACAAGCAGACGCAGGATATGTTGAGAAGCTATGACCGGAGGCTGGATCAGCGTCTCTTCTCCGACATCGACCTGCGTTATGTCCGAGGATTCGATATGTTTCTTCAAAAGCGGGGCTGTTGCGGCAACACGCGCAAATTCTATTTCAAGGCATTACGGGCCATTCTGAACCGGGCCAATGCGGAGGGCGTCGGTTCGGCAGCGACCTATCCGTTCGGACGGGGCGGGTTCGAGGTCTCCAAACTCGAAGAGGCGACCGCCAAACGCTACCTGCCTGCCGCCGAGTTATCGAAACTCAAAAGCACCACGGCCAGCAATCCGCGATGCGAATACGCCCGCAAGCTGTTTCTCTTCTCCTACTACTGTTACGGCATTTCGTTCATCGACATGGCGATGCTCACGACCGCCCAGATCAAACAGATGGAGGACGGCGATTATATCGTTTACAAGCGGCAGAAGATCAAGCGGCAGAAAGGGGTCAAACCGATTTCGATCAAGATCACGCCCGCAATCCGGCAACTGATCGGGAGCCTGCAAGCGGCATCGCCGACCGTGGACGATTTCCTGCTGCCGATCGTCACCCGCTCCGGCTATACGGGCGAGCGGCTCTACATGCACATTCGAACCCGTTACAGCAAGTATCAGAAATACCTGCGCCTGCTCGCCGAGGAACTCGGAATCGATTTCCACCTGACGAGCTACGTCTCCCGCCATACGGCGGCCATGACCTTGCAGCGCAACCACATCCCGCGCGAGGTGATTTCACAGATGCTCGGCCATGCCGATCTGGAAACCACGAACATATACCTCGACAGCTTCGACAACGAAGTGATCAACGAGGCGGCGAAAGTTCTCTAACGGCCATCACGGTTTAATTCTGCTCGCCTTTTTACGCTATTAGCACAAATATACAACTCAAAATAAGCTACAATGAAAATTCCTTTCAGCTACCAAACCTTTTCAGCATTACTCCCGAATGAAACGACCGCCATTGCCTACTATACAGAACGGCACTCGACCTATTGTCCCGGCTGCAACATCCGGCTTACACGACCTTTGAGGAGAAGAAATCCGCTGCTGTTGCGTTGCCCTCAATGCGGGAAAACCGTCTCCGTTTTCACGGGGACTGTCTTTCAAGGGACACGAGCAGACCTCCGATACTGGCTCTATACCGGCATGCTGTTTTATTTCTGCAAGAGTCATTTCCCCCAGTTCCAGCTACCTCATCTGTTGTCCATAAAATCCATAAAGCAGGAGGTCGGAGCCACCTCGGATCAGACCATGCGCCGGATATACACGACCCTCAGGCAGTTTTTCGATAGCACGGATGAGGACGACATAAATTTTCGAAACCTCATATTCCAACCCCTCTATTTACGCGCCCAGCAACACCGACCATTCTCATTGACCTATACGGGCTGTAATCGTTCATTAAATTCATTATTTTCATTAAGTACCCCTGCGGAATAGCATTCTCACAGGGGTGCTTTCATTTTAGGCCCTATGTATATTCCATTATCATATTTCAGTATTGAAACTCATATAAAATAATATCGATTATGACAAAATTCACAGACGACACCCCGATCGCAATGCTGACCGTGGGACAACTGAAAGAGATTCTCGGCATCGACCGAATCTTGGGTAACCTTACTGCGAATCAAGCTCCGGCCGAGCAAGTAATGACCATCGAGGAGGTCGTGCGCCTGACCGGATACAGCAAGGCGACGATCTACAAATTTACAAGCGAACGAAAGATCCCGTTTCGCAAGCCGGAGCATGGCGGAAGGCGGCTCTACTTTCAGCGTGAGGAGATTCTCGACTGGTTGCAGAGCGAATCACATCCAACAATCGAACAATATTGTAATAACCATATTAAACATTAAACAATCAAAGTTATGAAACCAAATCAAAATTTAGACCCGTTGGCGGCATTGAACAATGTAACGGAAGAAGAATTGAGCGCAATTCAGGAAGAGGAGGCTGCGAAGCCGCGAAAGAGGAAACCGAGAGACGGTTTTGTATTTCTCATCTCATTTTACGAAGCTATCGAACTTATGCCTGAACGTCTTCAGCATAAAGCTTATAAAGTTTTAACGCGTTATGCGCTATACGGTGAAATGCCCCCAAAAGGAACTCCGACCCGAATCATGCAATCTTTCGTGGGGTGGAAACGACTGATTGATGCCAGCTCCAAGAAATACGATAAAGCGATCGGGGATCGGTTCGCAGGAAAGACAGATAGTAAAATCAAACGATGACACGCGCCATTCAAGTGCCGAATCGAAATGTCTGACAACCGAACAATAAGCAGACAGAAAGTGTACAGGAACTCAAAATGTAAAATGTTTATTATATGAAAGATAGCAAAAATTTATCACAACAAATCTTAAATACGAACAAAAGTAATTCCAATAACTCATGCTCAAAATTTATGACAAACACCGTCGTTCGGATTCCAGCGGGGATCCCATCGCCTAAAGTATCTCTTTTCGAGAACATGACCTCGGTCGTTCCAATCGAGGAAATATCTCTCTGGGAATTTTTATTAAGCTCGGATTACCAAGACATCGTGCATATTTATCGAGAAACGCAGGATCCGGCGGTCCGCAAAGAGATAAAGAAGTTCCGCCTCCCTTGTGTGACCGTTTCCGGAATATTCGATACACGAGCCCGAAAAAGGCTCGTGCATCGGCATAGCCATTACATCTGCGTAGACATTGACGGCAAGGATAATCCCGGGGTTAAGGGAAGATGGCCACGCGCTAAAGAGTTATTAGCTGAAAAGTTCAGTAGCCTGTGCTACGCGGGGCTATCCGTCGGAGGTAACGGACTATGTCTTGTTTTCCGGATCGCATATCCAGAAAGGCATCGAGCACAGTATTTTGCACTCATAAACGAAATCCGGACAAAAATCCATTTGTACGCAGATTCAACTTGCTGCGATGTCACCCGTCTGCGTGTCGCAAGCTATGATCCCGAACCGTTCTTTAATCCGAATGCCATACCGTATCTGAACCTCATAAACAAAGACTACGGAGTACCCTGCAAAAACGACAGGTCGGCCTCCATGGATGTAGATACCAAAATGAGAGCATATGCGTGTATAAAGATAATATCAGACCGACAAATAGACATCACATGCGGCTATAAAGTATGGAGAGCTATCGGGCAGGCACTTGCCAACGAGTTCGGACCGGAAGAAGGAAGACGGTTATTCCACTTGGTGAGCCAATGGCACTCCGATTACTACCCGACTGAATGCGACCGGTTATTCGACTGGTGCATAGCCAACCATGACTTTATAAACATCAGCACGTTTTTCCACTATTGTCGGGAATACAATATTACCTTTAAATAACCGTCTCAGAATACGTTTACGGGGATCGACTGATAGTCGATCCCTTTTTCGTAAAGGTCAATATGTGGAGTTTACCTTAAACATAGCAGAAGGTCAATATTGATTTTTCAGAATATTTCGCTCAAATTTGTACGACAATGCCCCGACTGAGTGTTGCACTAAGCAAAACATTTTTTTACCTTTGTAGGGCCACGAGAGTGGCGTACATATAGTAAAAGTGTTCGCTTTTATTCCGTGTAGGGAAATCTGGTAAATTTCACACAACAGACACAGGGATAAAACAGCGCGCTCATTGCTTGTATGATATGCGGTCATCATCGCCTACTATTACAGGTGTGGGGCATTGTTTTATTGGTGTCTAAGGCTTACCAGAGCCTCCCTACTCAATAAGACGACTGTTCCACACTTTTTTTCATGTAAATCAGCCATATCGGAACAGGATGGCAACAAAAACTTGTTGCTATGAAAAAACTAATCACTTGCGGGCTTATGTTCTTCATATTGGCCGCACCCGGTATGTACGCCGCACCGCAAACACAGGAGACCGACAAGAAAGCCCTGCGAGAACAACGCCGGGAAGAACGGAGGCAAAAGCGAGAAGAACGCAGAGAAGAGCGCCAGCAAAGAAAAAAAGAGCAGAAAACCCCGCAACCCTCGGTTTCTGTACCCCCAACTAATCCTGCCCCGGAAATTATTCACGAAGAAATCGAGCCTCCTCGTGAGCCAGTCATTATTTCAAAGCAAAAAGAAACGAAACCGCAACCTACTCCGATCAAAGATCAAACGCATTCTACATCTCCGAAAATCATACAATCATCCAAACAAGCCGTATCTCCAATTGTACCCGCGCCTGAAGCTCCATATCCTGATACAAAATCAGAAAAAGGGAATCCAATACTATGGCTTTTAGTCATCATTGGATTATTTGTATTTCTAATTTTACGCTGGCTGTTTTCACGCCGCTGCGGGAGCTGCGGAAGATTCTGGGCGATGCGGGTAATTGATGAAGCATACCTCGGCCGAGTTAAAACCGAGCGAGTTAAAAACGGAACTCAATCGTATCTCGTCCACTATAACCGCATTCAGGTTACCCGCCAATGCAAATATTGCGGACATCAGGACTGTTTCAACAAAACCGTAAAAGGAGATGCCGAATAACGACTATTTGCACCTAATAAACTATTAAAAATGAAACGGATTCTTTATTTATTATTCGCTGTTTCCACTCTATGGAGTTGTAATAGCGATTACGACGATTCGGCATTGACCGGACGTGTGGACGACCTCGAAAACAGGGTCGCAAAACTCGAAGAATTATGCAAGCAGATGAACACCAACATTTCATCCCTGCAAACCCTTATCAATGCCCTTCAAAACAAAGACTACATTACCAGCGTCGTCCCCATTACCAAGGATGGAGAAACAATTGGTTACACCATTTCCTTTACCCAAAGCGCACCGATTACGATTTACAACGGACAGGATGGCAAAGACGGTCAGGACGGCAAACCCGGCGAAGACGGGAAAGACGGCTCTACCCCGGTTATCGGAGTAAAGCAGGATGCCGACGGAATCTATTACTGGACGCTTAACGGCGACTGGCTGACGGATGATTCCGGCAACAAGATAAAAGCAGAAGGCCGCGACGGTCAGGATGGAGAAGATGGTAAGCCGGGACAGGATGGCAACGATGGACAAGACGGCAAACCTGGCGAAGATGGCGAGGACGGGCAGGATGGCAAGCCCGGAGAGGATGGAAAAGACGGCATAACGCCTCAATTGAAAATCGAGGACGGCTACTGGTACATTTCCTATAACGACGGTGCATCGTGGACACAGCTCGGCAAGGCAACGGGCGATAAAGGAGAACAGGGCGAGCCGGGACAAGCCGGAGGCATCTTCAAGGATGTCGAAGAAACCGATGACAGCGTTATATTCACCTTGAATGACGACAGCACGACTACGATTCCGAAAGCAACGCCATCCGAAAAATTGGATATCACATTCAGCAATACGGAATCCATCAATGTCCTGCCGGGAAAAACCTATGAAATCGAATATACGATTATCGGAGCAGATAAAACGACACGAATCGAGGTGGTAGCGCAAGACCTCTATAAGGCGTCTGTTTCACCGACAGATTACCGATCCGGGAAAATCATCGTTACAACACCGTCGGCCGACCTCGAAGCAAGCCGCATCTTGGTATTTGTCTCCAAAGGAACGAATACCATCATGCGCATTATCAATTTTGTCGAGAGCGTCATTATCGTTTCGACAGATACCGTGGAGATTGCCGCAGAAGGCGGAATCGTGCAGGTCAAAGTGGAAACCAATGTAACCTATACGGTGGAAATTCCGGAGGCCGATCGTGTTTGGCTGTCTGTTGCCGAGACACGTGCAGCGACACATATGGAAACGCTCACCTTTACCGCCCAAGCCAATCCGAACACGACCTATCGTTATTCGACCGTCAGCTTGAAAGACGATAGCGGATTGGTAGCACAAAGCATTCTGTTCGCACAAAAGGCCTCAGGATATAAAACGGTTCATGTCGAAACGGCAGGAACATTGGAAAACTACATTTCCGCCGATGAAAAAGAAAAATTGATCGGATTTAAGTTTTGCTGAAAGAAAACAAAAGCATAACAAGTGAAAACAAAACAACAAAAAGAAACGCAATATATTGGTATTCAATTATAATTACTCATACTTTTTGATTCCTTTGGCAAAACATAAATTTCCATAAATTCCTTATATTTGTTGCGTATTTGTTACGTGAAACAAATCTTTTGTTGTACCTTTGCAGATGAAAACAAGGCCACTATCAAACGGCAAGGTGAATTTATGTGATTTATGGGAAGACCGAAGAAGGCAACCAAGGCAAAAGAGCCTGTACGCATCCGGGAGCGCAAACTCGCTAACGGCAACAGGAGTCTCTATCTTGACATCTATTCAAAAGGTGTGCGCAAGGTGGAATCTCTTGGCATGTACCTCGTCCCGGAGAACACACCTCTTGACAAGGTACAGAACGAACACGCACGAAGTGTCGCTGAGAAGATAAAGTCCGAGCGCATCATTGCGTTGCAGAACTACGGCATAGGCAATCTTGACAAGGTAATGAAAGCCTCTATGTCTCTTCTTGCGTACCTTGAAAAATATGCAAGCGAGGGAAGCGGTCTGACCGAATCGACCATGAAAGGACGCAAGTTCATGCGGAACAAGGTGGAAGAATACCTGCGCTCAACGGGAAGACTCAACGTATCCATGATGGAAGTTGATGTTGATTTCTGCCGTGGCTTCATCAATTTTCTCCGCACGGCAAAGAACAAGCGTCTGAAAAACGAAGATAGGACAATAAGCAACTGTACGGGGCTGCAGACACAGGCGGTACTCACGGCTGCATTGAACACGGCACTGCGTGACGGCATCATCGAGCGTAACCCCATGACCCTGCTGACCTCCAAGGAGCGTTTCCATCAGCAGGAAAGTACGAGGGTCTATCTCACCATTGACGAATTGAAAGCGATGATGGCTACTCCCTGCGAGGACGAGGAACTGAGAAAGGCGTTTCTGTTCGCCTGTTTTACAGGTCTGCGTCTAAGCGACATCCGTGCGTTTACATGGAACAAGGTACTGACAACGCCCAACGACTCTACCCGTTATATAAGGGTCAGGATGTTAAAGACGCAGCAGTTTGTCAACGTGCCACTTTCCAAGGATGCCCTCGGCTTCCTCCGTGAGACGGAATGCGGTGATGAACCCGTTTTCCGTCTGTCGAGTGCCGTTTCCGTCATAGAGCAAAGGCTGGCGGAATGGGCGAAGAATGCCGGAATAGAAAAGCATATCACCTTTCACGTGAGCCGCCACAGCTACGCAACGATGATGCTGACCTTAGGAGTTGACATCTACACGGTGAGCAAGCTGCTCGGCCACAAGAATGTGGCGACCACACAGATATACGCGAAAATAATCGACCAGAAGAAGATTGATGCCGTCAACATGATGGACAAGTTCTTCGAAAAAGACAGGCGGGTATGAAGATAGAGATAAGGACGCGCGAGTTGAAGAACGGCAACAGGACAATATACCTTGATTTTTATGACAAGGGCAAGAGGTGGTATGAATATCCCAAACTGTATCTTGTCCCGGACACCGCACCATACGCAAAGGAACTGAACAAAAACGCAATGGACAAGGCTGTCGCTATCAGAGCAAAACGACTGCTTGGCGAGACACCTGAAGAGGATGGTAGCCTGTTGAAAGAGGCTGACAAAATTCTTGTCACCACTTGGATGGATGAATATGCCAAGTCGATGCATGCAAACGCAGGACTATCCTCAACTTATCTTAAACACTTCGACACCCTTATCCGCATGGTGAAAGGCTATCTCGCACATATCAAAAGCCAGCGTCTCACGATGGACTGCATAGACAGGGACTTCTACAGGGGATTCCTGCATTATATGACCGATGTCTATGAATGCCATATTTCAGAAGGCGGTACAAGACGGCTTGCCAAATCGACCATGCACCTATTCCAATTGAAGATGAACACGATGCTCAACCAGGCAGCAAGGGACGGTGTAATCAAGTGTAACCCTTATCACCTGCTGTCAAGGGACGAACGGATAAAGAAACCGTCCGACCGCCGTGATTTTTTGACCCGTGAGGAACTGCACAGGCTGATGAGAGTGAAGACACAAAGCACCACGACAAAAATGGCATTCATGTTCTGTTGTTTCACCGGACTGCGCTACAGCGACCTCAGACAATTAAAGTGGGGCAACATCGAGAAGTCGCAGTCGGGGACTGTGGTCAGGATAGAGGCGATGAAAAAGACGGAGAAGCCGGTGACTATCCCTTTGGGCACAAATGCCATGACATGGATGCCAGAGCGTGGTGACAAGACACTTGACGATTATGTCTTTGATATAGGAACTTGCGGAGGATGCAATGCCGCCTTGAAAACGATGGCGAAAAGAGCGGGAATAAACAAAAGAGTCTCCTTCCATACAAGCCGCCACTGTTTCGCAACGCTGACACTCGCCGCCACGAATGACATAGCGACGGTAAGCAAGCTGCTTGGGCACACCTCTGTCACAACGACACAAATCTATGCGGAGGTTTTGATGGAAGACAAGATAGCCGCCGTAAATAAACTGAATGGCATATTTTAATTTGACAAGACCATTTTATGAAACACCTTTCAGATAACTTTCTTACAATGCTATTGCCGCTTACAATGGTAGCCGCAACCGCATTCAGCATGGTAGCAGTCATTGCTTTCCGTATGGAAGCGACCACGGCTGGTTTTGTGTTTTTCACCCTCTCCACAGTCGGGTGGATTGGTCTGATTGCAGAGCTTTTCCTTTTGTACGACATCATCATAGACAAATGGTTTTCCAAAGACCGCTCCGTCCTGACCGCCTCGTGGTTTGTGATTTCATTGTTGTTCGCCTTTATATTCACTCCCGACAAACACATGGACTGGAGTACGTGTATCATTATGCTTTCGCTCTTTGCCGTGCTTTTCCTGTTGCCAAGCATCATCGGAATGGCATACGGCAAACGGATAAAGTCATGGCTGGTGCAAAAGTGGAACAAACTTGTCCCCAAGAAGCGACATAACACGGACGGATTGGTTGAGAAGCAAATCGAAGCCGTACTTTCTGCATCCACCCCACCTGCCACAATGAAACAGGAAGATGAAATCAGACACTACGACAGCCTTGTTTTACAAGTGAAGCCGGAACTTATAATGAAGCTGCCCGAATCATTGCAAACCAACGATGCGCTGTTTCTGTTGGTGCTGTTCCGGGAGGACGGTTATCTTGATACGGACTTCCAACCGCTGATGAAAAAGGAGGATGACGAAATCAACCAGACACTCTATGCCTATATCGCCAGTGCCCTGTGCGCCGCCCTCAAAATCAGAAAAGGCAAATGGGTCATCTTTGAAAAGTTCTGGCCGCTTAACAATGGCGCACAACTGGCAAGCAACTTCAAGACCGCCTACAGGGACAACCCGTCCGAACATCAGAGGCATATCGCCAAGTTGCTGCGCAAGGCTACCCGCCTACGTCCGAAACTTGATACCTACGACCTTGAAGATTTCAAAAAGGTCTGACCGATATTATACACGAATCTTTCTTCCTTGTTCCCGTCACCGTAACCCGATGGCGGGATTTTTTATGCCCGTCCGCAAGCAGGTCTGTCCCTTTTCGCGCCCATCAGTTGCCTTGTACGGACAATCATGGATTATAGAGGGTTTAGAGCTCCTTTATACCTTGTTTAGTGCTCATTTATACTTGCATTTATAATACGCAAACCGTTATGGTTGTGTCATTTATACTGATTGCTCCGGGGGAAAACTCGCCATACCTTTGCACTGTCGCCACGACAAAGGCGAAGCAGATTATTCACTAAAATATACGCACATGACAGAGCAAAGAAAACTTTTAAGCACGAAGGAAGCGGCCGAGTATTGCGGTTTTTCGCTTTCCTACTTCCGCAAGCTGATGATGCGCCGGGCAATCCCGATGTACAAGCCGACCGGCAAACTGTGCTTTTTCAAGAAAGAGGATCTGGACGCTTTCCTCACGGGTGTCCGTATCTCCTCACAGGAAGAAATCGCAGAGGAAGCCAACCGCCACCTTGCAGGACGGAAGTAAACATTTTTATTCACATCAAAAACAGATTGTAGTAATGGAACAGAACAGGAACATGGAACAGGGCGGCACAGCCGCAGCCGTTCCGGCCGAGAAGAAGAACGAGAACCGTAAACGTGAGACAAACGGGAAGGATATCCTTGCCATCCGCACATTTCTGGAAAGCGTGGGCATCTATGAAGCGGATGCCTTGCGTGTGAGCATCGCCATTGCCGACGGAAAAATGACGGTGGACAACATTTCCGCGGACGACCGCCTTGCGCTCAACCGCTATCTGAACAGCGGCACGGACAACGACCGTCTGACAGCGGACAACGCGCAGGGACATCGGTTGAACCGTGCGTTTGGGTTGCTGGAGCGTGTGTCGGAGTTTTGCGACAAGCAGCAGTTAGTGACGGTAAACAGGGCTTTGCTTTCCATTGCGGTAAACGCGGAGGACATCAGCCATGCCGTAGCAAGCCTTGACAAGCGACCTGCAACCGCCCAACCGTCACAGGGAAACATTGTAAACAACGTGACTGGCAAGTAACCGTATTCAAAAGGAGAAAGGGATTTGGCCTGTATTCATACAATCTTTTTTCTTCCCTTTGTTCGGGATAAAAACAATTCAAAGCATTGCATGAAGAATCGCCGTTTCCTTTTTTATCAGACACACGATTACGGGAAGATGAAGCCGTGCAGGGTACAACGGAAAAGCAGTTTGGTATTTCCATGCCAGTCCCTGCACGGTTTTTCCCCTTTCAAACGACAGAAACATCCCTTTTATAAAGACAAAGTTTTATGGACAAGGAAACATACAGATTCATGTACCCCACAGGCATTGCATCGTTATCTTTTTCTTTTTCAGGGAAAGCATTGCAATGGCTGTACGGAACAACGACAGATGATGACGGCAGGGAAACAGGCACCTTCCTATTGTTTGGCGACCTTTTGGCGAGAATGGCACTTACAGCCAGAGCGGGAAAAGGCTTCCGCAGACCGCTCACACTTTCCGCCGGTCAGGCACAGTATTCCGAAGAGCAACTTTCCTCGCAATGGAACATGGGCAGGAAGCGCATGCGCAACCTGCTGGCAACACTTACGGATTTGGGGCTTATCGACACTTATCGTTCAAGGGTGGCATCCGTAATGACTTTTCCGTGCATCCGTGAATGGGAAACGCAGGACGGAGGTTGCATAACCAACCCATTTACCCATGAACAGAGGGAAGAATAGAAGCCGAATGACAGACGGGAAATCAGCCGAGCCAACAATGACAGGACAGACAACGCCCTTCTTGTTGTTCCGCAGTCCGGCATTAAACGGCACTGATTACGTGCAGAAAGTGGCAGACAGACGGAAGGATTGGCATGGAGCGTTAGCGTTGAGTTGCGAGATATGCCGAGGTATTACCGCCTTTGGACGGTATTACCACGACGCTCTCGCACCGGTTTGGCAAACCGTTGTCCCAGCCGCTCGCAGGCTCGCACCTTCCCTCTTTTAGATACCGTTTCACGATTATTTCAAGGACACTGGTTATATGAGACACGAAGATATTTCCATAATGTGAATCTATAAAGTAATTATATTCCTTAATTTCTGTTAATTTATACGGTGGATAATCTCCTGACGTATTTTTTCGATAGAAACTTTCAGATGAATTCATCCCTCCATGACCATATATAGTTATCATATCATCATCAATAATTGAAAGATCATCGATATTTGTAAATGGCGGAATATCGGTTATCTGATACAGGCCGTTCTGTATGCAGGTTCCGTCACCCTCCATTTTATAGAATCGATAGGCATTCGTATGACGTTGCCCCTCAGCCCACATATTGAGCACCAACATCCGTCCTTTATCGACAAAGAAAAAAGGCACATCCTTTAGCAGATAGGAATCTTTGCATTCGTCAGGTATGTAATATTCGATTTCATAAATGCATGATTTGTCGTATTTGATAGAATCTCCAAAAGGAAATCCCATCGGGTGATTAAGGAAGAAATGACTATGTACCATCGAAAATCGAATATTCCCTTTCTGAAAGTTGAGAATTGCCTTGCCTATTATTTTGCCCAAATAACCGACATATTCAGGTTGCCATAGAACAGACACTCGATAGCCATTTATACTGTTCTTATAACGAATACGAACAAGCGTGTCCATCTTGTTCTCTCGAATAAATGGATGTCGGGCTTTTGCTAATGATAATTTCAATTCCGTATCTCTCAATAGCTGTTTCATTGAATCTACTATGTGTAAGTGTTGCTTGCTCATAGAATCAAATGCCTTTATATATACCTGCTTGACGGAATCCAATTTATGAGTAAAAATAGCCTGTACCTGTTGCTGGTGTTGATTGCCACACCCAACAATCAGTAAGGCGAATATGGGGAGTAAGTAGTTTTTCATCGCTTATTCGTTTTCTTCTTTGCAAAACAATCCTTTGACCTTGTGCCAAGCATAGTATTGCCATTGCCAGCGCATCTGGCAACTCGTATTGTTTTCAATGGTCTGACGGTTTGGATTCGCCCATACCCCTCCTTTCTTAATCCAAATCGTATCTCGTGTTTCGGGCTGAATCAATAAATCGCCATGACGCTCATAGTAAACTTTCAAATAGTGTTCGGGGGAGGTATAAACCGAATCTTGCGGAATAAGTACATTGAAATAATCATCAGTTCCAACAGCATATATCGGAGCATATTTATATGTGTCCCCCATTTCACGGTAGCCCATATAAAGTTTGTCTGCCTGTTCTTCTGTAAAATAGATATTCGGCATGGCTGCCGCAAAATCCAATATAAGAATGGCAGTACAAATCCATACTTTTCCAAACTTGGTAAATTTCGGGGCGTCTGTCGATTTAAGAAATACGGGCAAGATAGATGCAATTAATATGAATCCAATGCAACAGAAGATTCTTAATATTCGATAGTTGTCTCTATGGAAAGAAAAGCCGCTATCATCTGAAATGAAATCAAACGAAAACGGAAATGATTCTACTTTATACCAAAAGATGATTATAGCAAAAAAGAACAGATATGTCCCTATTACGCCCAACCGTATCGGTTTTGCCAATTTACGGATGTTCAACCAGATGATAGCCAACGCTGTTGCAAATTGCCACAAACCACTGAACGTATAATGATTGCAATAGGATTCGTCTCCATAATAGCCCCATTCCATCCAAAACAGAAATGGACGGTTGAACAGAAGCAGGTACAGGAGTAAACTCCCTACAATGTAGGCAGTTCTTACAAGTATCTTTTTAAGGGCGGGATTGAGGGGCATGGTTTAGTGTTGTATTGAGTGGATTAATTCATTTAAAGGATAAGTGACGCATTTTGCAAAATTCTCTATTATATACCCCTTTGAAATTATGTCACTATTGAAAGAATAGGGACAAACATTGCCAAAATTTCAATACTGATTCTTTGGCAATGTCTGTTCGTGCATTAGAGGAGTAATTAATAGATTTTTATCAAAACAACAAAGGGAGTAAGGCGTTTTATTTTCTCTGTGAATTGTAATCCAGAAATCGTGTTGTTGACAGGAAGTACGATTGGCATTGGTGCAGAATCGAGCAAATTTTTCAAATAAGATGTTTTTATCGCATAGCCCACATTTTGAGCATCTGGGATACCTGCATTAGTAATACCGACGATATTTCCCAATTTATCAAATAACGGCCCACCGCTATTGCCAGCTTGTATCGGTGCAGATATTTGATATGTAACAACGTCGCCCTTGTAACCTGTTTTTGAACTTATAATACCATCTGTAACTTTAATCTCCTCTCCTAAAATATTCGACATAGGATAGCCTAATGCAAAAACACCTGTTCCGACATCTTGAATTGAGGTTTTAATAGCATAAGGAATAGATGGAAAATTCATGAATGAATCATCCTCAATTTTCAGAAGACTAATATCATTGGCCTTATCAGATACAAGCACTTTGGCTTTATAAGTCTTGACTGCTCCATTCCGATTAATAAAGACATCAATTCCGTTAGCCCCATCTATAACGTGGAAATTTGTTGCGACAATACCGTCCTTTGATAATATGAATCCGCTTCCTGATGCAGAATATTTTGATTCTCCTTGTTGCGGTTTTGAAACTTGAGTCTGGCCCTCTTTCATTTCCGCTTTTATGTCTATTATTAACCGATTATATGTTACTGTCCTGTATCCATATAGTTGGCTGGGAATGGATTCTGTTTCTTCTTCTGATTTAGCGGAATATTTAAAGGTTATTTTCAGATTAGGTAAATTCCATGAATAATACGAATTGTTTGCAAAAGTAGGTTCTCCAAACTCTTCAAGCAAAGCGTTAAATCTTTCCGCAAGGACATTATCTAAATAAGAGGTTGAATTCTTCTCATAATAATTCCGATATATTTCTAATTTACACAAAATATCATTTTTAAAAAACATATCATATGAATCTATAACACTTGGGCTTCCTCCTTTATAGACCCACTGAATATACCGCAAACGATTTTTATCATTTGTGCTATCATATTTAAATCCTTTGGGGACATTGCGAACGGCGGCCATTCGTTCTTTCCCCATTGTAAAACCATCAATTGTTTGTGCCTGCCCTATCTGACATAGCATAATAAGGCTGATTAATAATAATCTTCTCATATATTATTGATTTTTTTGGTTATCTAATGTGATTAAAATATTATGTTTTCTTCTTGCTGGATTTCCAGTCCTCCATCCATTTCATCCATTTTACCAAGAATTTCCCCGATACCTGCTCCTGTGGCATAGTAAGGTTTCCCAAATTGTTTTAAGATATTCCCTGCTGATAATGCAATTGCGTAACGATGTAATTCTGTTTGAGGCGCATCCAACATATAGTCACAAGCAACGCATACAGCTTTGTCTATAACTGAATCGGGAACCCGATTCTGTGCAATAGCAAATGCTTCATCCATGGATATATATCTATCGACAATAGTTTCTTGCATCCAAGTCTTAGCATCAACTGCAAATTGAAAAAGTTCGGGGTCTGCCATACAAGCAGAAGCAAGTTCGTTTAATTTAATAATATCCATAATGACTTTCATCGCCACTCAACCCCTATATGACGTGTAATAAAAAAGAAAGCGCAGGGCTGAAAACTTATTTTAGTGCGACAGGTCGTAGGAAACCCAATAGATAAAATAAGCAACAA
>ERZ791909.1062-NODE-1062-length-20444-cov-3.448085_pt1 | contig 20444 bp, 12 predicted proteins | sample MGYA00510143_ERZ791909 | MGnify/ENA primary metagenome ERZ791909 (study PRJEB30046, sample SAMN00792093) | human gut metagenome | study: EMG produced TPA metagenomics assembly of the A metagenome-wide association study of gut microbiota in type 2... | reverse complement strand
ATTGCTCCTAACACGATGACAAAATTACGTCGTGATGAAGAAGTAAGTCTTACAAAGGTTATTGATGTGGTATGTAAAATCATAGACGAAGTTTCATTTGCAGGGGCTGATTCCGTTATGCATGGCACGATAGAAAAAATGGCAGAACACTGACAAAAAGTTATGGAAAATTTTCCTGATGAATTTATAAGTTCATCAAAGTAGTGAAACTCATGCAGGAATATGTTATACTAAAGGCAGACAAAGCTGGAGGATATATGGATGAGCACCTGCAAGGCACTGTTATCTAAAATTACAAATAAAAATGCTTTTTACGAGCAGGAGGATGTGACACAGAATATTTTTGCGTTCCGTGTGGTGGGAATCTGCATTTTATTCTATTCGTTTGTGATGATTCTGAACTGCCTGCATATTTTTATCGTGGATCAGGCGATTTTTATCAGAGGCTATGTGGTGGCATGTGTGCTGGCGTTGATTTATGGATTGCTGCTTGTGAAGATGGGGCTTGAGCACCCATTTACCAAGTATCTCAGCGTTACGGCCATCGGGCTGATTGTCATGGTCGCGAGTGCATCCCTTACCTACCATATGATCATTATTATGATGATCCCGATTATCATTTCAAGTATGTATACTTCAAAGAGACTGTCGGTTTATGCCTTTATATTTACAGTGGTTGTGATTACGATCAGTACTTATGTGGGCTATTATTTTGGGGTATGTGATGCAAACATGGCACTGCTGACGGTGACATCACTGGATCATCTGCAGAAGGATGGTGTGTTTTTGCTCAACAAAGTAAACGAAAATCCTATGGTTACGCTGGCACTTTATTATGTGATGCCGCGATCGCTGATGGCGGTTGCATTTTATTATGTAAGTAACAGTGTAAACAGTATTGTGCGCAAGTCCATGGAAAATGCAATGCGTATGGTACAGGCGGCTTCCATGGATGATATGACGGGACTTTACAGCAAAAATAAACTGCTTGAAACAGTGGAACATATGGAGCCAAAAGAACGCCCGGTTGCGGTTATTTATTGGGATGTCAACCAGTTGAAATATGTAAACGATACGTTTGGTCATTTGTACGGAGACCAGCTGATTGCCAAAATTGCGGGATCCATTCGGGCAGCAGTGACGAGTGAGGAAACCAATGCTTACCGTTACGGTGGGGATGAATTTCTTATGATTATTCCGGATGGGACACAGGAGATTGCAGAAGATGTCATTGAAAAGTGGAGGCAGGTGATGAAGCCGATTCAGAAAAACAGTGAGATTCCGGTATCTGCCTCCGTGGGATATGCCGTGGGAAAATATGAAAATATAATGGAACTGATCGAGATCGCAGATCAGAGAATGTATAAGGACAAACAAATACGCCGCCAGTAGCGGCGTATTTTATGGCTCAGAGGGATAACAGAACCGGAAAGGGGTAGAGAAAATTTGAAAACAAACAAATATGAAATAGATATGTGCAATGGTTCGATCATGGATAAACTGATCTCGTTTGCACTCCCACTCATGCTATCTGGAATTTTACAGCTGATGTTCAATGCGGTGGATATCATTGTTGTGGGGCACTTTACGGGAAAACAGGCACTGGCGGCAGTGGGATCGACCACGGCACTCATCAACGTGTTCACCAATCTGTTTATCGGAATTTCGCTGGGGGCTAACGTGCTTGCGGCACGTTTTTTTGCGTCCGGCAGGGAAAAAGAAATGTCAGACACGGTACATACCGCCATTTTGCTGGCACTGATCAGCGGAATTCTCATGGCTGGAATCGGGGTAATCAGTGCAAAAGGTGCGCTGCTTCTTATGGGAACGCCGGACAATGTCATTGCACAGTCAACCCTTTACATGCGGATTTATTTTCTGGGGATGCCGTTTTTTATGCTCTATAATTATGGGGCAGCGATTCTGCGTGCGGTGGGAGATACCAAGCGGCCGTTGTTGTTTCTGGTGATTTCCGGATGTGCCAATGCGCTGCTGGATCTGATTCTTGTGATCGGTTTTCATCTGGGTGTGGCAGGCGTAGCTACTGCGACGATTACGGCACAGATGATCTCCTGCATTCTGGTTTTGTTATGCCTGTACCGCACCGACAGCTGCTATCAGCTGCGCTTTTCGAAGTTGAAAATAAAAAAGGTTTATCTGCTACAGATTTTTCAGGTGGGAATTCCTGCCGGGATTCAAAGTACGGTTATTAACTTTTCAAACGCGCTGCTGCAGTCTTCCGTGAATTCCTTCGGAGATACGGCGATGGCGGGGTATACAGCGGCAAATAATATTTTGGGATTTTTGTATATGTCGGTAAATTCCATTACACAGGCATGTATGAGTTTTACGAGTCAGAATTATGGTGTGGGAAAATATAAACGTATGGATCGTGTGCTGATCGACTGTCTGATTCTTACGGTCAGTGTTTCCCTGCTGCTGGGATGTGGCGCATGGTTTTTCGGACCGCAGGTACTTAGTATATATACGAGAGAAAAGGATGTGATCGAGAGCGGCATGGAGATTCTTGCCATTACAACAGTGCCGTATTTTCTGTGCGGCATTATGGATTTGTTTCCCGGAGCACTGCGGGGGATGGGACATTCGGCAGTGCCGATGATCCTGTCGGTGATCGGTACGGTCGGAACGAGAATTCTCTGGATTTTTGGATTTTTCCCACATCACAGATCGTTGTACTTCCTGTTTATTTCTTATCCGGCATCCTGGATCATCACGATTGTGATGCAGGTCATCTGTTTTTATTTTGTGAGAAAAACGGTGCGCAGGGAATTGATGCGGGGATAAAACGCAGCGTAAAAAATGTGCCCAAAAATCGGAAACGATTTTTGGGCATTTAGTTTCTTGAAGGAAGAGAGAGAACATGCTACTATAATGGAAACTGAAATGAAGAAAATAGTTTCCTTCCGGCAGAAAGGATGAAAAGAATGAATAAAGAACTGAAAGAGAACATTATGCAGGGAACGTTGCAGGCATTCAATCAAAAGGGTTTGAAATTTACGATGGATGATATTGCAAAGATTTTAGGGATCAGTAAAAAAACGATTTATCAGGTGTTTCGTGATAAGGAGGCTTTGTTTCTGGAAACGGTGGACTATTTGTTTGACCGGATCAAGGACAGTGAGCAGAAGATCGTAGAGAATCCGGAGATGGACACCCTGCAAAAGATTCACACAATCCTTGGTGTGATGCCGGAATGTTATCAGGATGTGGATTTTCGACAGTTATATCAGTTAAAAGAAAAATATCCGGAGATTTATCATCAGGTGGAAGTACGGCTCGAAACAGGCTGGGAAACGACCATTGCCCTGTTGGAACAGGGCATGCAGGAAGGTGTGATCCGTCCGGTCCGGATTCCGATTTTAAAGATGATGCTGGAAGCATCGTTAGAGCAGTTTTTCCAGCGCGATATCCTGCTGCAGAATGAAATTACTTATGCGCAGGCATTGCAGGAGGTTGTCGGGATTCTGATGTATGGAATTGCTTCGGAGAGGTAAAACAAAAGGGGAGCATAAAGAAGCATGGAGAGGTTGTATTGGAACAATGACTGGAAATTTGCCGAAACATGGGAAGAAGCCATGAAAGAGGCAGTATATCCGGAAAATGAGATGGAGGATGTGCGGCTGCCGCATACCTGCAAAGAGCTTCCGTATCATTACTTTGATGAGCATGCGTATCAGATGCTGTGTGGATATCGCAGACATTTTATGGCGCCGGAAGCGTGGCAGGGGAAAAGTGTGGAACTGACCTTTGAGGGAGTGGCGCATGATGCGGTTGTTTATGTCAATGGGACAGAAGTGAAAGCGCACCATTGCGGTTATACGGCATTTTTTGTGGAAATTGCAAAATACCTGAAATATGGGGAGGACAATGTACTTGCGGTACGTGTCGACAGCCGGGAAAATTTGAATATTCCGCCGTTCGGATATGCCATAGATTACATGACTTTTGGCGGGATGTATCGTGAGGTTTATGTGCAGGTGAGAAATAAGACACATCTCGCAGATGTATTTATCAAGCCACAGATACATCCTCTGCAGGTGACTACAGAGATTACGGTACAGAATATTTCGGATGGGATAACGTTGCAGCAGGAAATCCGCAAAAAAGGCGAGGGTGCATATAGTCCCCTGGGACAGAAGCCGGTAAAACAGACAAATGTGCAAACCGTTTTTCCGGTGCAGGAGATCCGTTTGTGGGAACCGGAAAATCCATATTTGTATGAAATCCGTACGAGTTTGTGGAAAAATGGGGAAATGATAGATGCGCGTGTGGATATCACAGGGTTTCGGGAGGCTGGATTCCGAAAAGATGGTTTTTATCTGAACGGAAAGAAACTGCGGCTTCGTGGGTTAAACCGTCATCAGAGTTATCCGTATGTGGGATATGCAGCGCCGGCATCCATGCAGATTTTCGATGCCGATATTCTCAAAAAAGAGCTTGGCGTGAATGCTGTGCGCACTTCCCATTATCCGCAGTCGCAGGATTTTATCCGTCGTTGTGATGAAATTGGCCTGCTTGTGTTTACCGAGTTTCCGGGGTGGCAGCACATCGGGGATGAAGAATGGAAGCGGCAGGCGGTGCAGAATTTAAAGGAAATGATCGTGCAGTACCGCAATCATCCTTCCATTATTCTCTGGGGCGTGCGGATTAATGAATCACAGGATGATGATGTTTTTTACAGGGAAACAAACCGGGTGGCACATGAACTGGACGATACGCGGGCAACCGGCGGAGTGCGGATGCTAAAGAAAAGCCATCTTCTGGAGGATGTTTATACGTACAACGATTTTCTTCACGATGGCAGACATCCGGGGTGTAATCCGAAACGAAAAGTTACACCGGATATGAAAAAACCGTATCTGATCAGTGAGTATAACGGGCATATGTTTCCGACCAAGCCGTTTGACGATGAGGAACACCGGACGGAGCATGCAATCCGTCATGCAAATGTATTAAATGCGGTGGCACAGGAGCCGGATATTGCAGGAAGTTTTGGCTGGTGTATGTTTGACTATAATACGCACAAGGATTTTGGCAGCGGTGACCGGATCTGTTACCATGGCGTGATGGATATGTTCCGCAACCCGAAACTTGCGGCGGCGGTGTATAGCAGTCAGCAGGAAGATACACCGGTTTTAGAACTGAGTTCTTCGATGGATATCGGAGAGCATCCGGGCGGAAACCGCAGCGGAAACTGGATGATTACAAATGCGGATGCCGTGCGGATGTACAAAAACTCTAAATTAATCAAAGAGTATCATCGGGAGGACTCCCCATATCGTGCACTGGCGCATGGACCGATTCCTGTGAATGACTTTATCGGAAATGCGATTGTCGAAAATGAGCCGATGAAACCGAAACAGGCCAGACTGATGGGGCAGCTGCTTAACATGACGGCGTATTACGGGCTGAACAATCTTCCGGCAAAGTTCTACCTTCTGGCATTGCGGCTGATGGTCTGCTATCACATGAAACCAAAGGATGCGGTTGCGCTTTACACACGTTATGTCGGGGACTGGGGGACGACTTCCACGGTCTATAAGTTTGAGGCTGTCAGGGACGGAAAAGTGGTAAAGACCGTGATCAAGGAGCCGATGCAGCAGGCACATCTGGAGGTGAAGGTAAGTGCACATAACCTGACCGAAGGCAGAACCTATGATATGGCGGCGGTTCGTATCCGGGCACTGGATGAAAATGGAAATGTGCTGGGATTTTTCAATGAACCGGTGCAGTTTGAAGTGAAAGGTGTTCTGGAACTGATCGGTCCAAAGACCATATGTTTACAGGGAGGTATGGGCGGTACTTATGTAAAGACGACCGGACAGGCCGGAGAAGGAATTTTGACAATTGAAAATGCGCAGACGGGGAAAATCTGTGAACATTTTCAGGTGGCACGGGAAGAGTAAGGGGGAAATACAATGAAATTATCAGCAAAAGAAAAAACGGCATTCGGCCTGGGGGCTGTCGGAAAAGATATGGTATATATGCTTTCGGCGAGCTATATTCTGTATTATTACCAGGATGTTCTCGGAGTAAGTGCGATGGCAATGGGAATTATTCTCATGGCAGCGCGGGTGTTTGATGCATTTAACGATCCGATTATGGGAGTGATTGTTGCAAAAACCAGAACACGCTGGGGAAAATTCCGTCCATGGCTTCTGGTTGGAACCCTGTGCAATGCGATCGTGCTGTATCTGATGTTTGCCGCACCGCCGGCATGGAATGGAAGTGGGATTGTGGCATATGCAGCCATTACCTATATTGTGTGGGGAGTCACCTATACCATGATGGACATTCCTTTCTGGTCGATGATTCCGGCATTTACAGAAGGCGGAAAAGAGCGCGAAAATTTAACAACTATGGCGCGTTCCTGTTCGGGTGTCGGTTCCGCTCTCGTTACGATTATTACGATGAAATGTGTGTATATGCTGGGACAGGGAAATGAGCGCACGGGTTTCCGCTGGTTTGCACTTATTGTTGCGGTATTGTTTGTGCTGTTTATTACGATCACCTGTCTGACGATCCGGGAAAAATCCACGGTTCATATGGAAACGCCGACCGTACGGCAGATGTTTTCGGCGCTGATTCACAACGATCAGGCAATGACGGTTGTCATCACCATTGTACTGATTAACTGCTCTTTGTATATTACGTCCAATCTGCTGTTGTATTTTTTCAAGTATGATGTGAGTGGGGAGAGCTGGTATAACAGCTATACACTTTTTAGTACATTTGGCGGAGCGGTACAGATTTTGTCCATGATGGTATTGTTTCCGCTGCTGCGGAAGTTTATGAGCAGTATCCGTGTGTTCTACCTGAGTTTTGGAATGGCAATCGCAGGGTATGCGATTCTGCTTGTGCTGATGATTGGCGGTCATACTGCGCTTGGAGCCCTGGTGGTGCCGGGATTTTTGATCTTTGCGGCATTTGGCATGCTGACCGTGCTTACCACAGTATTTCTGGCAAATACGGTAGATTATGGGGAAATGAAAAATCACCGCCGTGATGAAAGTGTGATTTTTTCCATGCAGACGTTTGTTGTGAAACTGGCTTCGGGAGTTGCCGTGCTGATCGCAGCGATCTGTCTGTCTCTCTGTAACCTCAAGCAGGATACAAGTGCAGCGGTTGTTGCGCGTGCAGCGGATTCTTCGGTGCTGGGACTGCGGCTGACGATGGCGGGAATTCCGATGATCGGTCTTTTCATCGCGGTATTGGTATTTCGGAAAAAATATATTTTGACAGAGAAAAAGCTACAGGAGATTAATGCAGCAATTAAAAATCAGGAGAACTGCTAAAAGAAAGGATGACAGCTATGATTCGTAAAATTGGACAGGCATTCGTACTGGATACGGCACATACAACATATGCATTTTCCATTCTGCCGGGGGGACATCCGGAGCATCTGTATTACGGGAGAACTATTCACATCGAGCATCCGGATGATCTTGAAATTCTTGTGGAAAAGCATGTGTTTGCACCGGGAAATGTGAATATCTGTGAAAAAGAGCATGCCGGTTTTTCGCTGGAGGATGTGCGGCTGGAAATGTCTTCGTACGGAAAGGGCGATATCCGTGAGCCGTTTGTTGAGGCTATTCTTTATGATGGGGCAAAGACTCTGGATTTCCGCTATGAAGATGCCGTTATTACCGGGAAAAAAGATGCGCTGGACGGACTTCCGGGTTCCTATGGAAGTGCGGGAGAAGTGCAACAGCTGTGTGTGACAATGGTGGACCGGCAGTATGATCTGAAGCTGTTGCTCTACTACTATGTCTATGAGGCGGCAGATGTGATCGGACGGAGTGCGAAGATTGTCAATGCCAGCAGTCAGGATGTACAGCTTACCCGTCTGATGAGTCTGCAGCTGGATTTTGATGACAGTGATTATATTTTTACGACATTTTGCGGCGCATGGGCGCGGGAGATGCACCGCTGTGACCAGACGCTGACCGGTGGCAGAATTGTCAATGATTCTTTTACCGGAACCACGTCGAGCCGGGCAAATTCGTTTGTGATGCTGAGCCGTCCGAAAACGGGAGAAGATCAGGGAGACTGTTACGGATTTCATCTGATCTACAGTGGAAATCACTGTGAGACTGCGGAGGTCAGCAGTTTTGGAAAACTCCGGCTTCTTACGGGGATCAATCCACGGGAATTTTCGTGGAAACTGGAGCCGGGAGCACAGTTTCAGGCACCGGAGGCCTTTATGACCTATGCACCGGATGGATGGGGAGGCATGAGCCGGCGGATGCATGCGTTTATCCGGGAGCATATCGTGCGCGGATATTGGAAAAACAGGCCGCGCCCGGTACTTTTAAACAGCTGGGAGGCCTGCTATTTTGATATCAGTGAGAGCAGGCTCTTAAAGCTGGCAAAGGCGGGAAAAGATGCCGGAATCGAATTGTTTGTGGTGGATGACGGCTGGTTTGGCAGACGAAACGATGACACTTCTTCGTTGGGAGACTGGGTGCCGAATACAAAAAAACTGCCCGGCGGCTTATCGCGCCTTGCCAAAAAAATTACAGATCTGGGGCTTTCTTTTGGGATCTGGGTAGAGCCGGAGATGGTCAGTGTGGACAGTGACCTTTACCGGAAGCATCCGGACTGGACCATTGAAATTCCCGGAAAACCGCATGCAGAAGGACGAAACCAGAGAATTCTGGATCTTGGCAGGAGAGAAGTGCAGGAGTATATCATTGCCAGTATGACAAAGGTCTTTTCTTCGGCACCGGTTTCTTATGTGAAGTGGGATATGAACCGGACGTTTTCCGATTATTATTCACAGAGCCTGCCGGCCGCACAGCAGGGAGAGGTGGCACATCGTTATGTGCTGGGACTATACTGGTGCATGGAGGAACTGACCCGTCGTTTTCCGGAAATTTTATTTGAAGGGTGTGCAGCAGGCGGAAACCGTTTTGATCCCGGCATTTTGTGCTATTTTCCGCAGATCTGGGGAAGCGATGACACAGATGCCTGTTGCAGGGCGGACATACAGACAAATTACAGTTACGGGTATCCGCTCTCGACGGTGAGTGCACATGTATCTGCGTGTCCGAACCATCAGACGCTGCGCCGGACACCGCTTACGACCCGCTTTGCAGTTGCCGCATTCGCAGTGCTGGGGTATGAATGTAATTTCTGTGACTGTACCAGAGAGGAACTTGAGGAGATCAGGGCTCAGATTGCACTGTACAGGAAGTGGCGTAGTGTATTGCAGCAGGGCACATTTTATCGTGGGCGGACATTTGCTGACGGAAATCTCACAGAATGGACCTGTGTTTCAGAAGATCAGACACAGGCAGTCGGCATGCTGATGCAGAAACTTGCGGAACCGAATACACAGTTTCATGCGTATTATCCCAAAGGACTTGCAAAAGAGAAACGGTACCATTTTACCAACCGCGCGTTAACGTACAGTATTCTGGAGTTTGGGGATCTGGTCAACACGGTTGCTCCGGTACATATCCGCCCGGATTCTGTGACACATCATCTGCTGGCAAAATTTGTAAAGATGGATGGGGAAACGGAGGATTTCTGTGCATACGGGGATGCCCTGATGTATGGAGGTGTACATTTGCACCCGGCATTCGGAGGCACCGGGTATAATGAGAACGTACGGTATTTTCCGGATTTTGCGTCTCGTTTGTATCTGATGGATTGCAATTTATAGCCGAAAAGTGCTATGATACAAAAGAGCAATTCAGGCAGGACAGGAGATAAGAAAATGCAGAAACGAAAAAACAGATGGTACATAGCCGTTGTAGCAGTTATAATTTTAGCAGTTGTTCTGGTATTGGCAGTTGTGCTGGGGAAAAAGGGAAAGAACAAAAAAGATCCAAAGATGATTGAGCCGACGCAGCAGGAGCAGGCATCGGAAATACCGACGGAAACAGAGGAAGTATTTGATTATTCCGCTACGGAGACCGCAGAGACAAAATCGCTTCCGAAGTCCGTTGTTAGCAAGCAGGGAATTCTCATTGATGTGGATGCCGGAACGATTCTGGCTGGAAAAGATGCATTAAAACGTATGATTCCAGCATCTATGACCAAAATCTTTACCGTGCTGGTAGCAGCGGAAAATATTAAGCCAGAGCAGCTGGACGAGCTGGTTACCATCAGTATTGATGCCACAGATTTCAGTTATAGTAATGACTGCAGCAATACCGGATACGAAGTGGATGAGCAGGTAACGGTAAGGGATCTGTTTTATGGAACCATTTTGCCATCAGGGGCAGATTCTGCGGTTTCTCTGGCAACTTATGTGGCCGGTTCACAGGAAGCATTTGTGGATATGATGAATCAGGAACTGGAAAAAATGGGATTGTCGGAGACCACACATTTTACTAACTGTGTCGGCATATACAATGATGACCATTACAGTACGCCGTATGATATGGCAATGATTTTAAAAGCCGCAATGGACAATGATCTGTGCAGGGAAGTTCTTGGAACGCGAACCTATACGACATCAAAATCCAAACCACATCCAGAGGGGATTACAATATCCAACTGGTTTTTGCGGAGAATTGAAGATAAGGATACACACAGTGAAATTATCGGGGCAAAGACTGGCTTTGTGAATCAGTCCGGAAGCTGTGCGGCAAGTATGGCACAGACACCGGATGGAAAAGAGTATATCTGTGTGACTGCAGGGTCCACCAGCAGCTGGCGCTGTATCTATGATCATGTGGATATTTACGATGCGTTTCTGCCGGAGACGGCACAGCCTTTTGAAAGTGAAGAGGTAACACAATAAAAAAGGAACAGCGAAAGCTGTTCCCTGTTGTTTAAAGAATGATGATATTGGCACAATTGATATCTTCTCCAAGGTTGTAAACATTACCGCTGGTAAGCCCGACAACCACAGGACGGAGAATATAGTGCGGAATATTTTTGACCACACGCGCCTGTTCGCCGTTACTCAGTTCCACGATGCTGTCTACCGGATATAGAATCATGCTTTCAAGGAAGCTTTTCATGGCAGTTATGTCGAGTTCCATGGTCATGGACATAATCATTTCCACGGCATCTCTCTGGGAATAGGCTTTTTTATAGGGGCGTTCGGTAACCAGGGCATCATAGATATCCGCTACGGACAGAATCTTGGCATAGGGGCAGATTTTCTCCGCAGACACACCCATCGGGTATCCGCTTCCATTGATCTTTTCATGGTGTTGCAAAACACCAAGGCAGACAGCCGGAGAAAATTCCGCACGATCCTTGATCATGTTGTAACTGTATGTCGAGTGCTGCCGCATAATGGCAAATTCGTCATCAGTGAGTTTGCCCGGTTTGTTTAAGATAGCATTTGGAATTTTGGTTTTTCCAATGTCGTGCAGCAAACCACAGACACCGATTTCCCGTACTTCTTCGGGAGAGAGTCCCTGCTGCTTGGCAACGATCATGGAAATGGTTGCTACATCCACGCTGTGTTTGAAGGTGTATTCGTCACTGGTTTTGAGTGTGGAGATATCAATTGCGATGGCATCATTGCTTTTAATGGAACGCATCAGGTCATCGGCAATGCTCTCTGTGGTGGCAACCATTTCCTCGGAGGTTGTATTGTTGTAGATAAACTGGATACCGGTAGAGACACGTTCACGGATACTGGCAGAAAGGGTAACTTTTGCGCGGTCTTCGGTACGGAGCCGTTCGATATTTTTTTCTGCTTTTGGAGAAGCAGGAACCTGTTCTGGGTTTTCCTCTTCTTCCCCCTCTTGGATGTAAACAGACATAATACCCAGTTTCAACAGGGAATCAATCATATAATCATCCAGTTCGGCACCTCTGGCAACGAGATTACGTCCCAGACGGTCAACGACCGGATGATCGAGCTTCATGCCCGGTTTTAATTGTCTTGTTCTCATGTACTTTCGTTTTATCATATTTATATTTTACTATTTGTTGGATATTTTTCCAAGTTTTTTTGGAAAACTTTAGGAGAAATTTAGGAGAAATGATATGCTTCCACAACTTTTTTTAGATCGAATGAAACAAATGCTGGAGGAAGAATACCCGGCATTTCTAAACAGTTACGAAGATACGCGTTATCAGGCACTGCGGATCAATCCGTCAAAAACCGACACAGACCGGCTTATAGAGGAAACTTCCTTTCATCTGCAGCCGGTGCCGTGGGAAGCGAACGGGTTTTATTACGAAAAGGAAGATCAGCCGGGAAAACATCCGTATCACGAGGCGGGCGTGTACTATATTCAGGAGCCGAGTGCCATGGCACCGGCTGCATATCTGGATGCGCAGCCGGGCGAAAAAGTTCTGGATTTATGTGCGGCACCGGGGGGCAAAAGTACACAGATTGCGGCAGCGATGCAGGGGAAAGGGCTCCTTGTCAGCAATGAGATTCATCCGGCGCGGGCAAAGATTCTTTCCGAGAATATGGAACGGATGGGTGTAAAAAATGTGATGGTGACAAACGAGAGTCCGCAGACACTTGCGGGAATGTTTACGGAATATTTTGACCGGATCATGGTAGATGCTCCGTGTTCCGGGGAAGGAATGTTTCGCAAAAATGAACAGGCGTGTGAGGAGTGGAGTCCTGAAAATGTTCAGATCTGTGCGGCGCGGCAGCAGGAAATTCTTGCATGTGCGGCCTCCATGCTCCGGCCGGGAGGACGTATGGTTTACTCTACCTGTACCTTTGCACCGGAGGAAAACGAGGGAACGATCAGCCGTTTTCTGGAACAGCATCCGCAGTTTCATATTGTGCCGGTGAAAAAATATCCGGGAATGGCAGACGGTGTAGCGGCATGGACAAAACATCCGGCAGCGGAGATTGGCGATACGATCCGGTTATTTCCGCATCATCTGCACGGAGAGGGACATTTCGTTGCGGTTCTGGAAAAAGAGGGAACCGTTTCGGAAAATTACCGGGGATATTGTGCGAATGGAGAAGAAAAACCGCTGGCAAAGGGAGAAGCAAAAGCGTATCTTGCAGGATTACAGGAGTTTCTTGGAAAGATACCGGCAGATGATGCCGGGAGGCTGCTTCTTTTTGGAGAGCAGCTGTATCTGATGCCGGAACATATGCCGGCAACCAGACGGCTGCATGTGCTGCGTCCGGGTCTGCATCTTGGCACAGTTAAAAAGAACCGGCTGGAACCGGCACACGCACTGGCGCTTGCAATTTCTCCGCAGGAAGCATGCCACAGCTGGAATCTGTCTGTGGATGAAGCACGCGCGTATCTGGCCGGGCAGACGTTTCCGGCAGAAGGGGAGAAGGGCTGGTATCTGATCACGGTAGATGGATACAGTCTCGGCTGGGGCAAACTTGCGGGTTCTGTGATGAAGAATCATTACCCGAAGGGGCTGCGGAAGCTGCTCTAAAAGAAGTCCACCTGATACTGTTGCACTACTTTCGCTTATTTTTATTTATACAATAAAAGAAACATTTGGGGGTAAGTGATTCTACAGATCAAACATTAATTTATGTCAAAGTATGTAAGGATAAAATTATATCATTAAAAGGTAAAAATAATAAAAAGAAAAGTATAATTGTGCTGGAAACTATATTGATAGTTTGAAGCTGGATAAAAAAATTATCAATTTGCTAAAAAATGAAAGAATTTCAAAGTTTGAGATGTCAGGAAAATATGGTTTTATAAGAACATTTAGTGGGAGTGGAGTACTTTTTCGTGTAGCATCGGGGAAGACCGTTGCAAAAATAATAAATAAGATAGATTTGGATATTGCGATACCTGGCAGAGATAAAAAAGCAGATTATGCTATGGTATATTCCAGGGATACAGGAGAAATCTGGAATATTGACAGTCGCCATAATAAGCTTAACAAGATAGACTTGCCATATGAATATTTGAACTACTTATATACAGATAATGGAAAAATTTTAATATCTTCAGATAATACAGTATATGGGGAACTTGATAGTTTTCTTACAAAAAAATAATGAAGCGTTTATCTGACAAGTGGAAGGTATATTAAAAATGACATATGATTCAAACAAGGGGCTGTCGCACTAACTTAGTTAGTGCGACAGCCCCCTTTGTCTACAGTCTGAAACAAGGACTATATACTGTGACCGCCACCACCACCGGAGTGGCCGCTCCCACCGCCACCGCCGCCGGAATGTCCACTGCCGCTGCTGCCGGAAGATACCGGACTGTAAGTACGCGACTGGCGGATGAATTGTGTGCGTGGGTTATTGATCTGCATCTGTGCATACAATCCGGTCATCACCTGTCTGCGGTCTGCCTTGTGGGAACGTGAACTCCACAGCGCAAAAAAGAGATTGAGAAACAATGCAGCAACAATGGCCAGCAGCGCACTGCAGAGGTAGCGCATCGGTTCTGCAATCCGTTTGCCCTGCATCAGCGTTTCGATCTGGGCAAAGACCTTGTACGCACAGGTATAGTAATCCTTATCGCGTGCGTAGGTATAAGTGTTATCGGTAATCGAACGTGCGCGGGAATTGGTGATGATTTTGTGCGCCTGTCCATCGCTGTAGAGATAAATCTCATTCAGGCAGCGGTCAATGACGAAGATCGTACCGTTGGCATGCGAACCAAAGACATCATCGAAATAATCTGCAGCAAAATCTTCGGTGGAAGATTTACTGTGTTCGGTTGTGGTTACAAAAGCCACATTACAGTATGCGGTCAGATCATATAGCTGCTTTTGCAGACTGTTTTCCTGGGAGTCTGTCAGAAAATTCGCAGAATCATCCAGCACATAAACGTAGCCGGTTTCCTCATTGGAAGCGGAAACTGCGGATGCACAAACCGGTATGGTGCTGGCGGAGAGTATCAGACAAAATACAAATGCCGTAAGGATATGTTTTATTTTACGCACGGTCATCACCTCCCTGTTTGTCAAATTGTGGCAGCCGGCGGGTGGACAACAGATTATACGCATGGATAATACTGATGAACGACACGAGGATGGCAGCCATGGAAAGAATTGCGGCTCCGTAATAGTAGAGATCCGATACCGGATGCAGGAACCATATCCCAAACGAAAGTACCGCAGCACAGAGCGGAAGAATCCAGCCAAGTGGATTGTTTTTTGCGGCAGGCTCCAGTTGGACTTCAGGGGTTTTCGGCTTGTCTGCAGCAGAAGCTTTCTTCGATTGGATGAACATTTTGCCCCGGTCATTTGCCCCGGTATCTTTCTGGTGGATAGAAACGCATTCGTAGCAATAGACACCGATGGAAAGCAGTGACAAAAGCAGGGTGGTCATTACCAGAGAAGAGGGCTGTAAAAATGCCGACCATGCCAAAAGAGCAAAGATCGGAATTGCCAGAAGCAGCGAACCGAGCAGATAACGCTTCGGATCAATCGGAATATCCGCAACGACCAGTCCGGTCTGTCCGTTGACCGTTGCATAAGCGACACGGTCTTTTTTGCGGTAGGATAAAAACCATACCGGAAACATGGTGCTGTCGATGGTTTCTGTTTTTGTATGGAGCTGTTCAGGACGGATGGTATCCATGGTAAAACCGGCAAATGTCCCGTCAGAAGCAATACGCTCGGTTGTCTCCGCAGATGCAGTGTATTCGGCATCGCCCTGATATACTTTTGCATCCACATCAGAAGTGTCCGCGTAAAATCCGCTTAAATAGGCGGGGGTAAAGGCTTTCATGCCTTTTAAATTATAAGGAGCCAGTTCTTCGCTGATGTTGTCATCAAAAGAGGATGAGGCATCATAGGAAAGACCTTTGTAGTAGGCATCCAGATCCCCGGTAAGTGCGTAGTGATCGGTAATAATATAATCACCGCGGCGGGAAGTCTTTTTCCCATTGAGCGAGAGAGAACCTTTCTGGGAGATATAAAACGCCCAGTAAGGCATGTAAATTCCGCGGAAACTATCGATATAAGAAGGATCGCGGAGTTCTTTTGGCGCAAAAATGGAATGTTTCATACGGCGTGCGTACGCTTCCTTACACTGTTCCTTTGTCTTCTGGAACGGAATAATATAATTGGGCCGTTTTTCGTGACTGATTCTGCTGTAAAGAATCGTGGAGGCTCCGCAGAAACTGCAGAAACCGGCTGCGGCATTGTCGGTGCTTAAGATTTCACCGCCACACTGTGGACAGGTAAAGATCGTGACCTCGTAATCTCCGTCGAATGTCTTTGATTCTTCGGCATCACTTGTTTTCCCGTCAAAATCATAAGGATCAAACAGTGTGTGACAATGCTCGCATGAGAGTTGCTGGGAAGGAATGTCAAATTTGAGATTTCCTCCGCAGTTTGGACATGATAGCATAGTGTTTTCCCTTTCCAAAACATTTTCCTTTGTAACTATTTTATTCTAGCATTGTGGAAATATTTTTACAATGGGTTTCATGCCATGGAACGTGAAAATACCGATTTACAGGGATTTTACAGACTTTACGCAAATTTACAGTAATTTTACAACATTACAGAAATTTTACACAGGGTTTACATTCTGGGATGGTTTGATTTTACACTCCGATGATAAACTTATTACAATCTCAGAAAAAAAGTATACGGAGTGTAAAGTTTATGAAAAGAAATGGGGAGGAACCATAAGTGAACGAGACGATGAAAATTATTTTCGGACTGGTCGGAGGTCTGGCAATTTTTATTTACGGCATGAATATGATGAGCGAGTGCCTGCAGAAAGCAGCGGGGGAAAAGATGAAAAAAATCCTTGCCCTGCTTACAAAAAATCCGATTCTTGGTGTACTTGCAGGTGCTTTGACGACTGCGGTGTTACAGAGCAGCAGTGCAACAACGGTTATGACGATCGGCTTTGTCAGCGCAGGACTGATGTCGCTGCCACAGGCGATCTCCATTATTCTCGGTGCCAATATCGGTACGACCATGACGGCGCAGATTATTGCATTTAAAATTTCGGATTATATTTATCTGTTCATTTTTGTGGGATTTCTTATTTCTTTTATTTCAAAGAAAGAAAAGGTGAAAAATATCGGACAGACAATTTTCGCATTTGGTCTGTTATTCCTTGGAATTGAGACGATGGGGGATGTGATGAAACCGCTGGCATCCAGTGCATTCTTTGTCAACATGATTGGAAAAGTGTCCCATATTCCGATTCTTGGGGTATGTGTGGGAGCGATGATGACACTTGTCGTACAAAGCAGCAGTGCAACGATTGCCGTATTACAGAATTTTGCATCCCAGGCAGGACCGGACGGTGTGACCAGTATCATCGGACTGGCCGGTGCCATCCCGATTCTGTTGGGAGACAATATCGGTACAACGATTACCGCAGTGCTGGCATCTATCGGACAGCCAAAAGATGCCAGAAGGACGGCGTTTGCCCATTGTGTATTTAATATTTCGGGAGCAATCTTATTCCTGTTCCTTGTAAAACCGTATGCAGCCCTGATTCAGTTCATTTCGCCGAAGGGAAACGAAATTGATGTGATTTCACGGCAGATTGCAAATGCCCATACGGGATTTAACCTTGTCATGACGCTGATCTGGATTCCACTCATTCCTCTGATGGTAAAAATTGTGATGAAACTTGTACCGGATGGAAAGGGAAAGGAAACGGAAGTCGAAGTAGATGAAAATCCGAAATATCTGGACAACAAGCTGATTGCACAGCCGGCAGCAGCATTGCAGCTGGTGGCAAAAGAAGTAATGTACTGTGCAAAACTTGTAGATGAAATGATCGGAAAACTGCAGTACAGAAACGGAAAGATTGATAAAGAAAATGCAGAACTTGTAGAAGAAAAGGCGAAAATACTGCAGAAGCTGTATGCTTCGGTCAATGATTATTTTGCATCACTGTATTCCGGAGGTGTGCTGACCGAGGAACAGGCATCACAAAGTGCCGGTATGCAGTACATTCTCTGTGATATTGACCGGATCGGGCAGCTGACGAGGGAAATCATGGAAACCGTGGCAAAACAGAATAAAGGAAAACATAAGTATTCCAAAGATGCTTTGAAAGAACTGAAAAAGGCAATGGAACAGATCCAGATGATTTTCGGAAGCTGCATTCAGGCGATTTCCGGGGATGTGAATATGGATATCAAAGAACTGATGCGGCAAAAAGAAGACATCATGCAGCTGGGTGAAAAAATGCGCAAAAACCATATTGCCAGAGTGGGAAAGGGAAAGTGCGATTCCAAACTTACCATTCCGTTTAATGATGTGCTCCATAATATTGACCGGATTGGAAACAGTTGTGTAAACCTCGTGGAGGTAGCAAAGGAAAATGTAACTATGCAGGCATTTTTTGCAGAGGATTAGGGCATGCAATAAATAAAGCTGTCAGTCATAACGGTTCGCGGAAATCTGCGAACCGTTATTTTTATACAGGTACATAACTCTGATCCACATGAATCATAAACTGGTAGTTTCCTTCGATTTCCTGAAGCTTGTTTTCAATTTTTTTCTTCAGGTCTTCCGGACGGATCCGCATACCATAGGGGATGACCGCGTCAAAGGCAATGCCGGTGTGGGTATCGCAGTTGATCAGGCGGAAATCGTGGATGGTAATACGGCGGTCAATTTCAAGAACCTTTTGTTCTACCTGCTGCTTCATCTGGGCAATTGCGGCATTATTGGTTTCAATCGGATCCATGTGGATGACGGCTTCACATCCGAGTTTCTGATCCAGCTCCCGTTCAATGTGATCAATCATGTCATGGAGCTGAAAGACATCTTCGTCCCCCGGAACTTCCAGATGCAGGGTGATCATGCGGCGGCCGGGACCGTAGTCATGTACGATCAGATCATGGATACCGTGTACTTTGGGATGGGACATGACAATGGCACGGATTTCCCGGACAAATGTCTGGTCCGGAGCTTTTCCGAGAAGCGGATCCATGGTGTCTTTGACCGCTTTTATTCCGGCATAGAGGATGAAAATGGCTACCAGCAGACCGCCAAATCCATCGACATTGATGGATGTCAGGCGCATAATAATCATGGCTGCCAGAACCACAGAGGTGGCAATGGTGTCGGAAAGCGAATCCATGGCGGTCGCCTGCATGGCATCCGAATCGAGTTTTTTCCCAATATAATGGTTGTAACAGTACATGTAGATTTTTACCAGAATGGAGCATACCAGAATTCCCATGGCAAGCAGACTTGTGTCTACGGCTTCCGGATGCAGAATTTTGGAAAAGGAAGTTTTTAAAAGTTCAAATCCCATCATCAGGATAGCAATCGCTACGACAAATCCCGACACATATTCAAACCTCCCATGTCCGAACGGGTGCTCCGAATCCGGAGTTTTCCCGGCATAAAGAAATCCGGCAAGTGTAATAAAAGAGGAACCGGCATCGGACAGGTTGTTGAACGCATCCGCTGTGATGGCAACGGAACCGCTTAACATTCCGGCAAAATATTTTCCGGCAAACAGGCAGACATTTAAGCAGATTCCAACGATACTGCACAGGGTGCCATATGCTTGCCGTTGTTCTTTTGCCGGACGGTTTTTGATAAAGATTTTCGCTAACATTGTAATCATGGATATCCCCCCAAGAATCATACATGTTCCATTGGTTTTTCCTATTATATGCTACGTTTGGGAAAAGGTCAAATTATATAAATTTTACCTGCATTTTATACATGCACCACCCACAAATGCAGGAAGCTGTATTCCTTTCATCGTAAGTCTTGTTTTTGTACTTGGGTATCAGAAAATGGGACTTTCTTTTGAAACAGGAATGATGATTGCGTTTGCAGTGGTTGCGGTGTGGTGGCTTGTGATGTCGCTTCCTTTAATGAAGCAGTATCGCCAGGTTCATTATGTAGAGCGGAAACCGCATGCCATGAGGGAAAGCGTTGGACGTATCATAGAAACGCTGCGCAGTGTACGGAAACAAAAGAAAATCTTTCTGTTTCTCATAGCATTCTTCTTTTTCATTGATGGAGTTTATACGATTATAGATATGGCAACGGCGTATGGTTCTGCCCTGGGGCTGGATTCCACAGGACTGCTTCTTGCATTGCTTGTGACACAGTTTGTTGCATTTCCGTTTTCCATTCTGTTTGGCAGGCTTGCAGAAAAATACGATACCGGAAAGCTGATTTTAACCTGTATTGCTGCGTATACGGGGATTACTGTTTTTGCCGTGTTTATGAAGGCACAGTGGCAGTTCTGGGTGCTGGCAATCTTTGTGGGAATGTTTCAGGGGGGCATTCAGGCACTGTCCCGGTCTTATTTTGCAAAAATTGTTCCGCCGGAGCGTTCCGGAGAGTATTTTGGTCTGATGGATATCTGTGGAAAAGGAGCATCCTTTATGGGAACGACGGTGGTCGGACTGGCTTCCCAGGCTTTTGGGAGTATAAACATCGGGGTATCCGCTATCGTATTTCTTTTCCTTGCAGGAGCACTGTTTTTTATGAAAACAGAGCACAGTGGATCGGAAAGTACGAAAAATCAGGAGAACGTTATCATGGAACAGCAGATGTTCCATGATTAAAGTAATACAATATATGATGCGAAT
>ERZ791909.1053-NODE-1053-length-20565-cov-19.922282_pt1 | contig 20565 bp, 17 predicted proteins | sample MGYA00510143_ERZ791909 | MGnify/ENA primary metagenome ERZ791909 (study PRJEB30046, sample SAMN00792093) | human gut metagenome | study: EMG produced TPA metagenomics assembly of the A metagenome-wide association study of gut microbiota in type 2... | reverse complement strand
GAATGTCATAGGCGCTTTGCGGTTTTTCCAATACAATACCAAGTATGACTAAATCTATTGACGACATAACGACACCTCCACTTTTACTATTATAAATAGTACTATTAATGATAGCAAAAGTCAAGGCGACTGACCAAAAATGAACTTCAAAACTTTTTTCGTTAGCCCTCTTATTAAGCCATATACCCCGTAGCATTTTCCTTTTCTTCCACCGAGGGGATCACAGAAAAAGTGAAAACAGAGCCGATAACATCGGAGTTTTTTCTCTGTGTTATCGGCTCTGCGTCTTAGCGTCTGGCTCTTGCACGATGGATAGATTTAGTTGTCGAACTGCGATTAAAGTTTCATGCTTGCATTTGGGACAAAACAATGGGAAATTTTCAAGAATGGTATCGCTGCGGATTCTTAATCGTGTTTTACTGCCGCAGACAGGACATAATACCCACTCAATATGACTCATATCTTTATTGCCCGCAGCAAGTAACCCGATATTCCTTGATATGACCGGGATAAGAATGTACTTTGTCCATAAGCGGTCCTCTTGCTCCCATTGTAAATGCGATGTCACTGCTTTTAATCGACATGAGAATATCCCCACAGGAAAGATTCAAATATCGCATCGTGTTTTCGGGCAGCCTCACAACACCGTTTTGAGAAATATGCAGCCAAGTATAGCCTCGTCCTTTATAGCGAACGAATTCTCCTTCATCAATCGTGTACTGTGACAATGCGGGACAATCATCTAATATATGCTTCAATTTTGATTGCCCAAGTAATTGTTTGCTGGTCACGCAAAATCCGCCCGTGATTTTGCTCCCCGTGAAAATAATAATGCGTCCTTCTTTTTGAACGGGATATTGTTCAAGAGTCTCTGCCGGAAAAAGTATTTCTCGCCTATTGCTAATGGCGGAAAGTCCAAATACATATTTTCCACCCTTATTTAGTTGCGGCATTTTACTCCCCCTTGTATTTTGATTATATCTGTGGTACAGTTATAATATAATATTGTAGTACTCTATATATAGAGTACTACAACTTAAAACTAAAGTCAAGGGGTATGCGTTATGCTCTCGAAATCTGCTACTATGTTATTGGGTCTGATCAATCAAAGACCGCTTAATCCATATGAAATTATCAAGCAACTACAAATCATGAATGTTCATCGTTGGTACAACATCGCCAATTCGACAGTCTACGCTACACTAAAAGCCTTAGAGAAAAAAGAATATATTTATGGCAGCATTGAAAAGGATGGAAATATGCCCGACAAGACGATTTACTCGCTTACAGACAAAGGGAAACAAGAATTTGTGGCAACATTACAGCAATCAATTTTGTCCTTCGACTATGATACCAACATTTTCTCGATTGCCGCATTTTTTATTGATGCGTTAGATGATCCGCAAAGTCTGCTTTCACAGCGTTTGAAAATATTAAATAGCTATCTTGAGGGAATTGAGCAGCAGATAACAGTCATAAAAGACGACATACCTTCCATTGCAAAAGCTAATATTGAACGAACTAAATATATTGTTGAAGCAGAAATTGCAGGTACTGAGAGTTTGATTCATGCAATATTGTAATGACTAACTGTTGAAAGCTGCTTGGTATCTGATAAACTAGGTGCGCAACCCCGGATTATGAATTATAAAATGTAGACAGAATGGACATAGCAACATTTCGCCAATCGCTCATGAACTATAAAATGTATATGGGTGATGCAGAATGGCGAAAATTGAGGACTGTCCCGGCTTTGAAACGTTCGGAGCGGATGTCAAGGCAGCTCGAAAGGCAAAACAACTTTCCCGCAGTGCGCTGGCTGACATGATACATTGTGACAGCCGGTATCTTGCGAACATCGAAAACGAAGGCACGCTGCCCAGCCTGCCGGTGGTGATTCAGCTGATAAAAATATGTGGTCTGCCCGTGGAGCGGTACTTCAACCCGGAACTCATGCGGGAAGAAAGTGCGGAACGTCAGCGGGTCAGCCACAAGCTGCAGCTTTGCCCGGAAGAATACTTACCCATCGTAGAAGGTGCCATTGACGGTGCCTTACGAATCCATGAACAGGAAAAAGAGCCCGTGTGTGTCTGATTGTCATGCACGGTCATTGAGAGGATGCAAAAGCGTCCTCTTATTTTTTTGCATTTTGCGGGCAAAACGGGGGTATTGTGGTGTCATAGTAGTGGGGAAAGGTAACGTAGCAAGCATAGGGAGTGTAGCCACTCCCGGCAGAAATGCTTGCTGGGGAGTACCCCAGACCCCCAAGAAACGAGGTGAAACTATGACGAACCGAACCCGAAAAATTGTTCTGCGTGTTCCCGTGACGCCGGAGGAACAGGAACTTATCCGGCAGAAGATGGCTCTGCTGCACACACGGAATTTTTCTGCCTACGCCCGGAAGATGCTGATAGATGGTTATGTTGTCCACATCGACACCACCGACATCCGGGCGCAGACCGCCGAACTGCAGAAGATTGGTGTCAACGTCAATCAGATCGCACGGCGGCTGAACAGCATGGGGCCGCTGTACACACAAGACGTTGCGGACATCAAGGGAGCATTGGCGCAGATATGGCAGTTACAAAGATACATCCTATCAAGTCAACGCTGAAAAAGGCACTGGACTACATCGAGAATCCGGCCAAGACGGATGAAAAAATGCTGGTATCCTCCTTTGCCTGCTCCTACGAAACCGCAGACATCGAATTTGAATTGCTGTTGTCACAGGCCATGCAGAAAGGCAACAATCTGGCCCACCACCTGATACAGTCTTTTGCGCCGGGCGAAACCACGCCGGAGCAGGCCCACGAGATTGGCCGGCAGCTTGCAGATGAAGTGCTGCAAGGAAAATATCCCTATGTGCTAACTACGCACATTGACAAAGGGCACGTCCACAACCACATTATCTTTTGTGCCGTGGACATGGTGAACCAGCGCAAGTATGTTTCCAATCGACAGAGTTATGCCTACATCCGGCGCACCAGTGACCGTCTGTGCAAAGAACACGGACTGTCCGTGGTAATGCCCGGCCAAGACCGGGGCAAGAGCTATGCCGAGTGGGACGCACACCGCAAGGGCACAAGCTGGAAGGCGAAGCTGAGAGCTGCGATAGATGCAGCCATCCCGCAGGCCAAGGATTTTGACGATTTTCTGCGGCTCCTGCAGGAGCAAAGCTATGAGGTCAAGAGGGGCAAGTATGTGTCGTTCCGTGCGCCCGGACAGGAACGGTTCACCCGCTGCAAAACACTGGGTGAAACCTACACCGAGGAAGCTATCACCGAGCGCATCAAAGGGCAGTTCGTGGAGCGGAAGCCCAAAGAAACCCGTAGAATCTCGCTGCGGATTGATTTGGAAAACAGCATCAAGATCCAGCAGTCCGCAGGGTATGAGAAGTGGGCAAAGCTCCACAACTTGAAACAGGCTGCCCGGACGCTGAACTTCCTGACCGAGCATGAAATCGAAAGCTACCCGGATTTGGAAAGCCGGGTGGCCGAGATCACCGCCGCCAGCACCGAAGCTGCCGCCGCGCTGAAAGCGGCCGAACGCCGGCTTGCAGAAATGGCCGTGCTGATAAAGGATGTCACCACCTGTAAGGAACTGCGCCCACTGGTGCAGGAGTATCAGCGGGCCGCTGACAAAAAGCAATTCCGGCGCAGGCACGAGGGCACCCTGATTCTCTATGAGGCCGCAGCCAAGGCCCTGAAAGAGCAGGGCTTCCAAAAGCCACCCGACCTTTACGCGCTGAAAACCGAGTATAAGCTATTGGCCGAGCAGAAAAAGCAACTGCAACAGCAGTACGCCGAAGTCAAACGCCAGATGCAGGAGTATGGCATCATCAAGCAGAATGTGGACGGCATCCTGCGGACAACGCTGGGAAAGGAGCAGGTGCAGGAACGGTAAAATTATCATTGGAAATGTATCCAACTAAAATGATGAGACATTGACACAAGATTTTTATATGCTATGGATTTTTTTGAGAAAATCATATAAAATGATAGGTACAGATATCGGAATATTTAATATGTAGACAACAACGAAAGGATTCAGGTAATGTTATGCAACTAATTAAAGAACGACAAATCAATCCTATTGAGAGTGAAGTTCTCGCAAGAATTTCCATAATACGGCCTATATTAACAAGCCTTTTAATTGGCATAAAACAAGATGTTGTCGATGAAATGGGCGGTATAAACAATGTTAAACTCAAAATGCTACCTCGTGCATATCGTCCGGGCAATGGAGACATCGGCTTCTGTTTTGAGTGGGCAATTCATGATGCAATTCGTCATCAGGACCCACGAGTTTTAGAGCGTTTAGAAACTGCAGCTCGCCGTTGCAGACTGCCTGGTAGAAATTTTGAATCAATTCTTTTTGGATTAGAAAAAAGTGGAAAGGTTCAGATTATTGATACAGCAAACCATATTTTAACTGCGGATTCCAGAATTCTAACAGGCGAACGGGCCCAACCTTTAAAGTTAAAAGGCTATTTGAACATGCTTTCTGCAGCGTTCAATCGACCTGAAACAAGGAAAGCGTTGCCTTCCTCTATAAGCGGTCTTTGGAAGGCTGATTTATTCTTTGGAACTACCGATGCTGATCGGTGGCTTGGCACGTCTTTAAAAATAAATCCAACACAATTAGAAGGCGCTCGTGGATTGAGAATTGGAATTGTTCCTGCAATGCAAGGAAAATCAGACAAAGTATATCTTGATGATAAAAAGAACATTATGGTTTGTCCGATTCCTTATGATGGCTCCTTTATGGAACTGTTTTATACTTCTTGGGGAATTGTACAACAATTTATCGCGGCTGATGCTCAAATGCCGCGGGAAGTTTCTCTACCTGTTCCAGCAGATAGGCAGGCAGTAAAAGAGCTTGTGGCCAGACGGGAATTTCCTATTGTCGATGTTGTAGACGCTCTTGAGCCGCTTGCTCAACCCAACCTCACAGAGCAAATCAATCAGACGGTAGACTTGGTTACTACTAAAGAAGGTGAGTCAATTCTTAATAATGCTATAATTGCCCCTGTTGCCAGTCTTAGCTGAACTTCAAGTAACCTACGATACTTTTGATTAGATGTACTTCTTAAAGGGGATGTAATCATGAACAAGGGTGATCTTATAGTTTTTGATTCAAAGAAGAATTTTAAGTATATTAAATCTCTCGGTGCTGGTGGAACAGGCGACACTCACCTGTTTCTTGATGAAACAACTGGGATTCAGTTTGCAATAAAGAAATATGCACCTAAAGATTTTCGCTATGTGGATGAATATTACTCAAGATTTGTTGACGAAATTATCATTCTTTTCAATATCACACATCCTAATATTGTGCGGATATATAATTACTACCTTTACCCAGAATTGAAAACTGGGTATCTCCAAATGGAATATGTTGATGGAGTTACGATTGACCGCTTTGAACCACTTGACGGAGGTAAAAGTTGGGATGATATTTTTTCTGAAATTGTTTCAGCATTTGAATATTTAGAAAAGCATCATATACTACATAGAGACATTAGGCCCGCAAATATTCTTGTTGATAATAACGAAAATGTAAAAATCATTGATTTTGGATTTGGCAAGCAGCTACATGATTCAGAATCGGAAAAAAATAGCATTCTCCTCAACTGGCCAGCAACAGAAATGCCCGATGAAGTTGTACTGAATCAAGAATACAACGAATGTACTGAAATATACTTCTTGGGTGTACTTTTTAAGCACATTTTATCAAATACAAAGGCACCTTTTCATTTTGCACATATCATTGAAAAGATGACACAAATAAGTCCGATTCAGCGTTATTCCTCATTTTCTGAAATCTCCGGCGACATAGCCGCAGGTGTTATTAGCGAAATTGGTTTTTCTGACAGTCAAAAGCAAGTATATCGTCGCTTTGCAGATGTTCTATCCAGACACATAGACTATTATTCCGAAAAATTCTCGCCGATAAATAATATTTCTCTGACACTTTCAAAGTTGTCCGAACTTATTAGAAGTTCTTCTTTAGAAACCTATATTCAAGATAACACACGTCTTATTAATTGCTTTGTAAATTCCGGATGCACGGGATACACTTATCGTTCAACAAAAGACATTGATGTTCAAATTGTTATAGACTTTTATAACTTGATAATCAGTCTTTCTGATCAGAAGAAGAAAATACTTTTTGACAATATTTATGGTAGACTTTCTACTATTCCAGTTCAATCAGATGACGAATTACCGTTTTAATTTGATAGATTTCTAAAAGAAAAATTTATTGTATACAAAGGGATTCTTCAAATGGACAACAACCTCATTCCGTATCAGCCTGTAATCTCCGATATTAAAAATTTGATTACCGTCGGCCAGAACGTTGCCTATAATGCAGCCAACCGTGCAATGATTATGACCTACTGGAATATTGGAAAGCGCATTGTTGAAGAAGAACAAAGCGGTGCCGAGCGTGCAGAGTATGGCAAACGCTTAATTCCAGTTCTTTCGGCAGAACTCACAAAGGAATTCGGCAACAGCTATTCCAGCCGGAATCTTCACTATTACCGTAAATTTTACCATTGCTTTCCTGATCCCGAGATTTTGAACACGCGTGTTCAAAATCTTAATTGGTCGCATTTTCGGGCTTTGCTTCGTGTTTCCGATGAAGATGCCCGTGTTTGGTATATGAATGAAGCTGCCAATGAAAATTGGAGTGTCCGCACCCTTGACCGCAACATTGGCACACAGTATTATTATCGGCTGCTCCATTCTCCAAAAAAAGAAGCTGTGATGGCAGAGATGAAAGAGAAAACAGCGGCAGAGCCCAAGCATCAGTTTGAACTTCTCAAAAGTCCCATCGTGGCAGAATTTTTAGGATTTCGCACCGAAGATTCCTTTGCAGAGTCCGATTTGGAGTCTGCAATTCTTTCTCACATCCGTGACTTCCTCATGGAGATGGGAAAGGGATTTGCTTTCGTGGCCCGACAGCAGCACATTGTGACTGACACGGAAGATTACTACATCGACCTTGTGTTCTATAACATCGAACTAAAATGCTATGTTCTGATTGACTTGAAGATGGGCACAATCACCCATCAGGATGTCGGCCAGATTGATATGTATGTTCGGATGTACGATGAACTCAAATGCAAAGAGGGCGACAACCCCACAATCGGCATTCTGCTGTGTGGCGAAACCAGCGAGGACATTGCACGATATTCTGTCCTGCATGATAACGACCACCTGTTTATGTCAAAGTATCTAACCTACCTGCCCACTAAAGAACAACTTCGAGCTGAAATTGAGCGGCAAAAGAATATTTTCTATATGCAGCATCCGAAGCTGGATGATAAAGATCATTCTGGACAGAATCTTTAAAATCCGTGTATTCACTATACAAAGTTTTATATTGACATAGGAGGAATACAATGAGCGAGGAAAATATCAAAGCACAACTCATAGAGTTTGTGAAATCTAATAATGGAATTGATTCTCTGTTAGGAAAAATGGAATTTACCAATAGCAATATAATTGGCGAAGGTGGAAATGGTTTAGTATATTTAGCAACGATAAACGGAAAAGATGTTGCAATTAAATTTTTAGTGACTGATTCATCCAAGAAGGTCAAAAGATTTCAATCTGAATATTTTAATACAAATTATGTACGAGACAAACTGTGTAATATCGTCAACATGTTATATTATGGTGAAGTTACACTTTGCGCAGGACTTACCGTACCATATATTGTGATGTCTAAATATTCTGAAAATTTAAGAAGTTATCGAAATAGACTTGCGGAAATCAGCGAAACAGATTTTATAAATTTAATGAAATTCTTCTGCCGAACTTTAAAGTCTCTTCACAGTCAAAATATTGTCCATCGTGATATTAAACCAGAAAATATTTTAATTGATGAAGATGGAAAATTTAAACTCGCAGATTTTGGAATTGCCCATTTTGAAAAAGAAGATTTTCCAATAGAAAGTAAAACTCAAAAAGGCGAAAGAATGGCCAATTTGGAATTCTCTGCACCGGAACAGGTAAGCAAGCCCTACATAGCAACACAAGCATCTGATATCTACTCTATGGCACAGGTTTTGTATTGGTTTGTTTTTAGAAGTTTAAATCGTGGAACGGGAGCGGAACAAATCTCGTCTAAATATCATTGGGAAAATGCCTATCTATATGATAAAATCATTAGTAAGTGCCTCTGTAATAGCTCAAACGATCGATTTCAAACAATCGATGAATTAGAGGATTTTTGCAAGTCAGAACTCTCTCATCAAAAAGAAATAAATGTAATGGATGACATGTACGCTTTTCATGATGCAGTAGTGTCAGTTGTTCCAGAATTTTACGGAAAAGTATTTTTCATTACAGATAAAGACACGATGAGTGAACTATTCAAAAGCATCGTTAGCAAAAAATACAATCGTCCCCTTTATCTGAATACAGGCATCGAAAATGGAGAATTTTCGTCAATATCCAGAATTGAAAATGGAAACTTTTTGATGGACCATTGGGAAATAAATATTAGTAAGGTCTGGGGATTTTTAGCAGATAACGCCTATGATGATATCCTATTGCTTGAAGTTGACAATACCACTCCATATACAGTCGATGGCAAAGAGTGCTATTCTGTTGCGCTAGTTGAAAACAAAGATATTGTTTCAACTAGCGCAATTGCAAGTGGATATATTAGATATCAAGGTGCCGTTTATCCCATTAACAAATTGAAAATTCAAGAACGTATAGTTCAAAAGGGTCATAAGATCATAGCAATTGCTCCATTTCAAAATTGCATAACACTGATGCAAAACGATTCCTTTATTGATGCTTTACAAGAAAAGAATCCCATCAATGATACCGATGTATTTAATTTAAGAAAGAACATTTGTAGGCATATTTCGCCTGATATAATGCTATAATCGGACCATATACCCTATCTAGCTTGTTTTGACATTTACACACCATTTTTCTATAATATGATGTATCATTGTCAGGGTCGGAGTCAGGCGAGGTGATAGCATGAACAACATAGATAAAGTTAAAAAGCTGATGCAGTCTGCCCCCGGTGGTATCATTACGACCGCACAGTTGACAAAAGCCGGCCTCCACCGGGGCTATCTGCATAATTTTGTCGAGAGTGGAGAACTGTATCATTTCGGACGCGGCCTATATGTGCAGAGCAGCGCATGGGAAGATGATTTTCACCTGTTGCAGCGGAAGTATAGCCGTGGCATCTATTCGCACGATACCGCGCTTTACCTGCTGGGGTATTCTGACCGAACCCCGACAAGATACACTATGACCTTTCCCAAGGGCTACAATGCACTGTCCTTAAAACAGGAGGACTTGATTGTCAAGCGTGCCATTCCAGAAAATTATGACTTTGGCATTATCGAAATCCAATCGCCGTCCGGCAACCTGATTCGTGTTTACGATTTGGAGCGGACGCTGTGCGACATCCTGCGCGGCAACGGGAGCGATATTCAAATTGTGAGTGCAGCAATGAAACGTTACGCCACATCCAAAGACAAGGACATTCACAAATTGACGCAATATGCAGAGCAGCTTCGTGTGAAGCCCAAGGTTCTGCGCTATATGGAAGTTCTATTATAAAATGTAAATGTATAAGTGACAAAAAAAGAACGCTGGACACAGCAGCCAATAAGCTGCCGTGTCCAGTGTTCTCTCATTTACTCACCCGCAAAAACGAACTTCTGCCCATCAAAATCTGCATCGGTCATGCGCTCCAGTTTTGCAAGGGTGCTATTCGTCAGCCGCCGCATTTCGGTATCCATATCCGGCAGGGCAGCCAGCATCCGTGCCATTGTGCGGCGGCGGTCAGAAGTGTGGTACATACAAATCAAATTTTCTTCTTCTACGCTGAAATTCATGGTCAGACCTCTATTTCATGTTGTTTACTGCGGGCTGCTGCCCTTTTCGGGCTGGCGGCCTGTTTTGTTTCGGAAAGCTGCTTACGGACGGAAGCGCGGGGCTTGCGAATGTTCTTATCTCGGTTCTCGTTTTTATCAATCAGTGCGTAAATACCGAAACGGTCTTTCACGCTGGACAGGTGCAGGGACTTATACGGTAGCATGGCAAGCAGCTGGTCCGTATCCCGACTGGATGCCAGTTTGGTGAAGTAGGGCGATACCTCCACCATAAAATGATTTTTGTCCGGGCTGTTGGGAGCAGCCAGCCGCTTCATATCTGCCGCAATACGCTGCGCCTCGGCCTCGATCAGCCCAGTGTGCAGTGCCGCAAGATGTTCTTTGAAATCACCGGGCCGTGCCGGTTCTCGACTGCGCTGCTCCTGCCGGATGGCCGCTTGTAGAAGTTCCGGGTCACGGGGCTGCATTTCATACCGCACGAACTCTCCGAAATATTTGTCCGGGCGACTGTCGAAATGCTCTTTCGGGCCAATCTCCCGCATCCCGCTTTCGTAGATCAGGCGATTGGCACCCACGGGCAGGGCGGCTTCCCGGATGTGCTGGAAATGCTGCTGATAGTCCAATTCATACAGATTGCCTTGCACGGTTCCGTTGGCTGCGCCGGTCAGCTCCACCGCATAGGCAAGAATCCTGTCGTGGGTCTGCTCGCCGCAGAATTTCCATGTGTTGTAGGCTTGGGTGTCTTTGAGCAGCACATCCCGTTCCCGGAAGCAGAATGTTCCAGAGGGCCGGGACAGCCACAACAGCAGCTTATCTTCCGGCTGTTCGCTGCGGGCGGCCTCCCGCAGCATCTTGATGTCATAGGCAAAATCGCTCTGATAGTATGCGGTGTTCTGGTGCATAATGGCTTCCAGCGCAGCGATCACATCCATATTTTCAAATTTTTGCACGGCTTATACCTCCAATTCTTTTGTCTTTTCCCGTGGCTGCGTTTGTTTGCTCTGCTCCTTTTTTGCGGCATCCAGCTGTGCCCGGATGGAAGGCTTTTTCGGTTTGTCCGTGCGGGACTTTTTTGCTTTCGGTGCCTTTTCCTCGGCTTTGACTGCGGCGGCAAGGGCTGTCAGAGAAATTTGTTCTCCGGCTTTTGCTTTTGCCTCCAATTCGCCCAGAGATAGTGCATTGTTCAACACACCATCAATCATATTTTCGTTTTGTTCCGTGGAAAGTTCTGCGGTGCGCAGCGGATTTTCCCGCAAGAACTCCGGCACCTGCTGGAAGCCCACACTGTCGCAGTAGTGGGCGGTGTCCTGCCCATTCTGGTGCAGCACCACCACATCCGAAACAGACAGCGAGTGTCCCTTGAAATCTGCCGGATAGTCCACATTGAATGTGCGGTAGATGTCCTCCAACGTGGTGCCAGCAGCCAGCGGTGCGGCGTACACCTCTGCATAGTTGGACTTGTCCACGGTCAGTCCTGCGGCTTGCAGGCGGTCGTAGGGCTCAAAACGGTAATCGCGGGTGGAATCTTCATTGCGCAGCTGGTAGATGGAAAAGCTGCCCTGCTGCGGTGCTTCAAAGCCTGCCGCTGCGTATTCCTCTACGGTCATTCCGGCGGCCGCCGCTTCCTGCGCGATCTCGGCCTGCACCTGTGCCTTGTAATCCTGCAAGCTCTGGTCGAAGTCGGCCAGCTTGGGCGGTTCCGGCAAGTTATACTGGCCTTGGTTGAGCAGCGGGCGGCAGTCCTGCACATAGGCCACAACAGTGTTGTAATAGGCAGCCTGTTCCGGCGAAATATTCTGTCCTTCCCGCAAAGCGGTGGTGGCCGTCTGCTCCATAGCCGAAAGATTGCAGTGCTGTTTGAGGTACGGAATAAACTCGGTCAGCACCATTTCCCGCTCTGCCTTGTCCTGCTCCCACGCTTCCGGGCCTTTGTTGTGCAGAACAAAATTTTTCCAGTTCTCGTCTTTGGCGTAGTATTCGTGGTAGCTCTGGATGTGCTGAATCAGGGAACCCTCTCCGTCACCAAAATCCTGCCGTCCCTCGTAGTTATCCGGCTGGCCGTTCATAGTAAAGTCAATGCGGAAGGCTGTTTTGTCGTACCAGCCACCCGTGTAGCCGTCCTTTTCCCGGTCCGTGTGCTGGGCGGTGTCCAGTTCTTCAAAAACGCGGTTTGCCACGGACAGCGGCATGATTTCGCCGTCCTGCAGCTTGTCACTTTCGCTCCAAAGAATTGTGACCGTAGGTTCTGCGGCGGGGTCTGGAATTTTAACGGGTGCGGGAATTTCGTTGGCCTTTTCCGCCGCCTCTCGGAACGCTGTCAGCTTATCGCCCAACAGAACTTCCGATACCGGGGCTGTCTGCCTCAGCAGATTAAGTGCTTCCCGCCCGGCATCCGGCAGAGTCAGACCGGGCGCGTCCAGCTGCCCACCGTCCAGAGCCGTGTGGTCCGGGCCATACAGAGTGTAGTCATAGCCAGAATCGCAGGTCTGGATGAACAGCGTATTGCCATTATCCAGTGCAAATGCGGCCTCCTGTGTAGCGGAAAGGTCTGCTTCCCGCTGCTGGCGAAGTTCTGCCAGATGTTCGTCCAGCGCAGAGATCAGCTCATGGGCCGCGCTGCGGATAATTTCCAGAGAGGCTTTCAGTTCGGCCAGTTCCCGACCAGAACTCCACCCAGCCACATAGCCAAAGGAATACTCGGACGTGTCCAGCCCGTAGTGCTGGCAGACGGCATAGGCCACGCTTTCGGCCTGCACCTCGCGGGTGCGGCTGTCCGGGCGGTTGCTCTGTTCCGGGGTGTTCGGGTCGATGGTGTGCAGCTTTGCATGGGCGATCTCATGGATGGCTGTCTTGATGGTCTGTAACTGGCTCATGCCCTCTTGGATGGCAATGCGGTTGTCGAGCAGATGAAAGTACCCGTGCGCGCCGCCCTCGATGCCCTCAAACCCGATGGGCACTGGGGATGCCTGCTCCAATGCTTTGAAAAAATCTTGGTAGTCCTGTACGCTGCCAGACAACTCATTCACCGCGATAGAGGGCAGAGGTTCGCCCTCGGTCTGGCTGACATCGAACACGGACACCACCTTGAAAGCCGGAATCTGCACCGTCTTTTCTTCCGTCAGCGGCTTGCCGTCCTTGTCCAGAATCGGCTTGCCCTGTTCGTCCAGCTTTTCCATCTTCTGCTTCACCTTGTACGGCGCAGGAGCAAGGATTTTGATGCCTTTTTCGCCCTTTTTCACGGTGCGGTGGAATGTGTCTTTCCACTTGTTGAAGCCCGCCACCAGCTGTCCGCCCTGCATGGCGATCAGCAAGGTGTTGTTGAAGCTGTAATTGTGGAATTTCGCCATCGTGGTGAGATAGGCTTTGTAGCGGTCGCTGTCGAACAACTGCTGAATGCCTGTTTCCAGCCGGTCCGTGATTTCTTTCATGCGCTCTACGCTGTCTTTGCCGTTTAGGATAATGGGAATAACTTTCTGCGGTTCCGTTTCAGGCTGAACAGGCGGCGGGATGTTGGCCGAATCTCGCAAAACTTCCGGCGCAGGAAAGGACAGCACCCGGTATTCCTCCGGCACAGGCTGGCCCTCGTGGACTTTCTGCCACGCATCCCCGCTTTTGACAAGGTAGCCATACTCGGTAAACACGCCCTGCTCCTGCTGGGCCACATACCGGCCGAACTGCGCCGTGTCGATGCCGCCTTTCCATTCTTCCGGCATATCCACCATGCCGGAGCGATTCAGGTAGTAATCTCCTAGCTGGGCAGGCCCGTGCACATCCGGCAGATACACATAGTAGTCCACGTTTTCGGGAAAGTCAGTGATTCTCCCGATGCTGAAAAGCTCACTCTGCGGGGCTTGCAAAGCGGCGTTCAGCTCTGCGCGTTCCCCGGTAGAGAGTATTTCCAGTCGTGATGCCAGAAAGTTCAGTTCGTCCACGCTGGATGCCAGCACCATGTTATAAGGAATTGCAAAGCGTTTTTCTTCCTCGGCAAAGTAGCCGGAAATGGAAAGGCCCTGCGGATTATCGGACGAAATGCCGATTTGCCGCAGGGCCGCTTGTACCTGTTCGGTTGTAGTGGGCAGGTCCAGCCAGACGCCATCCCTGCCTTGCTGCTGCCGATTTTGCAGCTGGATGGAAAATAATTCGCTCATTTGGTCACACTCCTTTTTTTGCTATCCTACGGATAGAGAGAGCCGGTTATGGCAAAATGAATGCTTCACCTTACCATAACCGGCCCTCGTATTTTTGCCTTACTCTTTGCGCTCTACCCGGTAATTGACGTACTTGCCTCCCGTATCTGCCAGAAGCACCGTTGCATCATAGGTTTTGCCTGTCTTTTCGGAATAGAGGCCCTTGACCTTTGCCTTACCGTTTTTGAGCAGAGCAGCGGCGATCTTCGGTGTGAACGCCTTTTTGCGCTGCTCAAAGAAGCGGTCATTCTTCCACATCACGAACTGACAGCTACGATTCCCGCAGTAGAAGTTTTTCTTGCCCTCATAGACGTTTTCACTGCACCGGGGACACTTGCCGATAATAACCCGTTCCGACTGGAACAGGTTTTGCTTATCTGCACTGATACAAGAATAGGTCTTGACCAGCTGGCGCACCTGCGCTTCAATTTCGGCCATGAACTCGTCCGGGTCTGCCTTGCCCTTGGCAATCTCGCTCAGGCGGTTTTCCCATTCAGCAGTCAGAGCGGGAGAGGTCAGGCTTTCCGGCAAAACCACCGCCAGATTGATGCCGTCCTTGGTGGGGACAAGCTGTTTTCCCTTGCGCTGCACAAAGCCCATTTGCACCAATTTTTCCAGAATCGCGGCGCGGCTGGCGGGTGTGCCCAGCCCCTTGCGTTCTGCATGGCCCAGGCCACCCTCTCTTGCTCCTGCGGAGCAATTCACCTTGTCCTCCGGCATATCTTCGGCCCCGGCCCGCTCCATTGCTGACAGGAGTGTATCTTCTGTGTAGGCTTTCGGCGGGGACGTGAAGTGTTCCGAAACGTTAGCCGTCACGGAAAAACTCTGTCCCTCGGCCAGTTCCGGCAGGGTGTTCAGCACTTCTTCCTCGGTATCTGCTTTCAGGGTGGAGCGGAACCGCTGGTCGATCTCTTTCCAGCCGGGAACAAGCACCGTTTTTCCCTTGGCGGTGAACTCGTTCCCTGCACAGGAGAACACAGCAGTCACAGTTTCGTACTCATGGGGTACAGCCACGGCGCAGAGCAGTTTGGAGCAGACAAGGTTCATTAGCTTGCATTCACTCTCGGCAAGACCAGTGAAACCCTGCTTTACAAATTCGGACGTGGGGATGATGGCGTGGTGGTCCGATACCTTTTTGCTGTTCAGCACACGGTCTACATCCGGGGTAAGTGCAAGCCCTTGGGCAAAGGGCAGCAGCCCCAGCAGGTCTGCTACAAGATGTTGTGCTGTCTGACCCATATCCTCGGTCAGATATTGGCTGTCTGTGCGGGGATAGGTCAGCAGTTTCTTTTCGTAAAGCTGCTGGGCATAATCAAGGGTCTGCTTTGCCGTGAAACCGAACAGGCAGTTTGCCTCCCGCTGCAAGGTGGTCAGGTCATAGAGCTTGGGCGGCTGTTCCGTCTTTTTCTCCCGCTTGACAGAAGTACAGACGGCAACTGCACCCGTGCATTTTTCTTTGAGAGAATTTGCGGTTTCTGCATCCGCAATGCGCCCACTGTCCGCTTTCAAGCTGCCGGAATGGATGCCGACCGTGTAATACTTTTCTTTCTGGAAGCGCAAGATTTTTGCGTCCCGGTCCACCAACATTTTCAGTGTCGGGGTCTGCACCCGGCCTACCGTCAGGGTTTTGTGATACAGCACCGAAAACAGTCGCGTTGCGTTGATACCCACCAGCCAATCCGCCTTTGCACGGCAGAGGGCCGATTGATATAGCGCATCGTAGTCCGAATCCGGGCGCAGGTTTGCGAAGCCCTCCCGGATAGCAGCATCCTCCATGCTGGAAATCCAGAGCCGCTTCACAGGTTTCGTGCAGCCGGCCATTTGGTAGACGAAACGGAAAATCAGTTCTCCCTCCCGGCCTGCGTCGGTCGCGGCGGTCACACTGTCCACATCCGGGCGGTTGAGCAGAGAGCGCACAATTTCAAACTGCTGTTTCTTTTCGTCCGGCACAATGAACTGCCACGGCTGGGGCAGGATGGGCAAATCCTCATACCGCCACTTACAGTATTTTTCATCGTACTGGCCCGCCTCGGCAAAGGACACCAGATGCCCGATGCACCAGCTGACCAGATACCCGCCACCCTGCCAATAGCCGTTTTGCTTTTCAGCGGCCCCGATCACGGCGGCAATGCTGCGGGCTACGCTGGGCTTTTCGGCAATTACCAGCTGAACGCTCATGTTTCGTCCTCCTGTCCGTTCTCCGAATGAATCTCGATTTCAGCCGGTTCCTCGTCTGCATCCTCGTCCTCGCCAAAATCGTATTCGTCCAGATCATCGTGCCCGGTGGTATCGGCCTTGGGCTTGCGGAACTTGAAATAATAGAGTGCCGCGCCACCGCCCGCCAGAGCCAACGCCAGCAGAATCATCAGACTGCCCATGTTGGATTTCGGCTTTTCCTGCGGCGTTTCGGTGTCAGTTTTCACAGCTTCCGGGGCCGTGCAGTTCCGCAAGCTCCTTTCACACAAGGGGCAGTTTTCGTTGACACTTCCGGCCTCACATTTCACCGTGCAGGTGCAGACCTCGGCGGTCTGCGGTTCTTCATCCAGCAGGGCCAGCAAGTCGACATCGTCCACTTGGTTCAGGAAGTGGACAGAGGTTTCTTTGTCCTTATTGGCACGGTCAATCAGGATGTAAAAATAATTCCCGGCTTTGGTGGTCACGGTGATAAGCTGTTTGTCCCCGTAGAAATCATCCACCAGTGTTGCGTTGCCTTTGGGCGTGATAGGTACACCCTCCGGCTCCATGCCGCCAGTGGTAGTTTTCTCGTCCAGAATTTCCGGCAGAGGTTCCGGGGCAGGGTCAGAGCCGCTTGCAAAAGCGGGCATGGAAAAGGAGCAGAGGCAGAGCAGGATAGCCAGCAGTCCGGCAGCGAAGCGGTTCCAGTTGTCAGGTTTCATCGGCGGCATCCTCCTGTTTGTGGTACGGGGTGACAGTGGGTGCAGCGTTCAGCGCACCGCTGCGCAGGAAAGCTGCGAACTCGTCCGGCTTCATGTTCATGCTGCGCACCAGCTGAATGATCTGCAAGTTTTCCTGTTCAGTCTTTGCAGCTTCCAGTTCTTTCAACTGCTGCTGGTATTCAGAGATTTTTTCTTTGAGCCGTTTAATATTGCGCTCAATGCGGGAAAGTCTTTTTGCCATATAAAATCCTTTCTGGCGTCACGGTAAACGCCCATAGCTGTAAAAATGTTCTTGCCAATATTTCGAGTTGAGGTTTGTGTAAGAGATCGGGTCGCCGCAGTGCAGCATGATGGAATTGCCCACATAGATACCGCAATGGCTCACGCCGGGGGTATCGTAGGTTCCCTTGAAAAACACAAGGTCGCCCGGTTTGACCTGCGCCGTCGAAACAGGAGTACAGAGGTTGTAAAGGCCCTGTGCGGTCTGGCGGCCCACGTTCCAGCCGGAGTGATTCAGCACCCACGAAATGTAGCCGCTGCAATCAAAGCTGGTGCTGGGCGAACTGCCGCCCCACACATACGGGTAGCCGATGTACTTGGTGGCTTCCTCCATCATGGCGGCGAACCTATCATCCTTTAGTGCTTCCGGGGGAATGTCGTAATAGGTGGGCTGCTTGATGGTGGACGCATTGGGGTACTGTGCCTGCCCGAACAAATCCGGCCGGTTGCCCAGCGTGCGCATATAGAGCGAATAAGCACTGAGTTGTTCTTCGGTCAGCACTTCCACGGGCAAATGGGACAAATCCTTGTTTTTCAGCTTGACCGTGCAGATGTAGTATTCATACGGTTCTTGGTAGGTGATAACTTGCGGCACACCATACGGGCCAATAATGACCATCATTTTTGTACGGTAGCGTATCTGCATGGTCACGGTCTCGGTCAGGATGTATTGCTTTTCAAAGAGCATTTCAAGTTCGCCCTGCACCTCGGCCAGTGTGAACACGCCGTCATGCAGCGCGGACAAAATCGAGATCAGCACATAGGGGTCATGCTCGATTTCATCCAGATAAAAATGATACTCGTCATAGTTGTGGGTGGCCTCGTAGGTGTCGAGATACCGTTGCAGCTTTTGTTCCAGCTTGGCATAAGCCTTCTCTGCACCCAGCATATCCTTGTCCTTGGAAAAATAAGAAGATGCCGTCACGCCGGTCCCAGCGGTGCCCGCCATCACCGTGCAGGACTGCAAGCCCGTTATCAAGAGCAGAGCCAGCAGACCGAACACCGCCACGATCAGAATGGTTTTCCAGTTCCGGGCCGCAAATTCGGCTACCCGTTCGCCGCCCTCGGCCGCCAGCTTTGTTACCCGGAAACCGTTCTCTGCGGTGGCGGCTGCACCCTGCGCGGCGGCTTGTCCGGCCTGCCGTGCAGCTTTGGCATACTGCTGTTTGATACGCCGTTTCTGCCACATCCGGGAAATGGGGTTGCTGGCCGCCTGTGCAATTTGCGGATTGTCCCGCAAGGATTTCTGGTAAAAGTATTCTGCATTGGCAGATATGAGCTGACGCTCTGCCTTTTCCACGGCCTTGTAGGGCTTCATCTTGTGGTGCCGGATGCCGCTGCGGATGACCTTGGCGGTCTGATGCTCCACCAGTTCTTCACCCTTGTGGCCACCCTCCACACCCACATTTTCGTGTTCGACTTCATGGATTTTTCCGTGAGCGAACAGCAGTACTTCCGACAGTGGGCGGCTGGCCGGGTTTGGTTTCAGGCTGGGCGGGCCTTTGTCCTGCTGCTCAAAGCGCAGGGGGGATTTTGCCTTGCCGCTGGCAGCATCATAGACTCTTTCCTTGACCGGGACGCGCTTTTTGGGCAGAGCAGCGCGGGCCGCATCCAGCTTGTCGGCTTTCGCTTCCGCCTTTTGGATGTACGGCTGCAACGCCGGGTCTGCCCGTTCTTCTTCGGTCAGTTCCAGACGGGCGGCGGAACGGTGCAGACCATCTTCACTCTCGACGGTTTCCGCAGCTTGTTTGGCTTTTTTCTTTGCCTTGTGCTTGTCCTTTACGTCCTCGGTGCGTTCCAGTATTTTTTCGGTCTTGCCCTCGGAATCCGTAGAATAATCCTGCTCCGCCTCCCGGCTGGAAACGTTCTCCACAGTGCCGTCCGCCTGATTTTCCATCACCAGACCATCACGGGTCATGGTCTGGGTGACTTTGGCTTTCGCCTGCAATTCTTTCAAAGTTCTTCACCTCCCATCGGACAGCGGCCCGTTTCAATGTCCGCAATGTATTTGAGAATCGGGAACACCTGCGGCGGCGAAACTGCATTGCCCAGCGTTTTCATCCGCTTGCTGCGGTTCGGCACATCTTCGGTTAGGCGCGGGATGTCGGCGGGCTCTTTGACCCAAATGGAATGTCCGTCCATTTGCGCGGGAAACCCATCAGCCACTCTACCCAGTCCGGGTTGAGATAGGGCTTTTTCAGCGTGGTGGGGGTCATCCGGTAGACCACATGGGAAAGCCGCGCCGTCCACGCCTTGCCGTCCTTGTTCATCTTGCGGTAGCTGCCGTTCGCAGAGATTTGGATGTCCAGCCCCTTGCCCACATCCCCGGTGTCGCTGGCAAGGGGTGTGGGAAGCAGCGGAGCCGATGATGAATACCCGTTTCCGTTCGTGCCACGCGCCAACGGCAGCAGCAGGTAATACGAAAACCCGAACATCGTAACCTGCCTGCTCCAAGTCAATGAGCGTTTTGTCGAGCCCCATACGGAGGAAGCCAGCAACATTTTCTCCAAGCACCCAACGGGGCTGCAATTCCCGGATAATGCGCAGCATTTCGGGCCACAGGTAGCGTTCATCGTGGAAGCCGCGCTGCCGCCCTGCGGTGGAGAACGGCTGGCACGGGAAGCCGCCTGAAATGAGGGTGACGGTGCGAAGTCCTGTTTTTTCAAAGAAAGCCTCCTTTGTTACGGTGGTGATGTCCTGAAAACGGGGCACCTCCGGCCAGTGGCTTGCCAGAACAGCGGCGGGAAAGGCCGCCCACTCGCATTGACAGACCGAAGTAAAACCCGCTGCTTCTGCGGCAAGGTCAATGCCGCCGATGCCGGAAAACAAGCTGAAATGTGTTAGGCTCATAGCTCCACCACCTCGCTGAGCCGGGTGGTCATAATTTTGTAAAGCTGGGTGTTATTCGGGATAGGGTTTGAGAACGGCAGCACCACATTTTCAAAAATCAGCAGTCCTTCGCCCGGTTCCGAATTGTCGATGTACTTCTGCTGGTCTGCGGAGAGGTTCAGCCGTTCCGAAAGGATTTTGCGGTCGCCGGATGCCTGATTCAGTAGCGTGATGAAGTCGCTGTTTTCCAGAATGTTCTCGATCTCCGGGGAAGAAAGAAGGTCCTTCACATTCTGGGTGGCGCCTGTGGGCACGCCGCCCCATTTGCGGAAGCGTTTCCAAATCTCGGCACTGTACGCGGCGGTCTGTTCTTCTTTCAGGAGTAAGTGGAACTCGTCCGCAAAATACCATGTGGCCCGGCCTTGGCTACGGTTCTGGGTAACGCGGCCCCATATCTGGTCTTGGATAATGAGCATCCCCAGTTTTTTTAACTGCT
>ERZ791909.1043-NODE-1043-length-20644-cov-2.904512_pt1 | contig 20644 bp, 31 predicted proteins | sample MGYA00510143_ERZ791909 | MGnify/ENA primary metagenome ERZ791909 (study PRJEB30046, sample SAMN00792093) | human gut metagenome | study: EMG produced TPA metagenomics assembly of the A metagenome-wide association study of gut microbiota in type 2... | reverse complement strand
ATCAGTTAGAAAATGTTATTTTAAAGGCAGTTAAAAAGGAGAAATAAAATGAAATTTGAAGAAGTAAAAGAAATAATGGTAGATACTTTAGGATGTGACGAAACAAAGATTTCCATGGAAGCCGTTCTGGCAGATGATCTGAAAATAGACTCGCTGGATGCAGTGGAACTGGTAATGGTCATAGAAGAAAAATACGGAATCAAGATTCCTGATGAGGAACTGTCCAACATGAAGACTGTAGCAGATGTAGTTTACGCAATAGAAAAATATAAGGTATAGAAATGAAATACCAGGAATATGCGGAATTTATTGACAATTTCCAGAAATCCAGCCTGACACGTCTGACCATTGAGGAAGAAAATTTTAAGATCTCCATGGAAAAGGAAATGGGTACAGCTACGGCAAAACCGGAGCAGACATGCACTGAAGAGGAGCAGGAGGATAACTGCGCAGACAATCTGTGCAGAATCAAGGCTCCGCTGGTGGGTGTCTTTTATGCAGCGCCGTCACCGGAAGCACCGCCCTTTGTAAAGACAGGGCAGCAGGTTGATGCAGGTCAGGTTCTATGCATCATAGAAGCCATGAAAATGATGAATGAACTTAAATCACCGGTCAGCGGAACTGTTAAAACCATAGGAGGTATTAACGGACGGATGGTGGAATACGGGCAGATACTTTTTGAGGTGGAGCCATGTTAAAACGCGTACTTGTGGCCAACAGAGGGGAAATCGCCGTGAGAATAATACGCGAATGTCTGGACAGCTCTGTAGAGGCAGTAGCTGTTTATTCAGAAGCCGACAGACAGTCACTTCATGCTATTATTGCCAGCAGAAGCGTATGTATAGGACCGGGCAAGGCGCCAGAATTCTGGGAGAAATTGCCGGATACGGTGTGAGCTGCGACGCCAATCATATCACTGCGCCTCTGGAAGACGGAAGCGGCGCAGCAGCCTGCATGAGGAATGCTTTGCAGGACGGACAGGCAAGACCTGAGGAAGTTGGATATATCAATGCCCATGGCACATCCACTCCTATGAATGACAAATGTGAGACGGCGGCAGTGAAGCTGGCTTTCGGTGATGCAGCATATAACCTTCTGATGTCTTCAACCAAATCCATGACAGGGCACCTTCTGGGGGCGTCAGGCGCGGTGGAGGCTATTATGACAGTAAAGGCCCTTGAGGATCAGATTGCTCCGCCTACGGCGGGTTATAAGGTTCCCGATGCAGAATGCGATCTTGACATAGTGGCATGTGCGGCACGGAGCATGAACACTCAATATGCCATGAGCAACTCTTTGGGCTTTGGAGGGCATAATGCGTCAATTCTCTTCAGGAGGGCAGAATAATATGGAAATGGATATAAGACAGATACAGGAGATACTTCCGCACCGATATCCTTTTCTTCTGATAGATCGGGTAACCGATATGGAACAGGGCAAGTGGGCAAAGGCCATAAAGTGCGTAACCGCCAATGAACCATTCTTTCAGGGTCATTTTCCGGGAAGGCCGGTGATGCCCGGAGTATTGATAATTGAAGCTCTGGCTCAGACCGGTGCTGTTGCGCTGCTGTCCGAGCCTTCCAACAAGGGAAAGCTGGCCGTGTTTGGCGGAATCAGGAACTGCCGTTTCAGAAGACAGGTGGTTCCGGGGGATGTATTGGAGCTGTATTGTGAAATGACTCAGATCAGAGGGCCGCTGGGATACGGCAGTGTTGCTGCCAGAGTAGGAGATGAACCGGTCGCATCAGGTGAGATATCTTTCGCTCTGATTGAATGAAATATGACGTAAAAGTATATTTACAAATCACCTTGCAATTTGGTACAATATAAATATATTCAGGAAAAGGACATTAAAGAGGATGCTGGAAAAGAGCTTTGCGGATATATACACCAAGTTTAAACTGAGCCTTTATTCCAAGGTTTTTAATCAGGGAATAGATGTTGAGGATGCGCTTTCTGCCATGGAAGTGCTGTGCGTCGAACTTATTTATGCCATGGGAAGACCTACCATAAACGAGTTTGCATCCTTTGCTCAGCTGTCTGCACCAAATGCCGCATATAAGGTAGGCAATCTGGTGAAGAAAGGCTACATCCGAAAGGTCCAGAGTGCCGAGGACAAGCGCGAATTTCATCTGGAGGTGACAGATAAGTATATGTCAACTTACGGAGTCACTTATGATTATATAGGCACAGTAATGAAGCGCATCAGAGAAAGATTTTCACCTGAGCAGGTGGAGCAGCTGGAGGATATCCTCAGAGTGGTGGATAATGAACTGATGCCGGAAGTAAATTTAAAAGATTAAACAGACGCCGCAGGGATATCCTTGCGGCCTGTCTTGTTTTTAAGCAATGAGGGTTTTCCATCATATACATATAACAGGCAATAAAGGGGGATAAAGGATGTATCTCGAGTCATTTACACTTCCTATAGAGGCAGAAGAAAACATGCTCTGGCAGAAGGCAGCAGAAAACGGAGGCTCTTTTGGGTACATAGACAACCCTTATCCCTGTCGTATATTTTCATCCAAAGATCTGGCGGAAGTGGATTTCGGCAAGGTGACGATTTTTTACGGAGGAAACGGCTCCGGAAAAAGCACACTGCTGAATCTCATAGCGGAAAAGCTCGGACTTGAACGGATAGCTCCTTTTAACTCAGGAGAAATGTTCCGGATTTACGCTTCTGCCTGCGGCTACACCATGGGATACGATGATGATGGTGTGGAGTATCAGATACCGCCGGGCAGCAGAATAATAACCAGTGATGATGTATTTGACTATATGCTGGCTGTAAGGTCCAACAACGACGAGATCAGCGAGAGCAGAGATGAAGCCAGAGAAACCTGGGCGGCTCTCAAATTCGGAGGTACCGTCAAACTAAAGGGCATGGATGACTATGAAGCCCTCAGAATGCAGGTAATGGCCCGCAGCAAAAGCATCTCACGGCGTGAGTTCATAAGAAGGACTGCTGGGGAGGAGGCACGTCTTCACAGCAACGGAGAGACGGCGCTCCGATATTTTAAGAAAAAGCTTGAAGACGATACCCTTTACTGCCTGGATGAACCGGAAAACAGCATGTCTCCACGGATGCAGCAGGAACTGGTGAAAATGCTTGAGGAACTGAGCCATTACTGCGGCTGCCAGTTCATCATAGCCACTCACTCTCCTTTTCTTCTTGCTATGAACGGAGCCAGAGTCTACGATCTGGATTCCGTACCTGCCACGGTGAAAAACTGGTGGGAGCTGGAGAATACAAGAATATATTACGAGTTTTTCAGAAAGCATGAAAATTTATTTGAAAAAGGGACAGAATAATCGGCAGCAGCAACTGCGGCACAATTGACAACGGTGTCCATGATTGCTATTATTATTTCATATTTTATTTTTGCATTTTAGTCGGAGGCAACTATGAGAGAAAGCATTTTGGTACTGGATTTCGGAGGACAGTATAACCAGCTGATTGCAAGGCGTGTGAGAGAATGCAATGTGTATTGCGAAGTTCACCCCTACACTATGAAAATCGAAGAAATAAAAGCCATGGAGCCTAAGGGTATAATACTCACCGGCGGCCCCAACAGCGTATATGATATGGCATCGCCTCATGGAGATCCTGAGCTGTTCGAGCTTGGAATTCCCGTACTGGGCATCTGCTACGGAGCTCAGCTTATGGCATGGACTCTGGGCGGCAAGGTAGCCACAGCTCCGGTAAGCGAATACGGAAAGACGGAGGTTACCGTCTCTGATAAAGAGGGCCTGCTGAAGAATGTTTCGGACAAGACCATCGCATGGATGAGCCATACGGATTATATAGAAGCCATGCCTGAAGGCTTTAAGGCAACGGCCCATACTCCGGTATGTCCTGTTGCGGCAATGGAAAACAGCAGCAAAAAACTATATGCTTTCCAGTTCCATCCGGAAGTTACCCATTCTCAGGAAGGAATGAAGATGCTTGCTGCATTTGTGTACGGTCCTTGCGGCTGCAAAGGTGAATGGAAGATGGACAGCTTTGTGGAAGCGTCCATTGAGGATATACGCAGGAAGGTAGGCAGCGGCAAGGTTCTCTGTGCACTAAGCGGTGGCGTTGACTCGTCGGTGGCTGCAGTTCTCATGTCCAAGGCAGTAGGTAAGCAGCTGACATGTGTGTTTGTAGATCACGGACTTCTCAGAAAGAATGAGGGTGACGAGGTGGAAGCCATTTTTGGATCTGAGGGGAACTACGCTCTTAACTTTATAAGGGTAAACGCCCAGCAGAGATTTTATGATAAACTGGCGGGAGTAACAGAACCGGAAGCCAAACGCAAGATTATCGGCGAAGAATTTATACGGGTATTTGAGGAAGAAGCCAAGAAGATAGGTGCAGTAGACTATCTGGTTCAGGGAACCATCTATCCCGATGTTATCGAAAGCGGACTGGGTAAGTCTGCAGTAATAAAATCTCATCACAACGTGGGAGGACTGCCTGACCATGTGGATTTTAAGGAAATAATAGAGCCTCTGCGCATGCTTTTTAAGGACGAGGTTCGCAAGGCAGGTATTCAGCTGGGACTGCCGGAGCATCTTGTTTACAGACAGCCTTTCCCGGGACCGGGACTGGGAGTAAGGATAATAGGCGAGGTAACAGAGGAAAAGGTCAAGATAGTCCAGGAGGCCGACGCTATTTACAGGGAGGAAATCGCAAAGGCCGGTCTTGACAGAGAAATAAATCAGTATTTCGCAGCATTGACAAATATGCGCTCTGTAGGTGTCATGGGTGACTTCAGAACTTATGATTATGCGGTAGCTTTGCGTGCCGTAACCACCAGCGATTTTATGACGGCCGAATCGGCAAAACTTCCGTGGGAACTCATCGAAAAGGTCACCAGCCGCATCGTAAACGAGGTTGACCATGTCAACCGCGTGCTCTACGACTGCACGGGGAAACCACCGGGAACGATAGAGTTTGAATAACGAAATATAAAGTAATTAATCCCGAAAACATTGAAATTTCAGTGTTTTCGGGATTTTTGCTTTTGCTTTTGACGCACTTTTGACGCATTGAGCATAGAATCATTCTATTTTTTATTAAATATTACAGACTCAGGATAAGTGTTTTTCCACTCTTCATATTCTTCTTTTGTCATGGAGCCATCCTTTAATTTAGAGAAGGCTTCACCCCAATCTGTAAGTCTGCTTCTTAAATCCGATCCTGCAGGGAATGTAATGTATGTGGCTCCTGGTTCACATACAAGTGTTGCACCATATTCTTTTTCCAATGCAAATAGAGTGTGCATTACTCCAATATATGATTCAATATCAGGATTGGAAATAGCAAATGGGCTGATGCCGAGTGCCCCTGCAATTGCATCAATCTGTTTGTCAGATGGTGTTCTGTTTCCAAGTTCATAGTTTCTAATTGCCGGTTCACTTAATCCGGCCATTTTAGCAAGCTCCTTCTGGGAAAGACCCTTCTCAGTACGGAACTTTCTTATTTTCTCACCTATTTTCATGACAGTCACCTCAATTCCTTTCTCTTAACCATTATAACAGCAACAGTTCAATAATGAAACATTTTTTGCGCAAAGGGGTTGACAGTTCAATAATGAACTGATAAACTAACAACAGTCAAAACAGTTCAAAAACGAACTGAAAAGAATAATAAATCTGAGCAAAGGAGGTCACTAGAATGATAAATAACGAAAAAAGCGTAATCAGAGCACCGGAGATCGCAGAAGTTCTGGAAGTATCCGAAGGATATGCCTACAGATTAATCAGACAACTTAACAAAGAACTACAGGAGCAGGGCTTCCATACTGTATGCGACAGAGTCAGCAGAGCGTATTTCGAAGAAAAATGCTGCTACAAGAAAAGTGTTTAGGGGAGGTGAGCCAATGGCAGTACGTAAAGAAAAAGACAAAAATACCTGGTATGTACAGACTTCATTCGTCAACTATATGGGCGAACGAAAGAGAACTACTAAAAGGGGATTCCGTACAAAGAGAGATGCTCTGGAGTGGGAAGAAGAGTTTAAAAGGAGTAACAGCGGCTGTAAGGACATGACTTTAAACTCCTTGTATGAACGGTACAAAGAGGATAATGCTACTAAGATCAGGATTACTACCTGGGATAACAAGAATAACATTGTTGAGACAAAGATTCTTCCGTTTCTTGGAAACAGAAAGATAAATGAGATTACTCCATCAGACATCCGTGCGTGGCAGAATCAGATTAAGGCCATGAAGAAGAAAAACGGTAAGCCTTATGTCAGAAGACCATGTGAAAGAGGTCAAGCATAAAGAAGTGGTAGCTCCGGTGAAAGAATCCATAGCTTCAGGTAATGATGTGAGTGCTTATGGTCAGATTGTTAACAGGGCAGTAAGAACGCTAAATAATATAGTGAAAGAATGGCTCCGTATTCCAAAGGAATACAGACCGGAAGCGAAAACAGATCTATTTCATCAGCTGATAGATTACTGTAGAGCTAAACTGAAACAACCAAGAGACAGAGGGTGGGAAAGGTAGAAAAAATCAAATATAAACCGCAAATAAACAATTTAAAACGAGGTTATGGCTTGAATAGAGAAGATAAATGTAGTATACTTTCTATAAGTATGATAACCTCTGAGGAAAACATAACCTCTGAGGAAAACATAAAACTCGGAGGCAGAGAAAGAATTATTCCTCCTTCGAGATAAAGAAGGAGGTTTTCTATTATGAAGAATAGAAAAAGACTATTAAGCATTGTGCTTACGCTCTGTATAATATTAACCATGATGCCAATGACAGTTAATGCAGCATCAACAGTAAATCATATAGAACTAATTGGCGCACCTGACAAATATAAAATTGGAGAAACGGTGAGTGATGCACCAGTAGATGCAATTTCTGTAAAAAGTGGAAATGTAGATTGCATGGCAAAAATGTGGATGAACACATCAACAGCGACACCTAGCCAGATGTCTGATTTAGGAGAGCCATTGACTGAAGACACTGTATTTGGTGCATTTGATTCCAGCAACCCTAAATACTATTTCGTAGCAGTAACTGTTATGGCTGATGCAGGATATGAATTAGCAGATGATATGACAGCAACAGTTAACGGAGTTGACGCAACTGTTATTATGGTGTATGCAGATGGAGTGAAAGTAGCGGTAGTTCTTTTACCGTATAATCCAGAAACAGGTAATAGTTCAGCAACCACTACACCTCCAGACACTAAGGAAAAGGTAGATCATATAGAACTGATTGGCGCACCTGACAAATATAAAATTGGAGAAACGGTGAGTGATGCACCAGTAGATGCAATTTCTGTAAAAAGTGGAAATGTAGATTGCATGGCAAAAATGTGGATGAACACATCAACAGCGACACCTAGCCAGATGTCTGATTTAGGAGAGCCATTGACTGAAGACACTGTATTTGGTGCATTTGATTCCAGCAACCCTAAATACTATTTCGTAGCAGTAACTGTTATGGCTGATGCAGGATATGAATTAGCAGATGATATGACAGCAACAGTTAACGGAGTTGACGCAACTGTTATTATGTTTTATGCAGATGGAGTGAAAGGAGCGGTAGTTCTTTTACCGTATGATTCGGAGACAGGGAAGCTTGTGACAAACCCAGATCTTCCAATCAACCCAAATCAGCCAACTGGATCAATTGACCCAACAGACCCAACAACACCAGATAATACATCTAAGCCAGAAGTCGACAAGGACGCGGATAAACTTCCTCAGACTGGAGACGATTCTAACATGATGATTTGGTTCGTACTGATGGTTCTGGCAGCAGTAACAGGAACTGTTGTATATAAGAGAAAAAGAGTTTAAATTTAATGGTAAAGCTCCTGGTATGATAGTTAACTATTGAGGAAACAAGCCCAAGAGTCTAATGCATTCTTGGGCTTTCGTGATACCATTTTGGTACCAAAAAAACTGGTAAATTCCCCAGAGCTACTGTATAAAATCAGTAGAAGATGAAAAAGAAAATCCGAGGTTAAACAAATTTGTTTAACTTGACGGTATAGTTCTCGAGTTCGAATAATCAAAAGTGGTGAGTAGCCATGGGCAGTTTTCAATTACAAACTCACTACTAACATTGACAATGCAAAACCCGCTAATTTCAACGGTTACCAGCTATCAAAGCGTTAATCTCAATTACCAAAGAGATAACTGCGCTATCAAATGAAAGCACATTGTTCTTGACGCACATTTGACGCATCGAACTTTATGAAATGAAATCAAACAGGCAAAACCGTTCAATAACGAACCGGTTTAGAGCTTATAATCATTGGCGTTGTGCCTGTTCGAAAAGAAGAAAATTGAGTTTGAATAAAACCAGGAGGGTTTTAATGCCCTTTTGAACCCTTGAAATGACTGGGGTTTGGCGATTCACCGGATTGCGGAGATTCTAAAATAATTCTAAAAATCAAGTTCAATATGAGCAGTGACAGATACATTATATAATGTGGTCACTGCTCTTTTTTTATGATCTGCCCGAAGCGAAGCAAGGCTCGCAGATCAAACGCAACCAGATGCAGGAGCTATGCTCCGTGGCAGCTGTCTGTGAATGCCTTTCATGAAGCAAAGCTAGGCTCGCAGGGAATCCACAGATTCAGATATATCATGTTTATCTGCTGAAGGCAAACACCATGAAGAAATCTGTAACTGACAATGAAGGGGTGCGGGAGCATCCCTGATACATGATGCCATAACACATTCGCGAAAATAACATGTCCTTCTATAGAGAATATTGTGATTTTTTATGGAAGGAGACAGACGATGAAAAAGATTAAAGAAGTGATTGAGTTATCGGGCTTATCAAGGAGAACCCTTCAGTATTACGATGACACAGGACTTATGGATAACATAAGAACAGCGGAAAATTACAGACTTTATAGAGACGAAGACCTCGAGCAGCTCTGGAAAATAATTCTGTATAAAGAGATGGGATTTCAGCTGGATGAAATCAGAAAACTTCTAAGCTCAGACGAAAGTGATATGAATAATCTGCTGAAGATAAGAGCGGCTTCTGTCGAGCAGGAGATATCAGACCTTCAAAGGATTCTTGCTTTCATTGAAAAGGTTATTGATTTTGGACTGCCGGATATGAATGCTGAAGTCATTAAAGCTGATGGTGTGACACTGGCGGAAATGGCAGGGAGGTTGTCTGAAAGATTATAAGACGGAAATTTCGGTATTGCTGTCACGTATACGTGATGGCCTACAATCTGAATAGATGAGAAACAAGTTGGCTCTGCATGAAACCGTGCAGGGAGAAATGAATTAAGTGAGGAGTGAAAAAACATGAAAAAGGTAATTGCATTTATAGTGACAGCGGCAATGATCTGCAGTCTGGCAGCCTGCGGAGGGGTGACTGTCTCAAACGGAGAGAAAAAATTATCTGTAAACACCATTGAAGAGCTGGAAGAAATCGTTGAAAAGGACGTAACAGACACTGTAGATGGACTTAGGGCTGAATATGAGCAGCTTACAGCGGAGATTGATACATATGATAAATATGTTGACAACATTGATAAGGTTAATGAGTTCTATACCAGAATTAATGAAGAAAACAGAGCTATCTGTATCAGGATGAGGGAATATAGCATTACATATACGGAACTTGTCCTTAAATCCGGTGGCTCAAACAGTGATAAGTACGATGCTATCGGAGACCTTTATGACTGCATCTATGATGATGCATGCGGTGATATCTATGACGGCATCTACGACGACCTGATGGGAGATATGTACGATGCGATTTATGATGGAGTGGTAAGTGACGGCTACGATCATGTATCATACAAAGAGTGGTCTGATATGTTATCTGATGCATATAAAATGTGGTCGGACAGTCTTTCTGATATATATGGTGAATGGTCAGACGCACTTTCAGACATTTATGGTTTCTGGGCTGACGTGAGCGGTGATCTGTGGAACGACGATACTGACAAGGTTAATGAGGAGATAACGAAATTTATGGAAGACATTGATAAACTTAAAGAAGAAAAGTAAAACACATTTACTCGAATCATTAATAAAGCCTGAAAATCGCATGAAAAGGAGTTTTGAACTGCGTTATCTGCTGGTGTAGTCAAAAGTGTAATCATGCACAGTCCGTATGGCTGTTGTAATAGAAGTGGGATTGTACAGGGAATGAGCGGCAGCCCGATCATCCAGAATGGGAACCTGGTGGGCGCCGTAAACCATGTTTTAGTCAACGATCCGACAACAGGGTATGGGATTTTTATTGAAAATATGCTGGATGCGGCAGGATAATAAAAATGCCGGAGGTGGATTTGCCTCTGGCATTTTTGCTCTGCTGTGCTATACTTTATATAGCTAAATATCGTATCCGGAGGGGCTAAAATGAAAAAAGAAATATGTGTATTCAGTGAGAGTTATACGACTGAAGAACTTTGGTTCGATGATGAAACGAATCAGTTTTCAATTAAACAATATCATTGGGGCGTCATTGATGATGAAGAACATTACGACGGAGAAAATGTGACTGATACATTCAATGCTCTCAAAATGATGATTTCATATAACAAACTACATGAAGTGCTGCAATATGACAACGAACTGCAGGTTACGCATAATCTGGATGCTGTTTTATCGACCATGACGCAAAAAAGCTGGATACGCAATTATGAATTTTTGGCTGATAAACACTGTAAGTATTACAAAATTTCCGAGAAAGATTACGCTATATATTATGAAAAGACATTTTTCACAGTAACTGATCAAGGTAAAGGCATTGCCGATTTTACCGTTGTGCGGCGAATTCTGGAAAATAAAGAAACGGTTATATACTACAGTGAATATGATTATTCCCAAAATACATGGGTGCATTCTTCTCTTTGAGGCATATCATGTCTTTAAAATGTTGTACTTAATGGCAATCACTCGTGAACGGCTGCCCTGCTGACCATAGCTGGCTACACAAAAATCTGGGCGCTGTTCGGTGCTTGCAACCAGCTGGCTGCTGTTCCGGCCTTCCTTGCTGCAGCATGCCGGCTCAAGAAAGCAGGGAAAAAACACAGCATGTTTTACATACCAATGGTGTTTATGCTTATAACTTCGGGGTCTGCTTCTGGTTCCGGCTGTTATTCTGGCAGCTGACGGATGCAAGGTATTGCCGGAAAAGAAAGAAGCAACAGGAAATGAACTTGCGTAAAAGCTGTAAATTAGCTGAAAAATAAAAATAACAGATGCGGGTTGCCACCACGGTGACTCGCTTCTGTCGTTTTTGCCGGAATCGTATGAATCGGAAAAAGCAACCGGCAAATAAAAGAATATGACCACATGGGCAAAGCTCGTTAGCTATAGCAAAACCGCTCCCCTTATGTTAGAATTATCACATCAGGAAAGAAAAGAAAGGAAAGAGCAGATGAAATTTATAAATCCTATGCTGGTTGTGGCAGATATGGACAGGTCTGTTGAGTTCTATAAGGAGGTGCTGGGCCTTCATGTGATTATGGACTTTGGTGCCAATAAAACTCTTACAGGAGGGCTGGCGCTGCAGACTGCCGAAACATACAAGAAATTCATCGGGAAGGATGAAATTTCTTTTGGAAGCTGCAGCTTTGAAATATACTTTGAAGAAGATGATTTTGACGACTTTGCGGCAAGACTGGAAAAATGCGGAGTCCAATATGTGCATCCTGTTATGGAGCATTCCTGGGGGCAGCGAGTGGTCCGCTTTTACGATCCGGACGGGCATATTGTGGAAGTTGGCGAAAATATAAAAGCGGTGTGCATGCGTTTCCTCCAAAGTGGAATGACGCCGGAAGAAACAGCCGCCCGTATGGACGTGCCGTTAAAATTTGTAAAGGCAAGTATAAAGTAATAAATATAACCGCACCAACGGGAAACAGGGTGCGGCAGACAGCGCATTAATAAGGTAAGGAGGTAGAAAAATGGGACTTAGAGATCTCTTAAGAAGAACTGATATAAACCAAGCGGCAGAATTATGCAGAGAAGATGAAACCGCTGTGATGCTGGATGTGAGAACTGCAGAAGAATACAAAGCGGGTCATATAGAGGGAAGCATAAACGTTCCTCTTCAGAATATCGGGAGTATAAAACAGCTTATCGAAAATTTGTCTGCACCGATTTACACATATTGTCTGAGTGGGGCAAGAAGCCGTCAGGCGGTTTCTGCTTTGAGAGCCATGGGATATACCAATGTAAGCAATGTAGGCGGAATCAACGGATACCGCGGCAGGCTTGCGAGGTGACGATAATATGAAAGCTATAATAACAGAAAATGTTGCAGAAAACGACGGAAATGCACCATTTATATCAGCCGGATTAGTACGGATTCTGCATGTTAAGAAGATAGGAGGGACACCATGGTAATTATTGACAAGGAAAAGTGCACCGGATGCGGAAGATGTGTATCTGATTGCAGTAAATTAAAGATTACTCTGGAAAAGGGCAAGGCTGCTGTGAAGGAAGAGTGCTTTCAATGCGGCCACTGCGTGGCCATCTGTCCGGAGGGAGCAGTATCCATACCTGAATATGATATGGAAGATGTGGAAGAATACGATAGAGAAAGTTTCTGCCTCAGCCCGGAAAATGTACTGCACAGTATAAAATTCAGACGCAGCATAAGAGAATATAAGTCTCAGACCGTAAAACAGGAGGATCTTGAACTGCTGGTGCAGGCAGGGAGATATACCGCCACAGCCATAAATCTGCAGAGCAGCGGCTTTGTTTTCGTTCAGGAGGAGCTTCCGGAACTGAAAAGGCGAGTATGGGATTACATAGACAGAATAGAGAAAAGCGGCGCAGGAGAGGAAAAATATCAGTCATATCTATCCTTTAATCAGCGCCGAAAAGCCGATCCGAATGATGACTATCTGTTCAGGAACGCTCCGGTGGTGCTTTTTATAACATCAGACAGAATCCTTGATGCCGGTATGGCGGCTCAGAATATAGAGAACATGGCTGTGTCCATGGGGCTTGGGGCTTTATATAACGGATATTTGGCAGGAATAGCGGAGGAGAACAAGGAACTTAAAAAATGGTTGGGCATTGAAGAACGCGCCATAAGGGCCTGCATGCTTATCGGATATCCTTCAAGACAATATGTCCGGACAGCACCGAGAAAAAAGGCCCATGTCATATGGCGATAACATGTAAAAACCGGCTCACTGAGCCGGCTTTTTATTGGATTCTTCATTCTCTTTATTCAGTTTTCTGGTGAACACTATATCCGCAAGGAAATCAAAAATTCCACTGACAAGAAGGCCGAGCCCCAGCATAACCAACAGGAGTTTCAGTGTGGAAAACGGGTTAACCATAACCACAATACCGAAGATGGTGATTACCAGCGACATTATCATGACGCCTTTCTGATATCCAAAGCCGAACTTCTTGAGATTGAGCACATTCTGCATACCTTCGATACCCTTAAATGTAATCATGAATCCCAGAATGAAAGGAACTATCATCACGAACATTGTGCTCTTCATCATAACAAAGAGTCCCAGAATGATAAGGCTTATACCGATGGCGAAACCGTTGGTGTCTTCTGAAATGCGGGTTTCTACGCTGGTAGCCATATAAGCGATAAGCTTGACGATGCCCAGTATTATGGCAGCACCTGCCAGAAGATAGCAGAACAAATCCTCCACCAGAGTCGGTTTAAATATTAGGGCCAGACCCATGACAATATAGATGGCAGAGGAAACAAATTTGGATATATTTTTGTTCTTCATTTTATTCACCTCTTTTTAATTATGTATTTGTTATCTGTCACATGTATTTTAGCATATCTTTGACAAACAGGCAATTACACGGAATCTCGAGATTGTAATTATAAGGTTACACACTGAAATTTTCAGATGCTTTTTTCTTTTTGCGATTTTCCTGCCACAACTTGTCAGCTACCGGCTTCCATTGCTCTGCATACCGGTCACATTTTGCGCAGAGATGTTCTGCGCTTTCAGGAGACTGCAGGTCTGCGGAATGAGTTCCGGACTCTTCTACCATCTGACGGAGTTTTCGGGATTTTCCAACATCGGGCAAGGGCGAAGCATATTTTCGTTGAAAGACTGGCCTTTGTGGTAGGCCATGAGCATCGGGGATCTTAGAGCCTCCAGAAGAGTTTTATCTCGTATGTTGGAGTCTGAGTAGTGTATGAACACACATGGATCAATATCTCCATTGGCATTTATATGCAGGTAACGGTGGCCTCCTGCTATGCAGCCGCCCACATATTCAGCGTCATTCTGGAAGTCAAGAGCAAACAGCGGTTTTGTAGCACGGTAATGACGTATTTTTTCATAGACGCCTGTGCGCTGCTGAGGAGTAGGCATAAGCTCAGGAGCATCTGCGCCTGTTAATAAAATCCCTCTTGAACAGCGAGTGTCAGGAGACGTACTTCTGGGTGAGCAAGATGCTTTAGACTTGGTAAGATAGGTTGGAGGAAAAGCGGATAATAATGGATATGTAACACTCTATCATAGAACAAGCAAAGAAAAAGCAAAACAAATTATAGAAACTAAAAAGATGTCAGCGAAAGAAGATGGCATCTTTTTGTGCCTGATGATTTTTTTGAAAACGAAGCACGTTTTGGGAACCCGCCCTCACCTAAAAGTCTCTCCGGTAAAAAGCAAAGATATGAAAATGCCGTGAAAAACAGAACACAGACACTCTATACATTGTAAAAACAGAATTGATACAAATAAAAAGAGGCTCCCAAACAGGTGGTCAAAAGCCAACTGTTTCTTTTGGGAAACTTCTTGAAACCAGTATACCTGATTTGATAAACAGCGTCAATGTAGGCAATTGCAATATTCGGCTATACATCAGCATGAAGAGCCGCTGAAGATTGTCACTTTGCTAACTGCGGCATCTTCTTCTGGCGTCATTGACAACCGCCCGCATATATAGTAGGCTGTCTTTGACAGGCAAAGTTTCATCCTGCGGCACTCATTGCGGCAGTATGAAAAGCAACACCTGAAAGATGAAAAGAAAACCGGAAACAGGAGAAAAAAATATGTTTTACGACAAAGTAAGTGAAAGTGCAGAATTCATAAAAGAAAGAATCAGCGGCAAGGTGGACATAGCCGTCATTTTGGGAAGCGGACTCGGGGGAATTGTAGATATAATGGAAGATAAAGAAATTATTCCTTACAGTCAGATACCGGGATTCCCGGGAAGCAATGTTGAAGGCCATGCAGGAAACCTTGTCTTCGGAACCATAGGCAATCTGCGTGTAATGGCAATGCAGGGACGCTTCCATTATTACGAAGGCCTTTCCATGAAAGAAGTGGCATTCCCGGTGTTTGTCATGAAGCTTCTGGGTATAGACAAGCTGATAGTAACCAACGCCTGCGGCGGAGTCAACGAGACCTTCCGGCCGGGCGACCTTATGATTATAGAAGATTTCATAAACTCCGTAGGTGCAAACCCGCTTATGGGAGATAACGATGAGAGGTTCGGGCCTCGTTTTCCGGACATGTCTGAGCCGTACAGCAGGGAACTTATTGCCAAGGCAGAAAAGGCGGCAGAGGAACTGGGGATACAGGTGAAGCACGGTGTGTACACCCTTTTTCAGGGGCCGTATTTTGAAACAGCTGCAGAGATAAGGATGTACAAGACCATGGGCACTGATGCCATAGGCATGTCAACTGTGCCGGAAACCATAGCAGCCAATTATCTTGGAATAAAAACTCTGGGAATAGCCTGTATAACCAACATGGCCACAGGTCTCAGAACAGGAAAACACAGCCATGAAGAAGTAATACAGATAGCTGAAAAATCCGGGCGCACACTCTGCCTGTGGATAGAAAAACTTCTGAGAGAATGGGACAGATATTAAGTCGGAGGAAAGTAATGGAACTGCTCAAAGAAAGAATAAGAAAAGACGGAGTCATAAAAGAAGGCAACGTGCTCAAGGTTGACAGCTTTTTGAATCACAGGATGGACATAGACCTTATAAACCAAATCGGACGTGAATTTGCCGTGAGATTTGAAGGCGAGAAAATAGACCAGATAATGACTATCGAGGCGTCAGGAATAGGGATAGCAGCTATTACGGCACAATATTTCAACTGCCCTGTGGTTTTTGCAAAGAAGACACAGTCCCTCAACCTGGACGGAAACGTTCTTACTGCCAGGGTGGAATCTTTTACAAAAAAGAAAACCTATGACGTCATGGTAGAAAGCCGTTTTGTAAGGCCGGGAGAGAATATATTGATAATAGACGATTTTATGGCAAAAGGATATGCGGCCCGGGGACTTGTAGAAATAATACAACAGGCGGGAGCAAAAGTGGCCGGCATAGGTATTGTCATAGAGAAAGGCTTTCAGCATGGCGGCGACGGACTCAGGGAAGACGGAATCAGAGTGGAGTCTCTGGCCATAATAGAGGAAATGGATGCAACTGCACAGAAAATTGTTTTCAGAGAGTAAATTATTTTCAGAGAGTAGCGACGCCTGTACAAGAGAGACTATAAGAAAGACTTCAATTGACAAAAGCGTTGTTTTTTGATACCATGAATGGGTGATTTAAATCGGAGGAGGTGCTTTCATAATGGAAAGAATCAAGACAATCGAAACTCGCGATTTAGCAAAGAGCCTGAAGGACGGCGGTTGCGGCGAATGCCAGACATCATGTCAGTCCGCTTGCAAGACCTCTTGCGGCGTTGCTAACCAGAAATGCGAAAAAGCAGACAAATAATACTTAATCTGCCGGGAGCCGTTATGCCATGCAAAGGGCAGACGGCTTTTTTATTTAAAAGGCAGGAACGGTAAAAAACTTACTCAGGAGAAAAGAATGATACATCAATATAAACTTAACGGATATAACATAGTGCTGGACGTTTTCAGCGGAGCTATACATATCGTTGACGACTTTGCTTATGACGCCATAGAAATGTGTGACAGGGAAGGCAGGGACAGGCTCCCGGAGCTGATGACCAGTAAGTATAAGGATAGAGAAGATATTACCGGCGAGGACATCGACCTGATAATACGGGATATTGATGAGCTGACACGGCAGGGCAAACTTTTTACGGAGGACATTTTTGAGGTTAATGCCTTTGACCTTAAGGAAAGACATACGGAGATAAAAGCGCTGTGCCTTCATGTTGCCCACACCTGCAATCTTACATGCAGTTACTGCTTTGCTCGCCAGGGGAACTTCTGCGGAGAAGAGGCCCTCATGAGTGCAGAGACGGGGAAGGCGGCCATAGATTTTCTCGTTGCACGATCCGGTGAAAGACACAATCTTGAAGTTGATTTCTTCGGAGGGGAGCCGCTTCTCAACTGGGACGTGGTGAAGGAAATTGTAAGATATGCCCGCAGCATAGAGAAAGAGCACAATAAAAATTTCAGATTCACTCTGACCACCAATGGTATGAATATAGATGATGAGGTTATAGACTTCTGCAACCGGGAGATGCAGAACGTGGTTCTCAGTCTTGACGGACGGAAGGAAGTTCATGACAGATTCAGAAAGACATCTTCCGGCAAAGGAAGTTATGATATGGTAGTGCCACGGTTTAAGAAGCTGGTGGAAAGACGGGGCGACAGGGACTATTATATGAGGGGCACTTTTACTGCTGCCAATACAGACTTTCTGAAAGATATAATCCACATGGCAGACCTGGGATTCACTCAGCTCTCTATGGAACCGGTGGTGATAAGACCGGGAGAACCAAATGGTCTTACAGAAGAGGATCTTCCTGAAATATTTCGCCAATATGAAGAGCTGGCACTGGAGATGCTCAGACGCCGCAAGGAGGGCAGACCGTTTACTTTCTACCACTACATGATAGATCTCACCGGGGGACCTTGCATATACAAGCGCATTTCAGGCTGCGGGGCAGGGACGGAATATATGGCGGTAACACCGTGGGGAGACCTTTATCCTTGCCATCAGTTTGTGAATGATCCGGAATACAAGATGGGCAATATATATGAAGGTATATTGAACACTGAGGCAAGGGACGAATTTAAACTTTGCAACTCGTATGCAAGACCCGAGTGCCGTGATTGCTGGGCTCGCCTTTACTGCAGCGGCGGATGTTCAGCAAATTCCTATCATGCTACAGGCAGCATAAAAGGAGTATATGAGTACGGATGTAAGCTTTTTAAGAAGAGAATAGAGTGCGCCATAATGATGAAAATTGCCGAAATGGAGCAGGATACGGAGCTGGAATAGAACAGATGAAATAAGATTAAGGGCTTAACGCTTTATGCTGTTAAGCCCTGTTTTCATAATAAGGTGCCTTACCCACGGTGTGTACATAAACCACCGTTTTTTTGTTTTCAGGATAAGCTTCATCTTCAGACCCAAGGCGTTTCGCCTGTATGTTGCTGAGATTCTGTTTTCACAGGTGCCCGCGTTATTAAAAGCGCGAGCCAGTATATGACCGCTTTTTATTGCGCTGCTGATTCCTTCAAAAGAGCTGGGGCTTATAAATCCTGCGGCTTCTCCTATCAGATATATGCCGTCTTTTCCTGTCACAAAGTCCCGGAAGCTGCGCGGCCTCGAGGCGAGACACGCTTCTGTTCTGACGGGAGAAGACAGGTCAAGACCCGAAATCTCCATAAGCCTTTTCTTCTGCTCCTCAAAGGCCCGGCGGCAGTTCTTAGGTGCAAAGCATCCTCCATATATGAGGCTGCTGTTTTTATGTATTATCCAGGAACAGCTTTCGCTGGTCTTTTGGTCGAATATGCAGGAGTAGAAAGGGGCTCCGGCATTTTTGTATTGGAACCACTGCTGTATGGCCACATATTTCATTATTTTTTTATCCGGGAAAAATGTTCTTCGCACTATGGAGCTGCTGCCGTCAGCTCCGACTATACGGCGAGTCTTAAAAGATTTCGCTCCCTCCGGTGTCAGTACATGAAGAAGGAACCCTTTTTCGCAGCGGTCTATTTTCAAGCAGCGTCCTTTGACAATGGTGATGCTTTCAGGCACATGGCTGAGCATAAGCCTGTCAAAGGCGAGTCTGTCCATATTGAGGTAGTAGCGCTGATAAAATCTTACCTGCCTTGTTTCCAGGTCCATAGTCTTTACAGAAAATATCTGCGGATCGGCCAGAACACTTTTTGGAAGAGTGAAATCAAATCTTGCAAGTATTTTCTGAGCGTCAGGCGCCAGAAGGCCGCCACATGGTTTAGGACGGTCTTCTGTCTGGCCGTCGATAATCATAACTTTTAATCCTGATGAGGCTATGCTGCTGCCGAAAGAAGCAGAGGCAGGGCCTGCACCGATTACTATAATATCCCACATAAAAATAACCTTTTTTGATCTTTCAGTTTGTTTTAGCTTGTCTGTTCTTCATCCTCTCTGTACTCCAGCAAATCTCCCGGCTGGCAGTCGAGAATTCGGCACAGAGCGTCCAGAGTGGAAAATCTGAATGCTTTCACTTTATGGTTTTTGAAATTTGAAACATTGGCCATGGTCATACCCAGCTGCTCCGACAGCTCGGTGAGAGAAATCTTTCTTTTGGCCATCATCACATCTAAATTTATTATTATCATAACTTTACCTGCCTCTAAAATATCAAGTCATTTTCCTCTTTCATTTCATGAGCACGCCGGAAAACGGCTGACGCGGAGGAAGAAAGAAGTCCCGTAAAGATGCATAAGAAAAGCAACGCTGCCGGAATAAGAATCTGCAGATAAGAAATGGCAACGTCTTCAATTACATAAAATGCTGCAAAGCAGATGGAAAGAATCGGAACTTCGCAGAATGCGCACCTGGATATAAAAGAAAAATCGGTGCTTAATTCCTCTGAAAAGGGATTGTCAGAAGATATTGTAATGCATATTCTGCGCAGCCTGAACAGAGCCATAAGGTACGGAACTGAGCATACATATATGCAGCACACTGCAGCAGGACTCAGAAAAAACGGAAAAGAAACCAAAGCGCATAAAGTCAGAGCGATGCCCGCAGTGACAAAAATGTTGATGGTGCTTGTATTGCTGTTTTTCATAGATATCACCTCGTTTGCATTATATAATATAGGCCGATACAAAGAATGTCAATAAAAATTTATCGTTATTATTTAAATTTCCTGAATATGTATGGAAATTTTCACACCGGAAGATGCCGTGCCGGGATTGTGAAAAAATTTTCAAAACATATTGCAATGGCAAATAAAATGTGATAATGTTTAGATATAAATAAACTAAAACCAAAAATGTTTAAAAACAGGGGGAAGGCATGGAGTTCAAAGAGTTAACCGTCGAAGAACTGACACAGGGATTTGTGCACATTGAAAAAGAAAAGAAGCTGGTATGCATATTTTGCGGTGAAACCTTTGACGAAGATGTCATTTACCAGTCCGGAGGCAGGATGCTTACAGCTCAGGGAGCCATGAAAGAGCATCTCAGCCATATCCACGGAGGGGTTTTTTACGGACTGGCCGGATTGGATAAACAGATTAACGGACTCTCCGATACACAGAAGGAACTTCTTGAAGGAATGTACCTTGGAAAGGATAACAAGGAACTGGCTGAACAGATGCAGATAAGCGCGGCTACCGTGCGAACTCACAAGTTCAATATACAGAAGATGAAAAGAGAGGCAAAGATTCTTCTGGCCATGCTGGAAAACATAGAAGAAGGACGGCCGCCGCAGGAAGAACAGGAAACCCGCAGCAGCAGGACACAGCCGCAGACACAGGCAGCCGGAA
>ERZ791909.1030-NODE-1030-length-20781-cov-2.528418_pt1 | contig 20781 bp, 14 predicted proteins | sample MGYA00510143_ERZ791909 | MGnify/ENA primary metagenome ERZ791909 (study PRJEB30046, sample SAMN00792093) | human gut metagenome | study: EMG produced TPA metagenomics assembly of the A metagenome-wide association study of gut microbiota in type 2... | reverse complement strand
CCCAGTTTGGGTTCAGTGCCTATCATAAAAGGTCTGATGTAAAGAGATGTGTCTTTTCCTTCAGGTATCCAGTCTTTATCTACATCCACAACAGCTTTCACTGCATCGACAAAAAGTTCTTCATCTATTTCAGGCATGCACATTCTTCTGTTGGTGTTATTTGTTCTCTTGGCGTTCATGTCAGGTCTGAAAAGCTGTACTCTTCCTTCTTTTGTTTTGTATGCCTTAAGACCTTCAAACATTTCCTGACCATAGTGAAAAACGATGCTGGCAGGATCCAGTTCAAGAGGTGCGTAAGGGACTATGCGTCCGTCATGCCAGCCATTCTCATTGTCATAGTCCATTACGAACATATGATCCGTAAACACTTTTCCGAAAGTAAGATTCTTCGGATCAGGTTTCTGTTTAGGTGAAGTTGTGAGGGTTATTTTAAATTGATTTTTCATGGTCATTTCCTCCAAGTGTGCTACTTTAAAACTGCGCCCGTATTTGCTGAGGATACCAGCCTGGAATATCTCTCCAGCCATCCGCTCTTTACTTTCTGTTCGGGTTTCACGTAAGAATCCCTGCGTTTTGCGAATTCTTCATCAGAAACGCGAGCGTTTATTGAATATTCAGGAATATTTATGTCTATTATGTCGCCTTCTTCAATAAGGCCGATGAGACCTCCGTCTGCGGCTTCAGGACTTACGTGTCCTATGGATGCACCCCGGCTTGCGCCGCTGAAACGTCCGTCCGTTATCAGGGCAACGGTCTTGTCGAGATTCATTCCGGCAAGGGCGCTGGTAGGATTGAGCATTTCTCTCATTCCGGGACCGCCTTTAGGACCTTCATATCTGATAACAACGACTTCTCCATCTTTTATGCTTCCTGCATAGATAGCTTCAATAGCTTCTTCCTCGCTGTTAAATACTCTTGCCGGACCTGAGTGTACAAGCATCTCAGGAGCAACTGCGCTTCTCTTTACGACACACCCGTCCTGAGCTATATTTCCCCATAGGATTGCAATTCCGCCTGTTTCGCTATATGGATTGTCGATAGGTCTTATTGCATCCGTGTTTTTAATAGGCCTGTCTTTGATGTTTTCTGCTACGGTTTTTCCTGTAACCGTCGGAAGTGAAGTGTCTATCAGATTCTTTGAGGCAAGTTGTGCCATTACTGCCTGAACTCCTCCTCCGTTGTCAAGGTCATGCATATGGGTGCCTCCTGCAGGTGCAAGATGACACAGGTTAGGTGTTACGCTGCTTATCTCGTTAAATACATTTAAGTCAAGCTTTATATCTGCCTCGTGGGCAATAGCAAGAAGATGCAGAACGCTGTTTGATGAGCATCCAAGAGCCATATCACATGCTATAGCATTTCTGATGGACTTCTCAGTGATGATATCTCTGGCCTTTATGTCCTTTTCAACCAGATCCATTACCGCCATACCTGCATGCTTTGCCAGCATTATTCTTCTGCTTGATACTGCAGGAATGCTTCCGTTACCAGGCAGCGCAATGCCTATAGCCTCGCAGAGACAGTTCATGCTGTTGGCAGTATACATGCCTGAACAAGAGCCGCATCCCGGGCATACATTCTGTTCATATTCCAAGAGACCTTCATCATCGATCAGACCGGCCTTTCTTGCGCCTACAGCTTCAAACATCTTGGAAAGGCTTGTCTCGGTTCCGCTTACAAGACCTGACATCATAGGTCCTCCGGAGCATACCACTGCAGGGATATTCATCCTTACAGCAGCCATTACCATTCCGGGAACGATTTTATCACAGTTGGGAACAAGAACAGCTCCGTCAAAAGCATGTGCCATAACCATGGTTTCAACACTGTCAGCTATAAGTTCACGACTTGCCAGAGAATATTTCATTCCGATGTGTCCCATAGCTATTCCGTCACATACGCCTATGGCAGGTACCATTATAGGTGTTCCTCCCGCCATTCTTACGCCTGCTTTTACAGCTTCCGTTATCTTGTCAAGGTGCATGTGCCCCGGCACTATTTCACTATGAGCTGAAACAACGGCAATCAGCGGCTTCTCCAGTTCCTCTTCTGTGTATCCCATGGCATAGAAAAGGCTTCTCATAGGAGCCTTTTCTATGCCTTCTGTAACCTGTTTACTTCTCAATTTCATATCTGCTGTCCTCGCGAAATTATTTTTTTAACCAGCTCATCATCTTTCTCAGTTCAGCACCTGTCTTACAGAGCAGATGGCTTGCTTCTTTCTTTCTTGTTGCAAGGAATCTTGCTTTTCCGCCTGCATTAAATTCCTGAATGAATTCACTGGCAAAAGTACCATCCTGAATTTCCTCCAGAACTTTCTTCATTTCCTTTCTGGTATCTTCTGTGATGATTCTCTTTCCTGTTCTGTAATCACCATATTCGGCAGTATTGGAAATTGAATATCTCATCTTGTCAAATCCGCCTTCATTGATCAGGTCAACTATGAGTTTCATTTCATGAATGCATTCAAAATACGCCATTTCAGGTTCATATCCTGCCTCTACAAGAGTATCGAAACCGGCTTTCATCAGTTCTGTAACGCCTCCGCAAAGAACAGCCTGCTCACCGAAAAGGTCAGTTTCGGTTTCTTCTTTAAAAGTAGTTTCAAGGATTCCTGCACGACCTGCACCGATACCGCTGGCATATGCAAGAGCATAATCTTTTGCCTTTCCTGAGGCATCCTGATATACGGCAATCAAGCTAGGTACTCCTCTGCCTTCCAGATACTGACTTCTTACAGTATGTCCCGGTCCCTTAGGTGCTATCATAATCACATCAACATCAGCAGGAGGCTGAATCTGGTTGAAATGAATATTGAAGCCATGTGCGAAGGCCAGAACATTACCTGCCTTCATATGCTTTGCAATCTGATTTTTGTAAATGCTTGCAGCCAGTTCATCAGGCACCAGCATCATTACAATATCACCGGCTTCAGCAGCTTCTTCAATTCCTACAACTTTAAGTCCTGCGGCTTCTGCTTTTGCAGTGTGAGCTGAACCAGGTCTCAGACCCACGACAACATCAGCTCCGCTTTCCTGCAGATTCATCGCATGTGCATGGCCCTGGCTTCCGAAACCTATAATAGCTATTTTCTTTCCGTCAAGCATTCCAAAGTTACAATCTGAGTCATAATACTTATTTACCATTTTTTCTGTCTCCTTTATTTTTAAATATATTTATTTTTCGATACCGGTAACACCGGTTCTGCAAATATCAACTATGTCGTAATCCTCCAGGATTTTCAGAAAAGCATCTAATTTTTCAGGGCTGCCTGTAAGTTCAAGAACCATTGTTTCTTTTTCAAGGCTGATTATTTTAGCTCTGTAGATGTCTGTTATTTCCTTTATCTCTCTTCTTTTTTCCTTATCTGCCGCTACTTTTACCATGAGAAGTTCTCTAAAGAAGCTCTTCTTGCTGTCGAGGGTCTTTATACTCCTGACAACTTCCAGCTTTTCTGTCTGTGACACAATCTGATGTAAGGTCAGATTATCGCCTTCAAACACAACAGTTATTCTTGAAATATCAGGATTGTTGGTTGCCGAAACGGTGAGGGAGTCAATATTGAATCCTCTTCTTCCATATAGGCTTACTATTCTCGTCAATACATTAGCTTTATTATCTACATAAATGCTGACTACTTCTTTCTTCATGTTATCCCTCCCTTACTCAAAGAGCATGTCATCGATGGTTTTTCCGTTAGGAATCATAGGCAGAACTTTATCATCAATGGCAATTCTGCAATCTATCCACACCGGGCCTTCTGCTTTCAGAGCCTTGCAGAATGCTTCTTCAAATTCTTCCTTTGAATCTGCCTTGAATCCGGTGCCTCCGAATGCTTCTATAAGCTTTACGAAGTCAGTTTTGCGCTCAGGAGTTGTCTGAGAATATCTATGATCATAAAAAGCTGTCTGCCACTGATAAACCATACCCAGGACTCTGTTATTGAAGATAACGGTTATGATGGGAAGATTCTGAGAAACGGCTGTACATGCTTCCTGAAGATTCATGTGCAATGAACCGTCTCCGGTTACATGTATTACCCTTTTGTCAGGGTTGCCCATCTGTGCACCTATTGCCGCGCCGTATCCGAATCCCATAGTTCCGAGACCGCCGCTGGAAATGAAGTTTCTCGGGTTAGTCTGTTTTACATATTGAGCAGCCCACATCTGGTGCTGTCCGACATCAGTAACGAATATGGTTTCTCTGTCGGTGTTGTCACACATAAATTCTATGATATCCTGCGGATTAGGACCTGTGCCGTTGTTTTTTACAGCCATCGGATGCTGGCGGTTCCAGTCCATGATTTCTGCAATCCATTCCCTATGCTGTGCGCTATCGACTTGTGGAAGTATCATCTCAAGGGCGTCTTTGCAATCACCTACGATACTTTCACTTACATATACATTTTTGTTTATTTCACTTTTGTCTATGTCTATCTGCAATATTTTTGCTTTTTTGCCGAAGCTTTCCGGGTTGAGGGCAACTCTGTCACTGAAACGGCTGCCTATAGTCAGTATCATGTCTGCTTCGGATATGGCTTTATTTGCTGCGTAGGAACCATGCATTCCTATCATTCCCAGATATCTTTCTTCTGCTGAAGGCATACATCCCAGCCCCATAAGAGAGCTTACAACAGGAATATCTGCCTTTTCCATAAGTTCTTTTACTTTTCCTGAAGCTCCTGAAGCAAGGACGCCTCCACCTATGAACATTACCGGACGCTGAGCTTTGTTTATGTATCTGGCAAACTTTTCAATTTTGGTTTCTTCGTTTTGACTGCTGATCTTTTTAAGCGGAAGCATTTCTGCCGGCTGATATTCCACCATAGCAGCAGTAACGTCTTTTGTGATATCCACCAGCACCGGACCTTTTCTTCCTTCATTAGCAACTCTGAAAGCATTTCTCAGGGCATCTGCCAGATCTTCCTTCTTGTTGACAAAATAATTGTGTTTTGTAATCGGGAAGGTTATACCTGTTATACAAACCTCCTGGAAAGCATCTCTTCCTATGAGACTGTTGCCTACATTGGCTGTTATAAATACCGTAGGTATGCTATCCATATAAGCCGTCGCTATACCTGTAACAAGATTGGTAGCTCCGGGTCCGCTGGTTGCAAAAGCAACACCCGTTTTTCCTGTTGCTCTTGCATATCCGTCCGCAGCATGTGCCGCACCCTGTTCATGAGCAGTTAAAACATGAGTGATCTTATCTCTGTATTTGTATAGTTCGTCATAAATAACCAGAGCCGTCCCTCCCGGATACCCGAACACAGTGTCTACACCATGTTCGAGCAAAATTTTCATAATCAGTTCTGCGCCCGTGATCTTCATTTTCTATAGTCCTCCGTTCCTTTTATGTAATCTATGAACTGTCTTGCGCTTCTTCCGGAAACTCCGCCATGACGGATTTCCCATTTATTTGCCAAAGCGTGAAGTCTGTCGTTGTCCATCTCTATTCCTTCTTTTGCTGCCAGGGAATCGATGATAGCGTGATATTCATCCACAGTAGGCTTTCCGTAGTAGATTTGCAAGCCGAATCTTCCGGCAAGACTGAGTTTTTCTTCAATGGAATCACTTCTGTGCATGTCCTCATTCTGCTCAATGTCATTGCGGTCTTTCCATGTTTCTTTTATCAGGTGACGCCTGTTGGATGTGGCATAAATAAGGACATTTTCCGGTTTTGGTTTAAGGCCGCCTTCTATTACAGCCTTCAAATATTTATATTCTGTTTCAAAATCCTCAAAGGACAAATCATCCATATATATAATAAATCTGTAGTTTCTATCTCTGATGCTGTCGATGAGAGAATTCAGGCTCTCCATCTGATGACGGTATACCTGAATGAGTCGGAGTCCTCTGTCGAAATACATATTGGATATTGCTCTTATACTGGTGGATTTTCCTGTGCCTCCGTCTCCGAAAAGGAGAACATTGTTGGCAGGTCGTCCCTCAAGAAAGGCTTCGGTATTTTTTGTCAGGCGGTCTTTTTGAGACTCGTATCCCACCAGGTCTGACAGTGTCACCTGGTCGAATCCTTCTATAGCCTTCAGGCGCCCGTCTTTGTCGCATACTTCAAAGGCTTTACTGAAGGCAGGGGCTCCCGCTCCGTATGTTTTATAAAATCCCTTCACAGCAATAAAGAAATCTTCATCACATGATGAATTTTTCAGACTTGCAGCAAATTTTTCAACATTTTTTGCTGCAATGCTTTTTTCCACTGCCGGTACTGAAAAATCCTTTATGGATTTTGTCATGCCACAAGAAAGCTTAAAGGTTTCTCCGATGTCAATGTTGAAAAGCTTTCTGAGTTTTCTGCAATCTTCCATTGCAAAGTTGTCTATACTGCCGCTTATATCTCTACGCTCACAGGAAATTGAAAAAGGATTCTCATGGAACGCAATGTAATAAGCCATGTAATCGTGCCATAGATTACCTTCAATACCTGTTTTTTCAGCGAAGTTAAGAAGACCGGATATCAGATCTGCCTTCTCTTTTTCTTCTGATTTTTCTGCCAGCAAACGGGCTTTTGACAGAAGTGTTTTTTTACTGTCATCTCTGTATAAAACAAGTGAATCAAATGTGTCCTGCATTTTACTCCCCTATCTTCTCTGCAATAAGACTTCCTGCCTCTGAAGTAGTTATTTTTCTGTATCCTGGAGTCATGATATCAGGCGTTCGCAATCCTTCCGAGAGAATTTTTCTGACAGCACTCTCCACTGCATCAGCTTCATTCCGGAGTCCAAAGGTGTATCTCAGCATCATTGCTGCTGAAAGGATGGCTGCCATAGGGTTTGCCTTGCCTGTGCCTGCAATATCAGGTGCAGAACCATGCACAGGCTCATACATTCCAAAGGCTCCGTCTGCAAGGCTTGCCGAAGGAAGCATTCCTATAGATCCGGTTATCATGCTGGCTTCGTCAGAGAGAATATCACCAAATATATTGCTGGTTACAATTACATCAAATTGTTTTGGATTATATACAAGCTGCATTGCGGCATTGTCCACATAGAAATTCTCAAGTTCGACTTCCGGATAATCTGCAGCAACTTCGGCCACGGTTTTTCTCCACAACCTGGAACTTTCCAGAACATTGGCCTTGTCAACGCTGGTTACTTTTTTGTTACGCTTCATTGCCATCTCAAAGGCGGTTCTGGCAACACGCTCAACTTCTTTTTCGGAATACATTTCCACATCATAGGCTGCCTTTCCCATATTATCAGTATCCACGGTGCCTCTCTCTCCGAAGTATATTCCTCCGGTCAGTTCACGTACAACCAGAAGATCCAGTCCTCCGATGACTTTTTCGTCTTTAAGCGGACAAGCGCTTTTGAGTTCGTCAAACATTATAGCAGGTCTCAGATTAGCATACAAACCTAAAGCTTTTCTTAAGCCAAGAAGCGCTTTTTCGGGTCTTTCATCTCCGGGAAGGCTGTCCCATTTGGGACCCCCTACAGCGCCAAGAAGTACGGCATCGCTATTTTTTGCCTTTTCAACTGTTTCCTCCGGAAGACATCTCCCTGTCTTGTCTATTGCGGCACCTCCTGCCAGCAAATATGTATATTCAAATTTGTGGCCGAATTTTTCCCCAACGGCATCCAGTGCTTTTATTGCCTCAGCCGTTACCTCCGGTCCGATTCCGTCTCCCGGAATAACTGCAATTTTATAATTCATAGTATTCTCCTGCCTTTGTGTCACATGATAACACTTATTTGTTTCGGTTTATAGCCTCCGGATTCAAGTGCCTGACATATTGCGTGCTTATGACTGGTTCCGAATGCTTCTATAGTTATTTTAAGTTCTACCGCTGCTGTGCGATTTGTGGTTACAAACTGGTTGTGCTCCAGCTTGATAACATTTCCCTGCTGCTGAGCTATAATGGTCGCAACTCTTACAAGTTCTCCTGGTTTATCAGGCAGAAGAACGGATATGGTGAATATTCTGTCTCTCCTGATGAGGCCCAGCTGAACCACCGATGACATGGTGATTATATCCATGTTTCCTCCGCTAAGTATTGAGACAATTTTTTTATCCTTTACATTCAGATGTTTCAGAGCTGCTACCGTCAGCAGTCCGGAGTTTTCCACTATTAGTTTGTGATTTTCAACCATATCAAGGAAAGCTACTATAAGCTCGCTGTCCTCAACGGTAATCACATCATCAAGACCTTTCTGAAGATATGGAAAAATATTCTTTCCCGGAGTTTTTACAGCTGTACCGTCGGCAATCGTAGAAACACTTTTTAAAGTGGTTACCTTACCATTTTTTAGAGATTCCTGCAGACAGTTTGCGCCTTCCGGTTCCACCCCTATTACCTTGATTTTTGGATTAAGCAGCTTTGCCAGAGTAGATACTCCCGTAGCGAGACCGCCGCCGCCCACGGGAACGAGTATGTAGTCCACCAGAGGAAGTTCTTTAATTATTTCCATTGCAATGGTTCCCTGACCTGTTGCTACTGCCAGATCGTCAAAAGGATGGATAAATGTATAGCCTTTTTCCTCAGCAAGTTTGGCTGCATAGGCTGCTGATTCGTCATAAACGTCTCCATGCAGAACCACTTCGGCACCATAACTCTTTGTTCGGTCAACTTTCATCAATGGTGTAGTTGTAGGCATTACTATCACGGCTTTACAACCGAAAGCTTTTGCGGCATAAGCTACACCCTGTGCATGGTTTCCGGCAGAGGCTGTTATAAGTCCCTTTGCACGCTCTTCATCTGTCAGAGTGCTTATTTTGTAGTAAGCGCCTCTGAGCTTATATGCTCCTGTAATCTGCAGATTTTCCGGCTTGAGATAAATCTTGTTTTCTGTCTGTTCACTTAAAAATCTGCTGTAAATGAGTTTTGTTTCTATGGCGACTCTCTGCACCACTTCACTGGCTTCTTCAAAGGCTTTTAGTGTAAGCATTCCTATCTTCTCCGTCTTCTTTGTAATGGCATAATATAGTCTTATTTTATTGAATTAAGCAGCCCGCCTTTTTTTATTATTCTGTCAATAAATTCAGGGAAAGGCATCGCTTTGTATGTCTTGTTTTTTGTGATATTTGTAATTGTTCCGCTTTCAAAATCCACGGAAACCTGATTTCCTGCATCTATATCATCGGCCGCCTCAGGGCATTCCATGATTGCAAGCCCGATATTGATGGCGTTCCGGTAAAATATTCTTGCAAAGGATTTTGCAATGACACAGTTTATGCCGCATTCCTTTATTGCAATAGGAGCATGTTCTCTTGATGATCCGCATCCGAAATTGAATCCTCCCACCATGATATCTCCTTCTTGGACTCTGGATGAGAATCCTTCATCTACCGGCTCCATACAGTGAGCTGCAAGTTCCTTGCTGTCAGTAGTATTAAGATATCTTGCAGGTATTATTATATCGGTATCGATATTGTCTCCATATTTAAACGCAGTTCCATGAGCTTTCATCTATTCCACCTCCTCTGGATGGCAAATTCTTCCGGCTACAGCGGAAGCTGCAGCTACTGCCGGATTTGCCAGATATACTTCTGAAAGGTTGTGCCCCATTCTGCCTATAAAGTTCCGGTTTGTTGTGGCTACGCATCGTTCATGTTCTGCAAGGATTCCCATGTAGCCTCCCAGACACGGTCCGCATGTAGGCGTTGAGACAGCACATCCGGCATCAATGAAAATGTCGATATATCCTCTCTTTATGCATTCTTTATAAATGCTCTGAGTTGCCGGTATGACTATACATCTCACATCTCTGGCAACTTTCTTTCCCTTTAAAATTTCAGCTGCTGTTTTCATGTCCTCAAGTCTTCCGTTAGTACATGATCCAATTACAACCTGATCTATTTTTATCTCACCTATCTCATCCACAGGTTTGGTATTTTCAGGAAGATGAGGAAGCGCCACCGTAGGCTTGAGCTCATTAAGATTTATTGTAACAACGCTGTCATATTCTGCATCGTCGTCAGCAGTGAATACTTTATATTCTCTGTTCACTCTTCCTTTCATGTACTCTATGGTTATTTCGTCTACAGGGAATATACCGTTTTTGGCTCCTGCTTCTATGGCCATGTTGGAAATGCAGAGTCTGTCATCCATTGAGAGATTCTTTATACCATCCCCCGTAAATTCAAGAGATTTATATAATGCACCGTCAACCCCGATTTCTCCGATAAGATGAAGTATTACATCTTTTCCTGAGACATATTTCTGCGGATGCCCTGTAATTATAACTTTTATAGCTGAAGGCACTTTGAACCAGGCCTTACCCGTAGCCATACCTGCAGCCATGTCTGTGCTTCCTACACCTGTAGAGAAAGCACCTAGCGCTCCATATGTACATGTGTGTGAGTCTGCACCTATAACACATTCGCCTGCTGCTACAAGTCCCATTTCAGGCAGAAGCGCGTGTTCTACTCCTACATTACCTACATCGAAAAAATTGTCAATATCAAATTTTCTTGCAAAAGTCCTTGTCTGCTTGCACTGCTGTGCCGCTTTTATATCTTTGTTTGGTGTGAAATGGTCCATGACAAGGGCAATCTTTCCTTTATCAAAAACCTTGTCAAATCCCGATTTTTCGAATTCATTGATGGCTACCGGTGATGTGATATCATTTCCAAGCACCATGTCCAGTCTGGCTTCTATAAGCTGCCCTGCTTTCACTTCGCTGAGTCCCGCATGGTCAGCTAATATTTTTTGTGTCATTGTCATACTCATGGCTTTTACCTCTCTAAAATGCTCTGTTAATAGCAGACATCAATGCATTGATGGATGCATATATAATGTCGTTGTGTATTCCTACTCCCCAATATGTATTTCCCTGCTTATCGGCTATAGCTACATATGCGGCGGCTCTTGAATTGGATTCTCCCTCCAGGGCATGCTCCTCATATGTGATGAAGTCATATTCCTCATGATAAGGTCCTTTTCTGATGGCATTTGTTATGGCGTCCAGTCTGCCGTTTCCTCTGCCCTCCAGTTTATATGTTTTTCCGTCTATAACTACTTCAATATCAGCTTCTATACCGTTATCTCCTAAGGTCTCAGACTGAGGGAGCCTTCTGAAGGTTGCATCTTTCAATTGGTATTTGTCTTTGCGATTTACATATTCTTTTTCAAATATTTCGCATATTTTTGAAGGGCTGAGTTCCTTATGATTAACATCGGATACATGTTTCATCATATATCCTATTTCCTCTCTCATGGCATTTGGAATCTTATAGCCGTAGTTAGTCTCAAGAATATATGCAACACCGCCTTTTCCGGACTGGCTGTTTATTCTTATTACATCAGCCTCATATTCTCTGCTTATATCATGGGGATCAATAGGTATGTAAGGAACATTCCACTTATCAGGCTCTACATCTTCTCTGTAGTGCATTCCTTTGGCGATAGCATCCTGATGCGACCCTGAAAATGCTGCAAATACCAGCTCACCACCATAAGGTTGTCTTGGAGGAACCTTCATATCCGTGAATTCCTCATATTTTTTTACAATATTCGGCATGTCTGAGAAATCAAGTTCCGGATCTACTCCATGAGAATACATGTTTAACGCAACCGTGACAATATCAACGTTTCCTGTTCTTTCACCATTGCCAAAGAGCGTTCCTTCAACTCTGTCTCCTCCAGCCAGCAGTCCCAGTTCACAGTCTGCTACGCCGGTTCCTCTGTCGTTATGAGGATGAAGAGATACTATGACGTTATCTCTGTTATGGAGATTGTTACTCATGTACTCAATCTGCGAAGCATATACATGAGGCATGGACATTGATACTGTTGCCGGAAGATTTATGATTACCTTTCTTTCAGGGGAAGGCTTCCAGACATCAATAACCGTATTGCATATATCCAGTGCATATTCCATTTCAGTTCCGGTAAAGCTTTCCGGCGAATATTCAAATGTGAAATCCGTTCCTTCCGCTTTAGCAGCATATTCATTTATCAGTTCAGCGCCAAATACGGCGATATCTTTTATTTCCTCTTTGCTTTTTTTAAATACCTGTTCACGCTGAGCCACAGATGTTGAATTATAAAGATGAACAATTGCTTTTTTTGCGCCTTTAAGCGCTTCAAAAGTTTTTTCTATAATATGTTGTCTTGACTGCGTGAGAACCTGAATGGTCACATCATCAGGTATCAGATCTTCTTCAATAAGTTTTCTTGTAAATTCGTATTCGGTTTCCGATGCAGCCGGAAAGCCGACTTCTATTTCTTTAAAGCCGAGAGAACATAGGAACTTAAAAAAATCTAGTTTTTCCTGTAGGCTCATTGGAACAACCAGTGCCTGATTGCCGTCTCTGAGGTCTACACTGCACCATATCGGTGCTCTGTCAACATGATCTTTATTTACCCAGTTTGTCGATTTTTCAGGCGGCATAAAATATCCGATACTATACTTTGTATGATTCTTCATTCCTGCTGCCTTTCTTCTAATGTCTGATGTCATTTTTTTAAGTCCTTTCTCGATTATATATAAAAAAACCTCGTTTCCACCTAAATTAGAAACGAGGTAAATTTAACAAATATAAGTTTGTCTACTCGGATTCAGGCAGAATATCAATGCTATTTATTGTCGTTCATAATAATAATGACCTGTAGTCCGAGTAAAATGTTATGCTGCATTGGTATTCCTCTCCTTTAAAATTTATATAGCTATGTTAACGCTAATGAGCGCTAAAGTCAAGTGTTTTTTGTTATGTTTTACATAAAAAACAATTTTTTAATGTCTTTTTAGCACAAAAATGCGATATGTGCTTCATTTATGTCCGGGAGTTGAAAGCTCTCTGACGGTCTATCTCTACATGCACAAAAAATAATCCCCGTGTGAAACACGGGGTTTTCCTTATACAAAAAGAGATAGGCGAAGATTCGCCTATCTCAACTGTCCATCACATATAACCGCTAAGCCGTTGGATTAGCCGGTTTTGGAAGTCTGTCAGCAATCACCTGCATCAGGCTGTCTGTGCAAGGTAACTCGTCGAAGGCAGGACCGTCAGCAACAGCTATCAGTGCTGCGTCTTCTGCAGGAGCCAGAACTCCTCCGAGAACTTCGCCTACCTGAGCGTATCTGTATGCAAGAACTTCATCTGACATTTCATCGGAAATATCGTCTGTACCTTCCCAACCGAAGTCAGCTTCGAAGATATTAGCAATTTCTGCTGCAACTTCCCAGTTGCTGAAGAGAATATCCTCATCAATTGCTGCCTCTACAAGCTGAATTCTTCTTTCGGTGTTGGTGTATGTACCATCGATTGAAGCAAATCCGGTTCCAGGGATTACCACATCAGCCTTAGCTGCCAGCTCAGTCATGTGAGTATCACATACTGCAAGGAATTCAAGCGCATCAGTGTCTATTTCTGCATTTTCGCCGAATACTACCAGAGCTTTTACGCCTTCAAGAGCTTCCTTACCTGCAGTGATTCCCATATCAACAAGTCCCTGTGAATTGTTCTTTGCCTTAACCTGAAGCACGCCGTCACGAGGAGTTCCTATATGTCCGGATACCAGAGCGATATCAGCAATAAGAGTTGCAGCATCAACTGTAAGGTTGTTCTGCTGATATACAATCATTGCTTTCTTGGCTCCCATGTATGCATCCGCAATTGATTTTGCTTCTTCGCTTACCTTTACATCTGCCAGTGAGGCTGCAAATTCATCATAACCGTTAACCTTCTTTGCTTTTCCGCTTTCAAGTACGGCTTTGGCGATTTCCTTAAGGAATCCGAGGCTGTTTTCTCCGTTACATACATCGATGACCCTTGCGCCTGCTTCCTGAGCCTGTCTCATCTTAAGTGAAATAACTCTGGAATCTTCATCCTTGAATCCGACTTTAAGGATTACATTGGTTGAAAGCAGCTCATCAATAGTATTTGGAGAAGCATCAAATCCAAGAACTTTTGCAAGTCCGTTGGCTCTGTTGTTCATGCAGAGAACCTTAGCTCCCATTACTTCTGCCATCTTCTTCATTGCATATGCTTCCTCATTGGTATATCTGTCGGAGATAGCAACAGCTATGGCATCTTTTCCGTATTTTGCTCCTATGGTCTGACATCTCTTTGCAATGAGAACCAGAGCTTCATGGTAATCAGATTCTCTGAATCTTCCGTCTTCCTTAACAAACGGATCTTCCAGTTTGCCTTCCAGTACGGAACAGTCAAATCCCCATTTACCCTTTCCGCAGATAAGGCCTTTGTTTACTGCGCCTTCCTTGTCAGGGTTTGCCTTTATAAGCATGTCACCATAGGATTCAAGCTTAAGGCTGCATCCTACCGAGCAGTATGAGCAGGTGGTATCGGTTTCTTCTGTAGGCAGCGGAGTTTCCTTAACCATAGTGGTTCTTTCCTGCAGAGCACCTGTAGGACATACGCTTACACACTGACCGCAGGAAATACATCCAGACTGGGCAAGAGGTTTTTCCATATTTGGTTTTACAACAGTGTCAAATCCTCTGTGCACAAGGCCAAGAGCTCCTACACCTACAACCTCATCGCAGACTCTTACGCACAGTCCGCAGAGGATACATTTATTAGGGTCTCTTACAATGAACGGATGATCATCTTCGAATTCGATGGTATTTTTGTCTCCTGCAAATCTTTCAGGCTTAACATCATACTGGTTTGCATAATCGATTAGCTTACATTCGAAGTAATCATGGCATCCGCATTCAAGACATCTTGAAGCTTCTGCAACAGCCTGCTCTTCGGTAAATCCGCAAGGAATAACTTCGCTGAAATTACCCTTTCTTTCATCAGCTGAAAGCTGAGGAATTTCAGGTCTGCACATTCTTTCTCTGTCTTCGAAAGTTTTTTCCGTAATGTCATCTCTTTCAACGACATACGGTTTTTCATATTTGATAGTTTCGCCGTAGAGATAAGCATCGATTACGTCTGAAGCCTTCTTGGCATCTGCAATGGCTTCTACAGCGATGGAAATCTTATCATTACCGCAGTCACCACCGGCAAATACTCCCGGGATGCTGGTCATGAAAGTGTCAGGGTCATATGCTATTGCGTTCTTTCTTGTCTTGTCACAGTCAAAGATTGAAGCATCAACAGCCTGACCGATTGCAAGAATCATAGTATCGATAGCAAGAGTTTCTGTCTTTCCCTCTACAGGAACAGGTTTTCTTCTTCCGGAGGCATCCGGTTCGCCAAGTTCCATAACCTGAAGGACTACTTCCTTTACATGGCCGTTTTCATCCTTGACAACTTCCAGAGGGTTTGTCAGGTTCTTGAAGATTACGCCTTCTTCTTCGGCTTCCTCTATTTCAACCATATCTGCCGGCATTTCATCTTTGGTTCTTCTGTAGATATTGTAAACTTCCTTTGCACCCAGTCTTACCGCTGTTCTGCAGGCGTCCATGGCAGTGTTTCCGCCGCCGACGATGGCAACTTTGTCGCCCAGTTTGATTTCTTCGTTTCTTACTACTTTTCTCAGGAAGTCAATACCGCCGATAACGCCCTCTGCATCTTCTCCCTTGCATCCTACGCCTGTGGACACCCATGCGCCGATTCCAAGGAGAACTGCATCATAATCGCTTCTGATGGTTTCAAAAGGAATGTCAACTCCTACTTTTGTGTTTGTAACGATTTCAACACCCATTCTTTCAATGGTGAAGATTTCTTCGTCCAGTACAGCTTTAGGAAGTCTGTATTCAGGAATTCCGTAACGAAGCATACCACCTGCTTTAGGCATTGCTTCGAAAATGGTTACGTCGTGTCCCATCTGTCTCAGGAAGTAAGCTGCAGATAATCCCATAGGACCACCGCCGATGATGGCAACGCTCTTGCCTGTAGCTTCTTCACATTCAGGAATATATACATCGTCTGATTCAAGATCGTAATCAGCTGCAAATCTCTTTAACTGCTGGATTGAAATCGGTTCATCAACAAGACCTCTTCTGCATTTTTCTTCGCAAGGATGAGGACATACTCTTCCCAGAGAAGCAGGAAGCGGAATTTTGTTCTTAACCAGTTCAAGGGCTTTTTCGTATTCACCATTGGCGATAAGACCTACATAACCCTGGCAGTCTGTCTGTGCAGGACATGCAAGCACGCAAGGAGGTCTGCAGTCACCTACGTGATTTGAAAGGAGCAGTTCAAGGTTTGTCTTTCTTGATTCAACTACTCTGTCTGTATTGGTTCTGATAACCATTCCCGGTGCGATTTCTGTTGCACATGCTTTGCAAAGTTTAGGGTTTCCTTCAACTTCACACATACACAGACCGCAGGAACCGTAAATCTTGGTTCTTTCGTCGTAGCAGAGAGTAGGAATGAAAATATCATTTTCTCTGGCAACTTCCAGAATGGTTTGGCCGGCAACGCCTGTTACTTCTTTGCCGTTTATATTCAATCTGAATTTATTCATTGCTGTTCCTCCTCTCCTATTTCTTTTCTATTGCACCAAACTTGCAGGTTTCAAGACACTTGCCGCACTTGATGCATTTTTCTTTATCGATTACGTGTTTTTCTTTAACTGTTCCGGTAATAGCTCCCACAGGACATTTCTTGGAGCATAATGTACATCCCTTACAAGCATCTGTGATGGTGTAGCTGATAAGAGCTTTACACGAACCTGCTGTACACTTGTGGTTGTAAATATGATCTTCATACTCGTTTCTGAAGTATTTCAGGGTAGTCAGAACAGGGTTTGGTGCAGTCTGCCCGAGACCGCAGAGAGAACCGTCTTTTATCTTCATTGCCAGTTCTTCCAGCTTTTCAATATCTCCGTCCTTGCCCTCTCCTCTTGTAATTCTTTCAAGAATTTCAAGCATTCTCTTTGTGCCTATACGGCAGTAGTTACATTTACCGCAGGATTCATCTCGAGTAAAGTTCAGGAAGTATCTTGCCATATCCACCATGCAGGTATCTTCGTCCATTACGATCATACCACCGGATCCTACGATAGCACCTGTCTTGTTAATATCTTCGTATGTTACAGGAGTATCTATAAGTTCTGCAGGAATACATCCGCCGGAAGGTCCTCCCATCTGAACAGCCTTGAACTTTCTGTCGTTCTTGATTCCGCCGCCGATGCCGAAGATAACGTCTCTCAGTGTAAGACCCATAGGTACCTCCACCAGTCCGCCCTTCTTGATCTTTCCTGCCAGAGCAAATACCTTTGTACCCTTTGACTGCTCGGTGCCCATTGCTCCGAATGCCGCTCCTCCGTTGTTTATGATCCAAGGAACATTGGCAAGGGTTTCAACATTGTTTATATCTGTAGGCTTCTGCCAGAATCCCTTTGCAGCAGGGAAAGGAGGTTTCAGTCTCGGCATACCTCTTTCGCCTTCAAGAGAAGCGATAAGAGCAGTTTCTTCACCGCATACAAAAGCACCGGCACCTGCTTTGATATAGATGTCAAAGTCAAATCCGCTTCCGAATATATTCTTGCCCAGGAAACCTTTTTCTCTTGCCTGTGCCATGGCAATCTCAAGTCTCTTGATTGCCAGAGGATATTCTGCACGGCAGTAGATAACACCCTGGCTTGCTCCCATAGCATATCCGCCTATGATCATGCCTTCCAGCAGTGAATGAGGGTCGCCCTCCAGAACAGAACGGTCCATAAATGCACCAGGGTCACCTTCATCGGCATTGCATACCAGATATTTTTCCTTTCCTGGGCTCTGCTTTGCAGCATTCCATTTGAACCATGTAGGGAATCCTGCACCGCCTCTTCCTCTGAGTCCGGAAATCTTGATTTCTTCAATTACTTCTTCAGGCTTCATGGTTTTAAGAACCTTTTCGATAGCCTTGTAACCGTCAACAGCTATGTATTCTTCAATATCTTCAGGGTTGATGATACCGCAGTTTCTCAAAACAACTCTCTGCTGTTTTTCAACAAACTGTTCGTCCTCTTTTGAGATAGCCTGTTCCTCAAGAACCTTGCCGCCTACAAGATGACTTTCAACGATAGCTTCTACCTTGTCCGGCTGAACCTTGACATATCTTGTCATTTCGCCGTTATCATCATAAATATCAACTATAGGTTCCAGGTAACATGTACCTACACAACCTGTGATGTCAACATCAATATTGAGGTTTTTCTCTGCAATCTGTTTTTCAAATTCTGCAGCGGTTTTTTTGGCACCTGTAGCGATACCGCAGCTGCCTTCTCCTACTACTACTCTCATGCTGTCACCTCCTATGCTCTTTCTCTGATTTCGTCGAGAATCTGCTTAACTTTATCTTTTGTAAGGTTTCCGTAAGTTTCATCTCCATCTGCACTCTTAACCATCATAACAGGCGCCAGTGAGCAACATCCCAGACAGGCCACATTGTTCAGAGTAAACAGACCATCTTCGGTTGTTTCTCCGTCCTTTATGTTCAGATGCTCGCAAACGGCTTCTTCAATCATTTCGGAACCGTTTACATGACAAGCTGTTCCCTGGCAGAGCATTACAAGATACTTGCCGATAGGCTGTAATCTGAACTGTGCGTAGAAAGTTGCCACGCCGTAAATTTTTGCAGGTTTAATGCCTGTAGCTTCGGATATGTAATTGATGGTATCTATGGAAAGATAACCGTAGATATCCTGAGCCTTCTGCAGGATAGTAATCAAGCTACCCGGCACTTTTGCATACTGGTCAAGAACCGGCTGCAGTTCTTTAAACTGCTCTCTTCTGTTCTCAGCCGCATTGCAGTTACAAACTTTTTCACTCATTTTAGTACCTCTCAAAAAATATATTACATTCATATATAGTACAACAAAATAATTGTAGCAAATATGGACTTCAAAATCAATAAATCTTTTTTTTATCAAGCATGTATATTTTAACTCTCTCAATACGCCTTTCTCGTATGGACATAATCTTGAATCTGTAATTTTCAAACTCAATTATTCGACCGATGTCCTTTTCCTCCGGGATTTCTCCAAGGATATCAATAAGAAATCCGCCTATGGTTTCACTGCTGTCTGACTGCAGGTCAATTCCGAGTTCCTCATCCAGATCATCAAGATCAACATCTCCGTCCACAAGATACGTGTCATCGTCTATTTTGTCAATGATTTCTTCTTCTTCATCATACTCATCGTCTATATCACCCATTACCTGTTCTATAATATCTTCCATGGTGACAATTCCGCTGAATCCGCCGTACTCATCAATAAGTATGGCTATCTGTTGTTTCGATTTCTGCAATTCAAAGAAGAGTGAGTCAATGTTCTTTGTTTCCGGCACGAAATACGCTTTTCTCAGTATGGATTCTATATCGACATTTTCAAAATTGGTTTCTCTGGCTTTTATAAGGTAGTCCTTAATATGAAGGATTCCTATGATATTGTCGCTGTCTCCCTTGCATACAGGTATTCTGGAATAGCGCAGAGTCATCAGCCTATCCAGATATTCTTCCGGCGAATCCTGAATATCGATGAGAAAAACATCTGTACGAGGTGTCATTATCTCATAAGCCAGCTTATCATCAAAGGCAAAGATGGAATTTATCATCTTTGTGCCTTCCTCCTTAAGCACGCCGGATTCTCTTCCTACTTCAAGCATGGACATTACCTCTTCTTCGGAGAATGGCTCATCCTCAACATGAGTTTTCTGTCTGAATATCTTTAGAAAAAGATTCGCAATGCACATAAGCAGCATCGTAACCGGGCTTAGCAGGGTGGAAAATCCATCTGTGAATTTCATGAGTTTCTCGGCAATGGCTTCATCATGCTGAAATGCCAGCTTGTGTGGGAAATATTGTCCAAATATCATCAGCGCGGCAAAATACACTAAAGTAAGTTTCCAGTCAATAAAAGCATACCAGGCGCCGAGGATAGCAGTAAGAATCTGCATAAGCCTGTTTGCAGCCTGATATTTTTCTATGATTCTGCTGGATGCTCCCAAGGCTGTATTCAGGGCTGTGAAAAATCCGTGAACTGATACAAGTAATACAATAATAAATATTCGGACGGACATACTGTCGGGGTCACTTAACATAGTTTTTCCTCTCTCTTTTAATCTTTTAGTTGTTGATTTTTTTCTTTTCTAAGCATATAGAACGGCTTTACAGGTTTATCCGTTTTTATTTTCAGAATTTGCTGTGGATGCGGAGCTGAATCAATGGGCTCACCTTCCTCATTATACATTTCGTCAAGCGTCTGAGTAAAGAAATCGCAGTCGGGACCGAAAATTTCTATTCTGGCTCCTCTGACCATCTTGTTTCGTTGCTCTACTGTGGCATAACCGGTTTTCTCGTCGTAATCCTTGACAAGTCCTGTGAATGAATAGTCCCTGGTGTACGCGCTCGTTCTGTAATTCTGATCAAGATTTGAGGGCTGATTAAAATAAAATCCGGTAGTGAACTCTCTGTGGCTTACCTTGCATACTTCTTCCATCCATTTCGGGTCAAATCTGTAGCTCTCAGAGTTACCGCAATACGCATCAATTGCTCTGCGATATGCCGACACCACAGTTGCCACATAGAATACGCTTTTCATCCTTCCTTCGATTTTAAATGAGGATATTCCGGCTTCAATAAGTTCCGGGATGTGCTCTATCAGGCACAGGTCTTTTGAATTAAGTATATAAGTGCCTCTCTCATCCTCCTCAACAGGATAGTACTGTCCCGGTCGTTGTTCTTCCACAAGAGAGTATTTCCATCTGCACGGATGAGCACACATGCCGCGGTTGGAATCTCTTTCAATCATAAAGTTGCTCAGCAGGCATCTTCCGGAATACGAAATACACATTGCTCCATGAACAAAAGTTTCTATCTCCATGTCATCAGGTATATGTTCCCTGATTTCTTTTATTTCTTTAATCGAAAGTTCTCTGGCTGACACAACTCTTTTTGCGCCAAGGTTCCACCAGAAATT
>ERZ791909.1029-NODE-1029-length-20786-cov-2.478414_pt1 | contig 20786 bp, 20 predicted proteins | sample MGYA00510143_ERZ791909 | MGnify/ENA primary metagenome ERZ791909 (study PRJEB30046, sample SAMN00792093) | human gut metagenome | study: EMG produced TPA metagenomics assembly of the A metagenome-wide association study of gut microbiota in type 2... | reverse complement strand
GGCTCTTCAAGAGTTTTAAGAAGTGCGTTGTGTGCTCCCGTCGAAAGCATATGAACCTCGTCTATAATGTAAACCTTATAGCTGCCCTCTGTCGGAGTGTATTTAACCTCTTCCCTTATCTCTCGGATACTGTCAACGCTGTTATTCGACGCAGCATCTATTTCTATTACATTCACGCTTCTGCCTTCGTTTGCGGCAACACAAAGCTCACATTTATTGCATGGCTCGCCGTCCTCCGAAGGATTAAGGCAGTTTATAGCCTTTGCAAATATTTTTGCGACCGATGTTTTTCCCGTTCCTCTTGTTCCGCAGAACAGATAGGCATGGGACACTCTTCCGCTTTTAAGCTGGTTTTTTAATGTTTTTACTACATGCTCCTGACCGACAACGCTGTCAAAGCCCTGCGGTCTGTATTTTCTGTACAAAGCCTGATATTCAGACATATTTATCCGTCCCCTTTCGTATCAAAGACAACCGTATTATAAGGACATTTCAGCAAAATATAAGCAAAAAAATAGCAGCAAGGTCTTTCCATGCCGAAAGCCAAACTGCGTTTATTCATAGGAATCCATGCGCCTGCTCCTTGACTGCCTTTCTTATGCGTTACCTTTTTTAACAGCTCGGACCAAGCGACCTCGTGGCACATAAAAGTGACTGCTTAGTGCTGCTTCCTTCCGGATCTGACACGGTTCACAGGTTTCTATTGCACAAGACTCAATCTTTCAACGCCATCTCCAAAGGGCAGCCACAAAATCGAACAGCCTCAAAGCAGGCATCACCCCCACTATAGCGGATTGTGGGTACAGGACGCCGCTACCTTCCCGGCTAGCATGGAAATTTTTATAAAATCTGTAAAACAGATTTATCTCAAAAAAATTATGCACTATAAATTTAATGCTTAAATATTATAATCTATAACTGATACTATTGTCAACCACCTTATTTTTGAATATAATAGTAATAATGTTTACAGATTATCTGTTTAAATATATGGAGAAGAGGGATATAGTGAATAAGCTTACAGTAGCAGTAATATTCGGAGGACAGTCATCGGAGCATGAGGTTTCAAGAGTATCTGCTTCATCAATAATTTCAAATCTTGACAGTGAAAAATATTATGTCATCCCGGTCGGCATAACAAAATCCGGCAAATGGATGATATACAACGGACCTATCGAAAACATCAAAAACGGCGAATGCACTCCTGCCATTTTAAGTCCCGATGCATCACAGAAAGGTCTTTTAAAGCTTGTCGGCGACAAAGCAAAGCTCATACCCATTGATCTTGCATTTCCCGTGCTTCACGGCAAATACGGCGAGGACGGCACAATACAGGGACTTTTTGAGCTTGCACAGATACCTTATGTAGGAAACGGTGTGCTTTCCTCAAGTGTTTCCATGGATAAGGCATTTACAAAAATAATTGCAAAAAATGCAAAAATAACTCAGGCTAAATATGTTGAGGTTCATTCTGAGGACTTCAATAAAATTAAATCCATTGCAACAAAAATAGAAAAGAAGCTCGGCTACCCCTGCTTTGTCAAACCTGCTAACGCCGGTTCTTCGGTCGGCATAACCAAAGCTCACAACAAAGATGAGCTTATCGAAGGACTTAAGCTTGCGGCAGTACACGACAGAAAGATTGTCGTTGAAGAAGGAATTGTCGGTCGTGAAATAGAATGTGCCGTTCTCGGAAACGGAGATAACATAAGTGCTTCATGTGTCGGCGAAATTTTTGCGGCAGCGGAATTTTATGATTATGATGCAAAATATAACAACAGTGCATCCAAGACAGTTGTTCCTGCGGAAATTTCAAAAGAAAAACAGGACGAAATCCGTAAAATGGCAATAAAAGTATTCAAAGCCGTTGACGGCAGCGGACTTGCAAGAGTTGACTTTTTCGTTGAAAAAGATACGGAAAGAGTTATATTCAACGAGCTTAACACTCTTCCCGGCTTTACACCCATAAGCATGTACAGTATGCTTTGGAATGCCTGCGGAAAACCGATGAATGTACTTCTTGACGAACTTATAGACCTTGCTCTTGAAAGATTCGGAGTTAAATAATCGGAGGTTTTACATTATGGATAACAGACCAATAGGAATATTCGATTCCGGAGTCGGCGGTCTTACTGTTGCAAAAGAAATAATAAAAACTCTGCCTAACGAAAATATTGTTTATTTCGGTGATACTGCCCGTGTACCATACGGAGCAAAATCAAAAGATGTTGTAACAAAATATTCAAAGCAGATAGTACGTTTTTTGCTTACCAAAAATGTAAAAGCAATAATTGTTGCCTGCAATACAGTTTCGTCAAATTCACTTGACGCATTAAGACGTACATTCGATATTCCGTTTATCGGTGTTGTTGAACCCGGTGTAAAAAGCGTTCTTGAAACAACAAAGAATAAACGTGTCGGCATAATAGGTACTGAGGCAACAATAAGAAGCGGTATGTACGGAAGACTTATACATGATGCCGACAGCACAATAGAGGTATTTTCAAAACCTTGTCCTTTATTTGTTCCTCTTGCCGAAGAAGGCTGGTATGATAATGATGTTGCAAGAATGACAGCAGAATTATATCTTGACGAACTTATATCCTGCGGAATAGACACACTGCTTTTAGGCTGTACTCATTATCCGCTTTTAAAGCACTGTATAGGCGAAACAATAGGCGAAGCCGTTAAAATAGTCGATCCGGCTAAAAACACGGCAGAGGCCCTGAGAATAATACTCGAAAAAAACAATATGCTCAATGACGGCTCGGAAAAACCGACAAATATATTTTATGTCAGTGACATAACCGATAAATTTGAAAAAATATGCCTTAAGACACTTAAAAAGACATATACTCCGGCTAAAATTGATATTGAAAAATATTAATCTAATATAAATCGGCTCTTCTGTTTTAATAACGGAAGAGCCAATTTATTTTACTAAAAAAACAAAGCCTCTCCAAAGGAGCGGCTTTGCGTAACAATAAGGGGAAGAAGTAGAGAGGATGCTGTCTGATGGGGGTTATTCAGCACCCTCATTGATATTATTGCCTCTTACCGAAATATTATTCAAACAAAAAACCGTCAACGAATTAATCGTCAACGGTTATGTTTATTACGCTTTATAAATTACTCTGAAATCTTAAGATTTGCAATTCTTGCCATTTCAAGAATTGATTCTTTTGACACTTTCTTTCCCTGATACTCAATAAGATCATCCATGCTTCCTGTAAAAATATCAGCAGGCTCATACTTTTTAAGAATGATTTTTTCATCATCTATAAAAATTTCAAGTGTATCTCTTTCCTTAATGTTAAAATTTCTTCTAAGCTCGATAGGTAAAACTATTCTGCCAAGTTCATCAACTCTTCTTACAATTCCTGTTGATTTCATCCGTTATTTCCTCCTAAAATTATTTACTCATATTTTCTTTTAATATCATATCAATATTTGTCCAATATGTCAATAATTGTAATATGTTTTGTACTTTTATGTTAATAATATTAACTTACGTTTCATATTATACATAAAACAAATAAATTGGAGCGAAAAAATGAACATTATTTGGGGAATTATGATAATTTCCGGCATATTTTTTTCTTTATTATTAGGAAATTCTGAAAATTTAACCAATTCGATACTAAATTCAACAAAAGAAGCTGTAACAATTTCGTTTGCAACTTGCGGAATAATGTCTTTGTGGTGCGGATTAACCAGGATTGCAGAGCGTTCCGGTCTGATTGACAGCATAACAAAGCTTCTCATGCCTGTTATGTCTATATTGTTTCCCGAAATACCTAAAACACACCCTGCAATCAAACATATATGTACAAATGTTACAGCAAACATATTCGGACTTGGTTGGGCAGCAACTCCGTCCGGACTTGAAGCAATGAAGAGCCTGTCTTTGTTAAACGGACATTCTAAAACAGCGTCAGATTCTATTTGTATGTTTCTGGTTATCAACATGTCTTCTGTCCAGCTTATTACGGTAAGCATAATAGCATACCGTGCAGAATTCGGCTCATTTTCCCCTGCATCTGTTGTTTTTCCGGGCATAATCGCAACGTCAATATCGACACTCATCGGCATTTTGTCAGTAATTATATGTAGAAGGTGTACCCGATTATGAATATCATTTATTACATTTCAAATATAACAATACCTATTATTCTTGTTATTATCTTAATGCACGGATATATAAAAAATGTAGATATTTTTGATGCTTTTATTTCCGGTGCATATGACGGATTAAAAACGACTGCATCCATATTACCGTCCCTGATAGGATTAATAACAGCAGTCGGCATTTTCCGTTCATCCGGCGCAATGGATTTTCTTTGCAAAATAGTATCACCGATAAGCCGTCTTACCGGATTTCCGTCTGCACTTGTTCCCATGAGCATAACAAAAATGTTCTCCTCTTCGGCAGCAACAGGAATGCTTCTGGATATATTCAAAACATATGGTCCGGATTCTTTTTACGGAATTTCCGCATCAATAATAATGAGCAGCACCGAAACAATATTTTATACATTGAGTGTATATTCATCAGCCGCCGGAATAAGCAAAAGCCGCTATACTGTTTTATGCGCAATAATAGCCAATGTATTCGGTATTGCCGCATCATACATACTGACCTGTATATTTTTTGCAAATAATTGAATTTATTATCTCCATATGATATTATTAAATATAATGACTAAGACAGGATTTTTTAATTAAACGGTTTTATATGCTGTCTTATATGGGGTGATTTAATGCAACTGAAAAAAACCGCTGTTCTGTTTGCAGCTGCGGCAATGCTGTTATGCGGCTGTTCCGCCGATAACAGTGATGAAAATACCGCTCTCACAATGTCTGAACAGACAGAAACATCTTTATATCAGCTTATAGAAAATACACTTAACTCATATTACTGGAGATATGACAGCAATTCAATAATATTCGACAACGGAAAAATACCTACTGACGATGATGCACTTAACGCCAGCTCCGAAAGCGGATACGATATGTCGTCAAAAAAAGGTTCGGACTGTATTTACGCTTCTGCCGATCTTCTTTACTTTAATCGTGAAAAAGCAGGAACCGTTTATTTTTATTTCATAAGCAATAAGCTGACCGGAATATATTATATTCCGGAAAATATATCAACCCCATGCAGTATGTATGTAAGAAATCCTTATCTTGTTGCATCACCCTTATCTATGGTTGAAACCGACGCAGAATACATATATACAAAGAAATACGCACCAAAATCTGATATTATAGGAGTTTTTGACAGTATTAAAGTCGGCAGTAATGTATACACAGCATTTACAGACGGAACAAAGCTTACCATAAACCGCAGTACACCCGAAAGTTCATTTTATACAAGCAGAGTAATCGATTACTCATCGGACGGACTTGTTCCTATGTCAGCAGCATTTATAAATAATTCTTCTCAGATGGCTGTATTATTCGGTACCGAAACATACTCCGAAGGCGGAGCTGTTCCTATTACCGTTCCAAAGGAAATACTTATATTCGATTCGGACTTTAATCCTGTCGGAGAATCAATAGACGCAACCGACTGCTATTCGGTCGGATATGATAACGGCTGTCTTATCGTTTCAAGAGATGAGACAATAGATTTTTATACACTTGACGGAACATCGGTAAGCCCGAAACAGATAAGCTATTATATAGGAAAGAGCATAGTCGGAATGGATATAACCGACATTGACGGTGACGGCGAATCGGAATTTATATTCACAAATGGCCAGGACTTATATCTTTATAAAAAGACCATATCCGTATTCAAATGCGTCTGGAGTACTCATATGTCCATAGATAGCTATGAAAAATATATTTCTGCCGCAGACCTCAACAATGACGGTGTTAAGGAAATATATGTATACGACTCAACGGGAACAACCTCAAAATATATAATAAGCAAAAATGGCTTATCCACAGGAAATGATGATATAGACTACGGTCAACGCTGGTACATTTCCGACTTTAACGCCGACGGAAAAAGCGATGCCCTTGTTGTCGGAAATTCCGATTCCAACACACAGGAGTTGCGTATAAATAATTAAATCGAAAGGAAGATAAGCTTTTGGAAACATCGGAAGCATTAAGCGAAGAACAGCTCAAGGAGCATGAACATTATATGCGTGAAGCATTAAATGAAGCTGAAAAAGCAATAAACAGCGGAGAAGTGCCGATTGGCTGTGTTATAGTATATAACGGAAACATAATAGGCAGAGGACATAATTTAAGAAACAATCTTAAAAATCCTCTCTGCCATGCCGAAATATCCGCCATAAACGAAGCGGCAAATTTTATCGGAGACTGGCGGCTTGAGGACTGCACACTGTATGTTACGGTTGAGCCATGTCCTATGTGTGCCGGAGCTATTGTGCAGGCACGCATACCGAATGTCGTTTTCGGCACAAGAAATGTAAAAGCAGGCTGTGCCGGTTCAATACTCAATATACTTGATGAGCCTCGTTTTAATCATCAGGTCAATGTTATCGAAGGAATACTCCGTGAGGAATGTGCAAAACCTATGGGCGAATTTTTTAAACGGTTCAGAAAAAAAGCCTCGGCCGAAAACTCCGAAGCTCAAAATCAATAGGTGCCAAAAGCACCTAAGTCGAAATCAAGATTTCGACTTGTTTAAACAGAAGCATGAATAGCTCATTCCATCGGCTAAAAAGCCTTGAAACTATTGACCACGCAAGATAGCGTGGTGGCAAAGCCACTTTCGCCTGCGAAAGTCATGACCAAGCTATTCTCCTCGACGGGAGTGAATCCCGTCTATTGACCGCACAAGACAGTGCGGCGGCAAAGCCGCTTTTGCTTTTTCAAAGCAAAAGTCATGACAGTATGGATTCCACTTAGGAAACCCTTCGTTTCCTAATACCTTCCGCTGTATAAAAATAACTTTGTTTACAATCTGAGGTGCCAAATGGCACCTTTTTTATCCGAAAACGTGGCGTCCTATCTGTAATTTGATAGGTATTGACCATATCCATTTTGACGTTGCCGTTGACGGATTCCAGAAATACAATGCTCCGTCTGTCGGATCCCAGCCGTTAATGGCGTCCAACGCAGCTCTGTATGCAGTATCATTCGGTGTAAGGTTTATCTGACCGTCACGAACAGAATCAAAGGCTCCGCTTTGGTATACAACATTGGAAACCGTATTAGGAAACTGATCACTTTCAACACGATTGAGTATCACTGAGCCTATCGCAACCTGTCCCGTATACGGTTCTCCTCTTCCTTCTCCGTATATTGCCGACGCTAGTATGTTCAAATCATTTTCCAAAGATTCATTTACCGTTATCCCCAGTCTTTCCAATGTCGTATTTCCGGCAATTCCGTCTGTAGTTATTCCGTTTGCCTCCTGAAAGCTGATTACCCCATAATATGTATTTTCTCCGAATATGCCGTCAACATTATCAGAATAATATCCTAAATCCTTCAATCTCTGCTGTATTCTTGCAACCGTACTTCCGCTTGAGCCCCAATAGTATACCGCCATAATACCACCTCTTGTTTTATTTTAAATCGGATAACAGCTCCACAACCTTGAACTTAAATTCGGGAATTTTATTATTTCCCTCGGAAAGCACTACTATTTCGTAGCTTTCATCGGATAACGTATTTTTAAGCATTGCACTGTTTTTCTGTTCAACTGCCTCACCGTTAAGACAAAGCGGCGGATACATAACACACCACCAGTTATGCCCTTCTCCGCTACCGATTATAACTCTCAGAGATTTATATAATCCTGGCGGAAATTCTGTATTTTCATAATATCTTACAGGATAATATTCGTCCGAAAGCTCAACCGATACATTATAGCTTTCACCGTTTTCCTTTATGGTTTTCTCAGCAACATCTTTTATAAGCTCCTTATTTTCGGAAAGAAATTTTTCTGCCGCTTCTCTGTCGGAGCATAACACAATTCTTTCTCCTATTGCCTCAAGAACGCTGTCCCTTATCTTTAATTTTATGCTCTGGTCATGCTCGGAATCACTGTTTGCCAGCACATGGAACCTTACCACTGACTGCGTTATATTTTCTGTTACTCTCTGTGCATATGAATTTGCCGCAAGTATAAGTGCAATTACAAAAGCAAATATAAACGATTTTAAAATATTTATTATATTTTTCATTATGTATTCCTCCCTTTTTCATATAAGAGAGGATTGCCTTAAATAATTATTTTATAACACCTGTTGATATAATTTTTAAATCAACCGATATATCGGACGGATATTCGTTCAAATCATACCCAGCATTGATAAAATCCGTTTTTGTTTCTGCCGCCTTATTTATCGTATTCCGTATTATATTTTTTATTACTTCTTTTAAATTACTTATTTCGTCTGCCGATATATTATTTATTCCGGCTCCGTCTATCGAGCATTCCGCAGATATTTCTATATTGTATCTATTGTCATTCAAATAAATATGTGTATTCTGTCTTAATATTTCCGCATATATTCCGTTGCTTTCTATTATGCTCTTGTCTGCATCTCCGTTCAGCCATTTTATGCCTTTTATATCATTTTCGGAAATATCGCCCTTGTATTCCGAGCCATTCATAACATATCCGTCGGAAATTTAAATTTCTCCGTCATTGCAGTAAAGCTTAGGAATTATATATCCCTTATTATTTCTTATATTATAAATTATTTTTTCAATATCCGTATATGCCGCATCGCTGTCAGCCAAATCTCCGTTGCTGTAAAAATCCCATATATACATACCGTTTCCATCGTTTTTCTGCATTATCGCATTTACCGCATTATCGGCATTATCTGCCGCAACAACGATCACCTTTGTGTTAAGCTCCTTCATTCTTTCCGCATCATATAAAAATATTTTAAAAAGCTCGCTGTCCTCAATTATTTTTCTGCCTATTACAAGTGTTTTCATCTGTCCGAAGTACATTTTTCTGTCCGAGCCGTTGTCTGCCTTGTTTTTTATGTCAATAATGCTGTCACCGTATTCCACACTGCATTTTTCCGGCTTTGTTTCATCGCCTATGTCACTTTTGAGCTGTGCTTCACCTATTGTCATGCTGTATTTTTTATTTTCACCTACATCAATTCCGGCAGTAATTACATATTTTCTTTCGTCTGCCTCTGCCTTTCCGTAACAGCCTGTTATCACAAGCGTCAATAACATAATCAATATAAGCTTTTTCATTTCTTTGCACCGTCCTTCGTAATAAGCGATAACACCGGAATTATTATCCCAGCAAAAACAACCGATATTATTCCGACAAAATAAAGCATATCGAATACAAACGATACATTTTTCAAAAAAGATGCCGCTATTATAACCAATGCCGAGAAAAGCAAAATATATTTTCTTTCAGCCTTTATTATTTCCGACGAAATATATATTCCTGTCGCAGTCGAGGCAAAAGCCGACAAAAACCATATTCTAAGCATAAGAACATTTTCCTTATCACCGAATATATGTGGCATATTTACTGTGCTTGTAAGAGAAATAACCGGAAAAATTTTTTCATTAAATCTTCCAAACTCGGTTATAGAAAATACTATCAATAAAACCGATATAACCAATCCAATCACATACGCTTTTACCGCTGATGACACTATTGGGGTTCCGTCTGTGCATGAAATAAGGTTATACAATATTACAGGCGAACCGAATAAAAACACTGTTCTCATATCAGCATAGCTTTTATTTAAGTCAAATACACTTTTTGTTTTCAGTCCTTCTACAAAATCTGTTGTGCAGAATATAACCGACGTAATCAAGCTTATCAATACAAATATGAATATAATTTCGGCACTTCTGCCAATAGTCTGAATGCCGAGAAATACACAGTACATTGCTGCAATTACAAATAACAACGCCAATATCCAGACAGGTGCAGACGGTAATAAATATATGTTTACAGCACTGCATACAAGTCTTACAAGAAATACAGTATACATAAATGCATTTACTGACGATAATTTTTTTGAAATTGTCTTAAGCACAGTATTATTATTTTTCTGTATTTTTTCAGCTGCAAATGCCGTAAATATACATATGAGTACCGAAAACACTGCTCCTATAATTACCGAGTATATATTTTTTATAAAATACGGCACTGCCGACAGTGAGAAAGACAGCGTCCATAAAGCAATAATCGTTTGCAGCTGTTTAACCGATATTTTTCTATTTTCAAATGTATTCATAATATTTTCATCTCCTTCTTATTCTTTCATCCGGAGATGCAAATATCGGACGTTTTTTCAGCATACACAACGGCATACGCACTATACTGTCCTTTAAATCATCAAAACCGTTTTCAGTCGCCGAGCAATATGGATACATATACGGTATTCCAAAGCTTTCAATTCCGCAAAGATGAATAATAACAAGCAGTACTCCTATCCACAGTCCGAAAATACCCAGAACAGCCGATAGTGCAATAACGACATATTTGCAAAGCCTTATTCCGTTGACCATGGCCTGATTCGGAATAACAAATGTACATATTCCGGTAACTGCCGAAATTATAACCACAACAGGGCCGACAAATCCTGCATCAACTGCCGCCTGACCTATAACTATACCGCCGACTATTCCGAGTGTTGAACCAATCGGCGACGGAAGTCTTATTCCTGCCTCTCTCAAAAGCTCAAAGGCTATTTCCATTATCAAAACCTCTATAACCGTCGAAAACGGAACGTCCAGACGGCTTCCGGCAATTTTCAGAATAACCTGTGCCGGCAAAAGCTCCGGATTATACAATGTTACTGCTATATAAAGTCCCGGAAGTATCAGCGCCATCAATGCCGCTACATATCGTATAATCCTTATAAAGCTCATTATCTCCCAACGGTCATAATAATCCTCTGCCGCCTGAAAAAATGTATTAAGTGTAGACGGCAACATAAGAACCAACGGTGAATTATCGACAGCAACCACAACTCTACCTTCAAGCAGTGCCGCTGACGCCTTATCCGGTCTTTCGGTCATCTGTATCTGTGGAAACGGAGACCACCACTTTTTTTCGGTCATCTGGTCTATATATCCGGCATCAATTATTGCGTCAACATCAATATTTTTGAGCTGTTTCTTAACCCTGTCCAAAATATCCTTTCTCACAATTCCGTCAATATACATGACTGCAATATCCGTTTTGCTCCTTCGGCCTATCTTGCTTCTTTCGACCTTTAATGCCGTATCTCTTATTCGCCTCCGCATAAGAACAACATTTTTGCTTACAGATTCGGCAAAAGCGTCCTTCGGACCCTGTACAACTACTTCGTTTTCAGCCTCTGGAACACCTCTTGTCGGCCAGCCCTTTGTCGATATTATAAGTGCATTGCTGTCGCCTTCGGCAAATACTGCCGTATCGCCAAGCAATATAGATGTATAAATATTTTCAAAAGCATTTTCCCGGTCAACTTCACCTACACTTATAGCCTTTGACATAAGTATCTCCAATATATTACTACCGTTTTCGCCTATGACATCGGTTCTGTTCATAAGGTTAGTCATAAGCGACTGCTCAATTACATCGGTATCAACGATATTGTCAGTATATACAAGGAGCATATCTATATTTTTATCTGCTCCGGCTTTAAACCGCCTTATTATTATGTCATCACATTTATCAAACGTATTTCTTATTATCTTTTCATTTTCATTAAGCCTGTCCGATACATAAGCCTGTTTCAATATTTCCACCTCTTTCAGACTTATGTTTGGTTTTAAACAGTAAAAATATACATAAAAATAGCCCTTCCGTTAAACGGAAGGGCATTGAATGCTACTTAATTTAATTACTGAGCAGCTTTTTCAGCTTTACGCTTTGCAATAGCTTCTGTTAACTTGGGAACGATAGCTTTAACATCGCCAACGATACCTAAGTCAGCTACATCAAAGATAGGAGCTGTATCGTTTATGTTAATTGCAACGATATATTCAGCACTTTCCATACCAGCAACGTGCTGGATAGCACCTGAAATACCACATGCCATATAGAGATCAGGACGTACTGTCTTACCTGTCTGTCCAACCTGTCTGTCTTTTTCAATCCAGCCTGCGTCAACTGCAGCTCTTGATGCAGAAACTACACCACCGAGTACATCAGCAAGCTCCTGAAGTTTTCCGAAGAAATCGGGTGAACCGATACCACGTCCGCCTGAGATAAGAACCTTAGCTTCTGTAATATCAACTGCCTTTGAATCACCCTTAACAACTTCTCTGATCTTTACATTCATATCTGCATCTGTAAAGTCAACCTTGAAATCTACTACTTCACCCTTTCTTGCTTCATCTTTAGCAAGAGCTTTCATAACGCCGGGACGTACAGTAGCCATCTGAGGTCTGTGGTCTTTACATACGATAGTAGCCATGATGTTACCACCGAATGCAGGACGAGTCATAAGTAATAATTTCGTATCGGGCATTGAATCGATTGTTCCGATGTCAAGCTTTGTACAATCGGCTGTAAGACCTGTATGTACTCTTGCTGATACACGGGGAGCAAGGTCACGTCCGATAGATGTAGCACCGAAAAGAACGATTTCGGGATCATTCTTTTTGATGATTTCGTTAAGAGCCTTTGCGTAAGGTTCTGTAACATATTCAGCGAGCATAGGATCATCAACAACAACTACCTTGTCAGCACCGTGCTGAATAAGGATTTCTGCTTTGTCTTTGATTCCGCTGCCTAATAATATGGCAACTACCTGCTGGCCTAAGTCAGCAGCAAGTTCTGTGGCTTTGCCTATAAGTTCTAATCCAACCTTCTGGAGTTCTCCGTCTCTCTGTTCTGCTAATACGTATACATCTTTACTCATTAGCTTACCATTCCTTTCTGATTATTAGTCTTATTAAGTTAGTTTCCCATCAATTAGATAATATGTCTTTCCTCTAACTTAGCAACGATTGTCTCAACAGCATCTTCAGGTGAAAGATCTTTATAGTAAAGTCCTTTGCCCTTAGCCTGTTTTGTAAATGACTGCTTAACGTTTGTAGGAGAACCCTTAAGACCGATATTAGCCATATCAACTGTGTCTTTAAGTTCTTCAAGTGTCCACACTTTAACTTCTTTTTCTCTGTATGCGTCAAAGATGCCGTGAACTGTCATATATCTGGGAGTTGCTAACTCTGCTAATGCTGTAATAAGGCACGGAGTTTTAACTTCGATTATATGATATCTGTCTTCAAACTGTCTCTTAACAACAAGTTTGCCTTCTTCTGCTTCAACGATTTCTTCAGCGTATGAAACCTGAGGAATTCCGAGGTGCTCAGCAATCTGAGGACCAACCTGTGCTGTATCACCATCGATAGCCTGACGGCCTGTGATGATTACATCATAGTCAAGTTTCTTTAATGCAGCTGCGATTGTTGATGAAGTAGCCCATGTATCAGCGCCACCGAATGCTCTGTCTGTTACAAGAATAGCTTCGTCACAACCCATAGCAAGTGCTTCTCTTAAAGCAGCATCTGCCTGAGGAGGTCCCATAGAAACAACTGTAACTGTTCCGCCTACTTTTTCTTTTAACTGTAAAGCAGCCTCAATACCTGCTTTATCATCGGGATTTATAATACTGGGAACACCATCTCTGATGAGTGTATTTGTTTTTGGATCAAGCTTTACTTCTGTGGTATCAGGTACCTGTTTTGCACAAACAACTATTTTCATTGTCTTTCTCCTTCCGCATATTTATATAATAAAATTCAAAGAGAATAATTTACACTGTCGTAATTATGTAGATTATTTACCAACCTTCATATGACCGGCAATAACCATCTTCTGAATTTCACTTGTTCCTTCATAAATTTCTACGATCTTAGCATCTCTCATCATTCTTTCAACATGGTACTCTCTCATGTAACCATATCCGCCGAATAACTGAACGCATCTTCTGGTTATATCTGAACCAACTGTTGCACCGTAGTATTTACCCATACAAGCATACATACCGAAAGGAAGACCGGCATCTTTAGTGCAAGCTGCTCTGTAGATGATAAGCTGAGCTGAATCTGCTCTTGTCTTCATATCAGCAAGCTCGAACTGTGTATTCTGGAATGAACCGATTGTCTTTCCGAACTGTTTTCTCTGGCTTACATATTTAAGTGTTTCTTCGATAGCACCTTCAGCAATACCAAGACCGATAGCACCAACGCCGAGACGTCCAACGTCAAGAGTCTGCATGATCATCTTGAAGCCGTCGCCTTCTCTACCGATAAGGTTTTCCTTGGGAACTATACAGTTATCAAAGATAAGGTCAGCTGTTGCAGAAGCACGGATACCCATCTTCTTTTCATGCTTACCGATTGTGAAACCGGGAGCATCAGCAGGAATAACGAGTATTGACATACCCTTGTTTCCCTTTGTCTTATCTGTCATAACTACTGTTGTATAATATTTAGCTTCACCAGCGTTTGTAATGAAGCATTTTCTACCGTTTACTACATAGTGGTCACCGTCAAGGTAAGCCTTTGTCTGCTGCATAGCTGCATCAGAACCGGCACCGGGTTCTGTAAGACCCATAGCACCCCAAGCTCTACCTGAGAGTAACTCAGGAAGGAATCTCATTTTCTGCTCTTCAGTACCAAACTGGTAAATAGGCCATGTTGCAAGTGATGAATGTGCAGCAATACCTGATGTAATAGATGCACAATATTTTGAAATCTCCTCAATAGCGATAACGTATGCAAGGTAATCTCCACCCTGTCCGCCGTATTTTTTAGGATACTGAATACCTAAAAGGCCTGCAGGTCCGAGCTTTTCCCAAATTTCTCTGGGGAATTCTTCTGTTTCATCCATTTCCTGCATTACTGGTTTAATTTCGTTCTCTACGAACTCTCTTACCATTTGTCTGAATAACAGGTGTTCTTTTGATAACGTAAAATCCATTAATACTTCCTCCTTTATCCTTGTAAAAAAATATAAACCATCAAAATTACTATAATCGTGTTTTGATGTTAATCAAAGTCTGCAGAATTCATCATTCCCCAAATTGCGACTTAACCTTCCGCCGACTTTAATTAAAGGTTGTCATACAATTTACAACAAATACTATGTTATATCTTTACGACCTTGCCTATCCTATATAATATACTACTGTTAATAATATGTCAATGTGTTTGTTTTACAAAAATCCACATTTTTTATATTAACTTAAATGAAAATACCATTTACGTTTTACAGCTTTTGCATAACACATAATCATTTTAAATGAGATATATACTACAAATTAACTAATCAAAAAAATATTCAACCGAATTTCACAATTTTATTATAGAAGTTTTGCACTATACAACTTTTTGTATACAAGTTTTCCGTCAACTCGTTTACTTTCCATAAGGCTTATTTCTTTGACGATTATTTCGCCTATTTTCGGTTTAAACTTTTCAACAGCAATTTTTTTGTTATAAATCATAACAATCTCACGTCCGATGGTAATATGTGGAGAAAATTGGGCTCTTTCACGCTTAAATCCCTGCTTTCCGAGACACTTTTCAAGCGTCTGATGTAGTCTGACAAGTTCCTTACTTTTATCGGTTCCGAGCCACATAATACACTCCTTTCCTCTGTCAAAGTAACCTAAGTCTGTAAAATTCATTGTAAATTTTCTGTTAAGTGCAGCCGTTTCTTCTATTGCCGACGCAAGATTTTCAAGGTCATATTCGTCTGTTTCACCGATAAAATGCAATGTTAAATGTATATTATCCTTGTATGTGAACTTTCCGTGCTTGCAGTCTGCCCTTATTTGGTCTTGAAAATCGGCAATTTGTCTTTTTGTCTTTTCTTCAAAATCTATTGCTATAAAAGTACGCATAATAAAATTTTCTCCTTTTGTTTACGTAAATTTTTCATTCTAACACTTTTTATCTATTTTTTCAGAGGTATATTAACACGCCAATAGACATAAAAAATAGGCTGTGCATAAATGCACAGCCTTATTATACATTATAAATTATTTATTTACTACTTTTAAAACAGTTTCAACTACATTGTCAACCGTAAATCCGTATTTTTCAAAAAGCTTAGCCGCAGGAGCCGATGCACCATAGCCATGCATTGAAATAACCTCGCCGTCAAGTCCGACATATTTATACCAACCGAAATCAACAGCAGCCTCAACAGCAACTCTTTTTCTTACAGCCGAAGGAATTACGCTTTCCTTATATTCATCCGACTGTTCTTCAAATACTTCCCATGAAGGCATACTGATTACTCTTGCATCAATGCCCTTCTCCTGAAGAACATCCCATGCGTTATAAATAAGCTCAACCTCTGAACCTGTTGCCATAAGAAGTACGTCGGGAACATCTTTCTTGCTGTCCTTAAGCACATAAGCACCCTTAAGTGCAGCCTTTCCTGTTCCGTCAAGAAGAGGTAAGTTCTGTCTTGAAAGCACAATACCGGTAGGGCTTGTTGTTCTTTCAAGAGCCGCACACCAGGCAGCAGCAGTTTCTCTTGAATCACAGGGACGGAATACAGTGTAGTTGGGAATGCTTCTGAGAGCCGCAAGATGCTCAACAGGCTGATGAGTAGGGCCGTCTTCGCCTACGCCGATGCTGTCGTGTGTGAATATGCTGATTACGGGAAGTCCCATAAGTGCTGACATTCTTAAGCCGGCCTTCATATAATCGCTGAATACAAAGAAGCCTGCAATATAAGGTCTTAAGCCTCCGTGGAGATACATACCGTTTGCAATAACAGTCATGGCAAATTCTCTGATACCGAAGTGCATATTTGAGCCTGCTCTGTTTTCAGGTGAATAATATTCTCTGTCCTTCATTACACTCTTGTTTGAAGGTGCAAGGTCAGCAGAACCGCCCATAAGATTGGGAACAAGCTTTGAAAGCTTATTGAGAACCTTCTCTGAAGATGCTCTTGTTGCGATTGTTCCTTCATATGTCCAGTAATCCTCATTATTCATAAGGTCTGCAGAAGGCTTTTCACTATGCCATTCCTTCCACTGAGCCGCAAGCTCAGGATATTCCTTTTCGTATGCGGCAAAAAGTTCATTCCAAGCTTTTTCAGTTTCAGCATTCTTTGCATTGATTGCGGCAATGTGTTCCTTAACCTCATTGGGTACATAGAAGCTTTCTTCGTATTCCCAGCCGAGATTTTTCTTTGCAAGTGCAATCTCCTCTTCTCCGAGAGGCTCACCATGTGCAGATGCCTTACCCTGTTTATTGGGTGCACCGTAGCCGATTTCTGTTATAACCTTGATTATAGTAGGCTTATTCTTTTCAGCCTTACCTTCTTTTATAGCTACGTCGATTGCATCAACGTCGTTTCCGTCTTTAACTGTAAGTGTCTGCCAGCCATAAGCTTCAAATCTCTTGAGAACATCTTCATCAAATGATGTCTTAATATCTCCCTCGATTGTTATGCTGTTGCAGTCGTAAAGAAGAATAAGCTTTCCGAGCTTTAATGTTCCTGCAAGAGAAGCTGCCTCAGATGCAACGCCTTCCATAAGGCAGCCGTCACCGCACATCGCATATGTGTAGTGGTCAACAACATCATAGCCGGGTTTATTGAACTCAGCGGCAAGATGTGTTTCGGCAATAGCCATGCCGACAGCAGCAGCAATGCCCTGTCCGAGAGGGCCTGAACTTATCTCAACTCCGTCTGTCATTCCGTATTCGGGATGTCCGGGCGTAATGCTTGAAAGCTGACGGAATTCTTTAATATCGTCGATTGTTACATTGTATCCGAAAACATGAAGAAGTGAGTAAAGAAGTGCTGAACCGTGTCCGGCTGAAAGCACAAATCTATCTCTGTCTGCCCATTTTGAATCGGCAGGATTTATCTTCATATTCTTTGCCCAAAGAGTATATGCTGCCGGAGCCGCACCCATAGGAAGTCCCGGATGTCCGCTTTTTGCCTTCTGGATTGCTTCAACCGACAAAAATCTTAATGTATTTATAGTCAACTGATCAATATTCATTAGTTATTCCTCCCGAATTATTTCTTAGGTACGCCTTCCCAGTCCTTAAGAAATCTTTCAATACCGATGTCTGTAAGCGGATGCTTTGTCATCTGCATGATTACATTGAAAGGAACTGTTGCGATGTCGCAGCCGATACGAGCCGCATGTGTAACATGAAGAGGATTTCTGATGCTTGCGGCAATGATTTCCGTTTCAATTCCCTGTACATTGAAAATATCAACGATTTCTTCGATAAGCTCCATACCGTCGCTGCCGATATCGTCAATTCTTCCGATGAACGGGCTTACATATGTTGCGCCTGCTTTTGCGGCAAGAAGAGCCTGTGCTGCTGAGAAAATAAGTGTTACGTTTGTCTTAATTCCTTCAGCTGTAAGAATCTTAACTGCCTTAAGTCCTTCAGGAGTCATAGGAATTTTAATGATAATATTTTTATGGATTTTAGCAAGTTCTCTTGCTTCCTTAACCATACCCTCATGCTCAAGGCTGATAACCTCTGCACTGATGGGGCCGTCAACTATTGTTGTAATTTCCTTAACTACTTCAATAAAATCTCTGCCTTCCTTTGCAATGAGTGAAGGGTTTGTTGTAACTCCGCAGATAACTCCGAGCTCGTTAGCTTCTCTTATCTGATCAACGTTTGCGGTATCAATAAATAATTTCATTTTTTGTCCTCCTGTGTTTTATAAAATCACAACATCTTACATTATATATTTTAAATCACCAACAGTTATAAATCAATGAGAACTTAGTACATAAATAAGGCATATATGCAAAAATTTATGACATTTTGTATATATGCCTTAATATCAGTTCTTTTTTTCGTCAATTATTTCAGCACAGTTCATAGGTTCTCCCCTTAAAATTCTCAAACCGTGCTTTATCGGTTCATTGACCGCCATAAAATTTTCCTCTGCCGCTTTGGGACTTCCGGGAAGATTGATAACAAGCGAACGCTTGCGTATGCCTGCCGCAGCCCTAGACAAAATGGAACGTGAAGTATACTTCATTGTCAGCATTCTCATTGCCTCCGGTATGCCAGGAACAATTTTTTCACATACGGCTATTGTTGCCTCCGGTGTTACATCTCTCGGAGCAAAGCCTGTTCCGCCTGTTGTAACAATAAGTGCTATATTCTTTGCCGCCGCTTTTATTATAGCTTCAGATATTTTTTCCTTTTCATCGGGTACAATTTCCGTTAATACGACATTATAGCCGTCATTCTCAAGCATTTTTGCAACAAGAGGGCCACCCTTATCCTCTCTTTCGCCTTTATAACTTCTGTCACTTACGGTTATTACCGCCGCTGTATAAATTTCTTCCATAAAATCACCTTTCTTATTTGAGAAGAACGTCAACAGGTTTAATATAGATACTTATATTATCACCTGCCGATAATTTTTCAAGCATATTTTTGTCGGTATCGACTCTTATCAGATTGCCTTCTTCAGCATTTATCGGTTTAAGCATTATTATTGCTCCGAAAACGTCCTCAACAAGACGTTCAACGACACAGTAAATTTTGTTTTCCGTTACCTCAAAAGAAAAATAATGCGATCTTAAGCCGACAGCCTTTATGTCCTCTTCCGCATTTTCAGCCGATTTTAAATATATATTCAGCTTTGGCAGAAATATTACATTTTTATCATTTGTTTTTTCTGCTTCAAAAATATTTTTACAGCCGGAAATTCTTGCCGCACCTATTGTGTTCGGCTGTCCCATCATTTTATGTATTTCAAGCACCGGCTCACTTTTTCCGTCATTTATAATACACACCGCTTCGCAATTCCTGTATGCTTCATCTCGGTCATGCGTTACCATAACTGATATAACACCGAATTTCTTTATGGTATCGGCAACCGTCATTTCAAGCCTCCATCTTATAAAGTTATCCAAAGCCGAAAACGGCTCGTCCAGCAATATTACCTCAGGTTCACTTGCCAGTATTCTTGCAAGCGCAACTCTCTGCTGCTGGCCTCCCGATATTTCTCCGGGATATTTGTCCTGTATGTCACGAATATAGAATTCATCAAGAAGGGAATTCAGCTTTTCGGTTTTGTTTTCTGCCTTCATTGCGACAAGTATATTCTTTTTTACCGTCATATTCGGAAACAGTGCATAATTCTGGAACAGATAACCTACGTTTCTTTTCTGCGGCTGTATATTTATGTGTTTGGACGAATCATACAGCACTCTTCCGTTAAGTTCAATATATCCGCTATCAGGCTTTTCTATACCGGCAATACACTTAAGCGTCATACTTTTCCCACTGCCCGATGCTCCCAAAAGAGCAAGCTGACCGTCAGTTTCAAAATCCGATATAAGCTCAAAATTATGAAGTCTTTTTCTTATATGAACAATAAGCGACATTACTTATGCCCTCCGTTCTTTGCTTTCTTTTCCAAAAGATTTAACGAAACAAGCACAACAAATGAAATGACCACATTTATAAATACCCATTTATACGCAAGTGCGTCATTACCTTCTCTCCAAAGCTGATATACTGTTGTCGATATAGTTGCGGTTCTGCCGGGTGTATAGCCTGAAACCATGCTTGTTGCACCATATTCTCCTAACCCCCTTGCAAAAGAAAGCACAATACCTGCAAGTATTCCTTCCTTGCAGTTCGGAATTAAAATTTTCCAAAATATAAATGTATTTGAAAGCCCCAATGTTTTTCCTGCATAGATAAGATTTTTGTCAAAAGCCTCAAACGAGCTTCTTACCGTTCTGTACATAAGTGGAAACGTAACTATAATTACCGCTATAACCGATGCATACCATGTCATAGTTATTTGGGTATTAAACAACTGCATTAACATTTTTCCTACAGAA
>ERZ791909.1024-NODE-1024-length-20859-cov-14.272928_pt1 | contig 20859 bp, 36 predicted proteins | sample MGYA00510143_ERZ791909 | MGnify/ENA primary metagenome ERZ791909 (study PRJEB30046, sample SAMN00792093) | human gut metagenome | study: EMG produced TPA metagenomics assembly of the A metagenome-wide association study of gut microbiota in type 2... | reverse complement strand
GGCAGATGCCGCTCAGCTCGGCGGCGCGCACGAGCGCGGCGGTGGTCTCAGCCTCGATGGGGGAGTGCTCGTTGTCGATGATGGCAAAGTCGAGCCCCGTGCGGCCGAGGCACTCCATGAGGCTCACGCTGGCGGTGTCAAAAAAGGTGCCGATCGGCTGCGCGCCGGCGGCAAGTTTCTGTTTGAGTGTGTTTTCCATGCGGATTCCTCCTTATCTTGTCTCGATGCCCCGATTATACTTGCATTTTGGCGGGATGGCAAGCACCGCTGAAAAGAGGGATGCAACTTTGCATCCCTCTTTTTCATGCTGGAATCACATATAACGAGCCAATGTTTTGTGCAGCAGATCGTTGTATTGTTCCAGATCGTATACACTCGTCAGGTTGAATTTTTGGCCCTTTTTCTCCTCGTCCGGCACAATCAGTGTTTTCACTGTGTCGGTGAGTTTTAAGCGGCAAATCCATTTGCGGGTATTTTTCTTGTAGAGAATATTGATATAGGATTCGGTGTCCTTATATGTAATGTCTTGCAGGTCAACGACGTCTTTCAGCAGGTTTTTGATGATGAAGTAGGCTTCCAGTTCCTCTTCCGTTGTCACGATTTTCGATTCGTTGCTGTCAGAAACATCCGCATCTTTTTCTGTACTTACTGGTTCCGCCGTTGGCTTTTCAGAGACGGAAACGCTGCCGCCAGAGCCGCCGAGCGCGTTTTTAATTTTATCGTTCATCGTCTCGCTGATATAATCATTGAGCGCTTTTTTCAGGAGGGGTCGGAACTTTTCAATGACAGCCTGCGTTTTTTGGCCGGTGTAGCACCCTTGCAGGAAAAGCCGCGTCAGTTCATCGGACGGATTTTCTACCTGCTCCGCAAATTGGTTTTTAAACTCGTGTACATACTTCAGTTCCGATGCAGTGCTGAAAATGGAATCAATATCGAATTCTGATTTGCAGAATTTTTTGAGTTCACGCACCTGGTTTTCACGGATATCAAGAATATTGATGCTCAAAAACGGGTCGCTATCCATTTTGTTGGGATTATCCAGATCGGTAAAGAAGCGATAGATGAGACCGTTTGTTAAAATTGCAAATTTTGCATCCGTTGTGCCGAAATAGCGGAAAAGCTGGGAGTCATGGCGCTCCAGATTTTCAGATATGGATTTGCATTCAATTAGGATAACAGGTGTGTCGTCTTTCATGATGGCGTAATCGACTTTTTCACCCTTTTTAATGCCTACATCCGCAGTGTACTCTGGAACGAATTCTTGCGGATTAAAAACATCGTAGCCAAGCATAGAGAAAAACGGCATAATAATTGCGGTTTTTGTGGCTTCCTCTGTCTGGATAGAATCTTTCAGAGTGTCCACACGCTTAGAAAATTGTTTGAGCTGGTCAATGAAATCCATAATGCACACTCGCTTTCATATACTTGATTTTTTCGACTGTTTATCCAATTCTATCACGACCTGGATGGAAAGTCCATCCTTTTCGGAGATTCGTTATGCACGTTTGCGCCCGCCGCCGCATAGGGAATAGCGGGACAAGAGGTGAGGGCATGGAACTCGGCATTGCATCCGTGGCGGCGATCACGGCTGTCACGTACCTGATCGGGATGGCGGTCGGCATCGCGTCCGGCTGGGCCGCGACGGGCGTGCACCAAAGCGTGAAGCAGATGACAAAACAGAAGTAGCTGCGCCAACACGCCGGGGGGTGCGCGCGTCGGCGTGTTGCTGCATGTGCGGATGTGTGTTATGATAGGGCCATCGAATGGATTTGGTGAGGTGACAAATGCGCGTGGAAGGATACGATCTCTGCTTTTCGCCGCCGCTGCCGCCTACGGTCTGGGGCGAGCTCAGCCTCTGCTTTGATGTGGATTTCCCAATCGACACGGTTTCTTCCATCCTTGGTGTGCAGCCGACAGAGGCCAAACGGCAGCGGGCGTGCCGGTGGAATGCATATGCGGGCACGCAGAACCCGGGATACTGGACGATCACGTTTGACAAGACCGATACTTTTGATGGTGACGTCGTCCAGCGGGCGATGCATACTTTTATCGCAGAACATGAGCGGGCACTGCGTCAGGTCCTGGAGCGGTTTCAGCCGTGTACGGCGCTCTTGACGATTTATGCTGTGGTGCATCAGGACGGAGAATATCCGTCCATTCGGCTAAACCCGTATTTTCTGCAGGATGCCTGCCGGCTCAGCGCGAGCGTGGATATCATTGTAGATAATGATTATGTGCGCGCAGAGCCGGACAATGGCGATAGCGCAGTATAGCAGCCAGAAAAAATCTCCCCGCCAAAAGGCGAGGAGATTTTTTGGCGCTCCAGCGGGGATTTCCCCTGCCGGGGATAAACTTCGACTCCCCGGGAGCAGCCGGAAAAAAATTCCCCCGCCAAAAGGCGAGGGAATATTTTTTGGTGCTCCAGCGGGGATTCGAACCCCGGAAATATTGACGTAAAACAGTTGAAAATGCAGCGTTTTTCAATTATCGTTAGCATTTTTGTTAGCATTTTTGCGAAAAGAAATTGCGAATTCCGTCCACCTGCTGCGCTATGTCCGCATCCGCAAGGTGTGTATAGATCTCGCGCACAACCTTGTCGTTTTTCCAGCCGCCCAGACGCATGGTTATCATCATCGGCACTTGCAGATGATAGCATAGTGACGCGAAGCTGTGCCGCAGTCCGTGAACGCCGATCTCCGGCAAGCCGGAATTGCGACACACGCGGTTAACACGGCGGCAAATAGCGCCCGGCGCTGTCGTGACAACCCGCCCGTTATCGCCGCCATCTGCCTGATCTACAAGCTCCTGCAGCCGTGGTATCATGATCGGCACGGTACGCCGCGATGTTGCGTTCTTATTCGTCTCTTTGTATATGCGCTTGTTGTTCTTGTCGTACACGACGGCACCGGCGACCGTGATCGTATGGTCTTTCAGCTGCGCCCAGTCCAGCGCGCATATCTCTGACCGGCGCAAACTGTGCAGCGCCAGCAGCGCCGGAATTTCGACGTCAGTTCCCCGAATCGCATCCACAAAAATTAGAATTTGGTCGTATGTCAGAAAATTGTGAACCGGAGTTTGCTTTTCCGGCAGCGACACGTTCGGCCTTGCCATTCCGGCCGCTTGAATGGACGACGACACTAAACCCCAAGCATTGTACAGCGTCTTTGTTGCGACCTTCGCCGCTTCGTCGTTAATCATGCGCTGATATTGGATTTTTCGGATGTCTGTGTCCATGTAGCCCTGAAATCTTTTGCTCAGGATCACATAATACCCCCGAATCGTCTCCGGGGATTTCACGTTCTCTCGCACCTGTATGTACTGCTCGATCGCGCTGCGCAGCGTGACACACGCGCTTGCCGGTTGTGGTCTCTTCCCATTGCGATAGTCCGCCTTGATCTTTTCCGCCTGCCGGATGCACTCCGTGCGCGTTGCCGCCGACACCGGCACGCTCTCTCCGCCGAGGCGCATCTGAATAAACCATGTCCCGCTTTTCAGCTTTCGCGGCTCTGGTACTTTCATCGCGTGTTATCACCGCCTATCAGCGCGTCCGGCACCGGGTGCCATTCTCGATATGCGGAAAACATCTCGGAATAGTCCTGTGGCATAATTTTTGTAAAAACAGGATGATTCTTTTCCGCGTAGTATTCCCGGGCCGTCGCACAATAGTGCTCTAAATCGCTGTCCGCAAGGTCAAGCAATTCCTGCGCCCGGTCAACCGTTGCCTCGGCGACGGCAAACCGCTCCCGCTCCCGCTGCAGCCGCATTGTTTGCAGGGCTAGCAGCGCGGCCAGAACAACGCACACGGCTGCCAGCAAAACAATTACCGCCTTCCTTGGCACCCGCTTGCGCTGTATTTCTGGCGCGTCATTCTGGTAATTCACAACGCTTCCCCCTTTTTGCATATTGTTTTCCGCCTGCGCCACAATACCACAAGCGGCGTGCACCATCAAGATAGCACAGCTTTCCGCTTTCTGCAACAAAATCCCCGAAAACGGAAATTTTTTGGTCGGAATACCGGCCAAAAACGACACGCAGCCGCAAAAATGTGGTAAGGTAGTGCCAATATGCGGAACAACGTACGTTACTATAGATTATACAAGGGCGTAAGTCAGCGCTGGCTTGCGCAGAAAGTGGGGTGTAGCCATAGCACACTAGGGGCAATCGAACGCGGAGAAAGCGCGCCCAACGTATACCTTGCGATGCGGATCGCGCGGGCGCTGGACGCGACAGTAGAAGAACTATGGAGGGAGAACCATGACGGATGAGGAATGGACGGCGTACTTACGGGCGGAAATCGAGCGGCTGCTGATCCTCGCGGACACGCGGACGATGGTGCTAACGTTGGAATTTCTACGTGCAGCAACGTAACCAAAGTGAACAGGCAAAGAAAGAGGAGCAGGACATCAATCCTGCTCCTCTTTCTTGTTTTCCGCGGTGATTTGCTGCGCGAACGACTCAATATCCGCCCACCGCTCTTCCGGCAGACGCGCCAGCGCCAGCAGAAACCGCCGTCGGAAATTGTCGTCCTCGCCCTGCATGACGTCGCCGACAAAGCGCATGATCTCCTTGTCGCGCGCGATCTGAACGAACATCTCGCCCTCGCCGGTGCGCAGCCAGTGCTCGCTGACGTTGTATGTCCTGCAGATCGAATTTATTACAACGTCGGATATGTTGCGGCCTATTTCGTAGTTTGCAATCGCTCCGCGCTTAATACCGATTCTATCAGCAAATTCCTGCTGTGTTAGTCCAAGCGATTGCCGCAGCGCTTTGATTCTATCTCCCATTGGAATCACCTCCTTGCCGCAATAGTAGCAATCAAGATGCAAATTGTCAATAGAAAATGCAAAATAAACACAAAAAGTGCTTGACAAATGTGTTTACATTGCTTACAATGGCAATACAAACACATATATGTGCAAAGGAGGTGAACCTGATGAAGCGAAACGAGAAAACCAAAGTCTTTTACAAGGACGGGAAAATCGGCATCCCGTGCGTCCATTTCCACTATCTCGGCGCGGACGTATGGATCGAGTCAAGCAAGTCCAAAGACTTTCTGCGCCGCTGCTTCTGCGTGTTTCGCGCAGAACGGCACGCAAGAATTGTCCTCCGCCACCTGCGGGAGATTCAGCAGATAACGGAGGACATCAACAAGAGTGGATGGGCGGGCTAAAGCGTAACCTTGCCCGCGAGCGAGGCCATGGCCCGAAGCTGAGCAATCCAATCTTCACGCATCGGGTTCATGGCTCCGCAAGCATCGCAGCGGAACGCATCGCCGGAGAAAGTAACCGGAATGTACATGAGCGCGCCGCACTTCTGGCAGGGAAACGCGCAAGTACTCTCCGGCCCGGGTATCGATCGCATACAACTCACCACCTTTCTATAAGAGATGCCAATAAAATAACACAAACACCAGAAGATAACAAGCCAACGGCTCCTTTCGCTGTTGAGGAGGTGAACAAAACGGAGATCATGAAGATCCCCGGCGAGGTGCGCCGGGCGCTGCGCCACGCACCAACGGCAGAGCCGCCCCGGCCGCTGCCGATGGCCGAGGCGGGCGAGACAGTGCAGGACGCGAGCAGCGTATGGGACTATCTGACCGGGGCAGGAGCACCGGAGCCGGTGCGGGAAGCGTTCAAGCGCGTGTGTGAGCGCGCAGGCGTGCCGTACATCATCGAGCTGGAAACAGCGGATTGTTGAGGCGCTCTTCCGTTTCCGCAATCAACTGTTTCAGCGCTGTGACGGCGCAGCGGTGGCAGACGTCGGAACCGTCTGCATCATCGCAGTAGTTCGGCATTGGCGTGCCGTCCTCGCTGACATTGAAGAAGAACATATGTTTTCTTCCAAGATTGCGAGAGCAGGGGACGCGGGTATAGGGCTGGTTCATTTGCTCACCTCCTTCACGCGATTTTCACCACAACATTACCACAAAATAACGAATCCCGCAACGGAAAGGAAGTGATCCCATGCTGACGAAGAACGAGCAGAAAACCATCAAGCGGCTGGCGGCCGCGATGCAGAATATGGATGACATGCAGAAAGCGCAGCTCTGTGCCTTTACGGAAGGCTTGGCGATGGCACTGGAGCGCAAAGGAGCGTGAGGCGGCTTTATTTGCCGTCTCCGCCCCTCTTGCCCTTGCCGGAATGCCCGTCTGCTCGCCCTTGGAACCAGAATGGAACCAATCTGGAACCAGAATGGAACCACAGTATAGAGTAGAAGAGGTTTAGTAAAGGTTTAGAAAAGGCAAGAAGAGGTTTAGTTAAGGCTAGGGGGTTGCGCGCGGGCGCGAGCGCCGCGGCGCACATCCCAAGAAACGATTTTGACAAAGGAGAATCCTCATGGAGAAAGAACGCACCGTCGCAACAAACGAAGCGGACGCCGCCATTGAGGCGGAGATCGCGCATCTGAGAACGGACGAGTATGTCCGGCTCGCTAAGCGCTACGAGTACGCGCGTACCCGCCGCAAGCAGTATCTGTACCAGCTCCGCTATTACCAGAAGAAAGGCCGTGAGCTTGCCGCCCTCGGTGTGACGATGGACAACCTCGACGAGATGCTGTGTAGCTCAGAGGAGGCGTGACCCATGCCGAAATTGAGAAAACGCGCCAACCGCTACGATCAACTGCAGGCGCTGCTTTATGGGCAGCTCCGGCTGCACGGCACGAAGCCGGAGGATCTGCTCGGCTGCTGCCGCGAGACGGCGTCTAAGCGCCTGCGGGACATCGACCGCATGCCGGTCGGCGACCTGCTCGCGCTCGGGCAAAGGCTTGACATCCCGATCGCCGACCTCCGCGCGGCAATCAGGTATCAGTAAACGACGAGAAAGGGGAAACAACAATGAAGGTTTTCGGAGATCCGCGCGCTCGGGCAAAGGTGCGCCGCTACATCGCCTGGGGCGTGGAAGACGGCATCGTCTGTGCGAGCTTCCTCGGCGGCATCGCGCTGGCCGGGTGGGTGTTCCATGTGGTCTTCGCGGCACTGGGAGTAGCGTGATGACGGAAGAACAGCGCCGTGTGCATAACGCATACAATCGTGCGTATTACGCGCAGCACCGCGACCGCATCCTGCAAAACAAGCGCGATAACCGCGAAGCGCGCAACGCATATATGCGCAAATACCGCGCGGCGAACTACGAAAAGCTGTCTGCGTACTACAGCGACAGACGGCGCAAAAAATCGCGTGACACCGCTTTCGGCGCGTTTTTACGGGAAAACGGTATCACGCAGACAGCAGCGGCAAAAATGCTTGGCGTGTCTGTATCAACGGCCAACTGCTGGGCGAATGGAATCACGACCGCGAACGAAGATAAGATCCGCGCGGTGTGGCCGGAGTATGGAGGCGGGGAATGTCGAAACTGACGATCGAACCGCCGGTTGAGCCCCCGGCCTACACCTGCCCGCGCTGCCCTGTGTGCGATGCGGAGACGGACAAGCTGCTGCGTGACCGATGGGGAAACATTGTCGGCTGCCCGGAATGCGTGAAGGAGGTAGACGCATGGACATTGTAAGTGACACCTACATTCGCGGCGGCATCCCGCAAAGCCGCTATTGCCGCAGTTGTGCGCACTATCAGGTGCTTTCCGGCTGCAGCAATAGCAAGGGCGAACCCGGTGCACGGGTGTGCCTGTACATCCTCGGCACCGGCCATCGGCGGGGATGCTTGCCCGGCCCCGGCTGCGATAAGCGCATTACATTCGCGCAGTGGCGCAAGAGCAAGCGCGGCCGCGCCGTTCTGCGGCAGAAGCACAGCCAGAGCCGCCCAAGAAAACGGAGGGCAGCACCATGACGACTGGCCGCGCAACCCTGCGCTATATCCTCGCCCGGGCACGCATCTACTTTTCTGACGAGCACATTGCCTGCGATTACTGCCCGTGTCTGGAAACATACAGCCGCAAGCAGTGCCGCCTTACCGGCGAGTATCTGCTCGACACACGCACCATCGGGTACCACTGCCCGCTGGAGTTTGAGCCGGAAGGAGGCGAAACACCATGAACAAATTCCGTTGCCTGCGCGCGGATGAGATCGAGTGCCGCGTGCAGCAGGTCAAGGATAACGGTCTTATCCTGCTGCTCTACAAAGACGCGCGCTGCGACATGATTATCTTGGACGAGACGGTCGGCGCGATGAACTGGCAGCGAGAGCACCGGCGCGATAACGCCAACTGCGTCGTCTCCATCTGGGACAGCGAAAAAGGGCAGTGGATCAGCAAGGAGGATACCGGCAAGGAATCCAACACAGAGGCGGAAAAGGGCCTCGCGTCCGACAGCTTCAAGCGCGCGTGCGTCAACTGGGGCATCGGCCGCGAGCTGTACACTGCACCGTTTATCTGGATCCCGGCAGGAAACTACACTGCCAACGGCCGCAAGTGCTATGACCGATTCGCGGTCGAGAAGATCGAATACGTGAAAAATGACGACGGCTCCGACCGTCACGAAATCCTGAACCTATCCATCCGAAACGCAACCATGAACAAGCGCGTGTTTGTCCACATCGGCAGCACCGCAAAGAAAGGAAGTAAATAACCATGATTATTCGCACCAGAACCGGTGATTGCATCGTCGCCGGGAGGCTCTCCCGCGACGCAGAGTTTTCCAACGTGGGCAAAAAAAACTCGCCCATGACGAAATTTAGCATTCCAGCCCGTGACACCGTGCAGCCGGACGGCAGCAAGCAGACCGAATGGATTAGCTGCGAGGTATGGTATGAGGCTGCCATGAATGCCGCGCAGCTCAAAAAGGGCGATGCCGTCATCATCTGTGGCCAGCTCTCCACGCACAGCTATACCACGCGCAACGGCGAGACGCGCACCGAAGAGTGCCTGCGTGCGGACGCCTTTGTCAAAGCGTCCGTCCCGGTCTCTTCTGCCAGCGTAGATCAGCTTGCCGCCGCCTATCCCGGCGTCGTGCGCGGCGTCGGAGTTGTCGCGGACGACTTCACGAATGAACCAAAGTTTGAGGAACTGCCGGACGACGAATCCGACCTGCCGTTCTAACCGGGGCGCGCCATGGCAGAAAAGCGAATGTTCGCGCGCTCGCTCATCGACAGTGATGCGTTTCTGGAGATGCCGCTCTCCGCGCAGGCGCTGTATTTCCACCTGAATATGCGTGCGGATGACGACGGGTTTATTAACAATCCGAAGCGCATCACGGACTACGTCGGCGCGGCGGCTGACGATCTGAAGCTGCTCCTTGCAAAGCGCTTTATCATCGTCTTTGATTCCGGTGTCATTGTCATCCGGCACTGGCGCATGCACAACACGCTCAAAAGTGACCGATACCATCCTACAAACTATCAGGAAGAGTTTGCAACGCTCTGTCTGGAGGAAAACAAGGCTTACTCCGAGCGCCCGCAGACGACACCTGCCGCAGAACCGGCCAGAGTGGAAAAGCCAGCCGCGCGCCCGGCGCAAAAAGCCGCCGCAAAGTCTCCGGAAAAGAAACCCTATGGAGAAATGCACAACGTCATGCTCGCGGATGACGAGCTGGAAAAGCTCCAGCGGGATTACCCGCACGACTACGGAACATATATTGAGCGCCTGTCCCTGTACATCACCAGCAAAGGCGCGCGGTACAAATCCCACTACGCCGTCATCCGGCAGTGGCTGGTGAAAGACGGCGTGAAGGCCGAGAGCGAGAAGCGCGCGCCGGTCTCCGGTAAGGACGACCTGGACAAAGTGGAGCGAATGCTCGCCGCAATGCAAGGAGGTGTCGCGAATGGCGACCATGTTAGCCCTTGACCCCGGCAACCGGGAAACTGGCTGGTGCATCGTCGATACGATCACCCGCGCCCCGGTGCAGGGGGGGAAGGACGAGAACACGCTCGTTTCCGGCATTGTGTCCGGCGGCGCGTTCACCGTTGCCGCGATTGAGATCATCGAATCTTACGGCATGGCGGTCGGGCGCGACGTGTTCGAGACGTGCGAGTGGATCGGGCGATTCAAGCAGTTGCTCGACGATCGCGGCGTACCGTACCACATCGTCACGCGCAAAGAGGAAAAGCTCAATATCTGCGGCAGCCCTCGCGCGAACGATACCACCATCCGCCACGCGCTCATTGACCGCTTCGCGTCGCACGACTTCCGCAGCGGTAAGGGCACGAAAGCAAACCCGGACTTTTTCTACGGCTTCCGCGCCGATCAGTGGAGCGCGTATGCCGTTGCAACGACCGCCATCGACCGGGCGGAGTACGAAAAGGAGAGTGTAACCGATGGTATTGACTGAGGACATCGTCTTTGCCGTGCGCGATTTGCTCGACAACGACAAAGGCAACCTGAATTTTTCACCGGCTTCGCGCTATGCGGTGCAGAAGCTGATCGACTACGCGCGTGAAGAGCACTGTGCGCGTGCCGTGCTTGCAACGCAGCTGGACGTGCTGCGCGAAAACAACGCATTTATCAGGCAGCAGTCAGAGCGCAAGGACAAGACCATCGGCGACCTGCGGCAGCAGCTGAGTTTCCTGCGGCAAGCGCTGCAGGAAGCGGGGGTGTGAGCATGGATGCGCTGAAATTTATTGAAGAACGCTACCGAATGTGTGATTACTACAGGGGCGGCAATGCGCGCTCCGGGTGCGCGGAGTGCCCGGTGTTTCAAATGTGCGTCCCCGTCAAATCGGTGACGGCAGAATACATTGCCGCCGTTGAGCAGTGGTCGAAGGAGCACCCGCGCAAGACGCGGCAAAGCGAGTTTCTTAATATGTTCCCGACTGTCAGGATGAACGAAGTTGGCGTCATCGACGTGTGCCCGGCGATTGTTGACGACAGATACAGAGGCAAAACTTGCGGTAATCGAACACTGCTTTCGTGCCCAGATTGCCGCCGCGAGTTCTGGATGCAGGAGGTGGAGTGATGGAGAGGCTTACGTTTGACGGCAATTTCTGCGACATCGCGCAGTGCCGGGAGCTGCCGTGCCCGCACGGTGGCAGCTGCACACAGCGCAAGGTGTGGGAAAAGCTCAAAGCATACGAGGATTCCGGCTTTACGCCAGTAGAAATTAAAAGCCTATATGCTGAATGGGATGTCATGATGTCAGTGCTTAACAGCATTGGCGGCGGCTATGAACGCCTCCGCGAACTTGCCGAGGCCGACAAGGACGGTCGCGTGGTGGTGCTGCCGTGTAAGATCGGCGAAAAACTATGGGTAATCGGGCGAGACAATGTGCCACGAGAAATGGAGCTTGAAGCCCCGGACATCAGAGCTGTTTGCACGGATGAGGATAATCTGTGTATGTCAACGTGCAACCGCAAGCCGGACGGGTACTGCGCGTATCGTCTACGTAATGATGGCACAGACATAGGCAAGACCGTATTCCTCACACGCGAAGAGGCGGAGGAAGCATTGGAGGCGATGAAGGATGAGTAAAGCTGTCATGCTGAGCATCCGCCCAAAGTGGTGCGAAAAGATTGCCAGCGGCGAAAAGACGATTGAGGTGCGCAAGACCCGGCCGAAGATGAACACGCCGTTTAAGTGCTATATTTACTGCACCAGCGTTAAAAGCATGAATTTGCAAGATTATGTTGATGTGTTTTCAAGCGCCGCCGCTGTCGATGATTGGAGCGGCAAAGTTATCGGCGAATTTATGTGCTATGCGACCATCCCAATAAGTGTTGAGTATTCTGACCCCAGCCATCGGATGGCGCAAAGAGATTTTCCGTTCACTGGCATGACAGACAAGCAAATAATTGATTATCTCGGCAATGGAAAAATGGGCTACGGCTGGCACATCTCCGACCTTAAAATCTACGATAAGCCGCGAGAGTTACGAGAGTTCAAAAAAAGCAACCGCGACTGTTTTTATGCTGATCTTGGGCTTGCAAAAAGAGACTGCCCTGATTGCAAAGATCCAGGATGCTTTTTAGAGCGGCCGCCTCAAAGCTGGTGTTACGTGGAGGAGGGCTGACAATGAGACTGATTGATGCTGATGATTTGGGCGTGTGGCGGTGTAGTAAAGATGTTCTCCCTGCGGCGTACTGCGCTGGCTGGAACGGCTTACTTGGCTTGATCGAAAAAGCCCCCACCGTGGATGCCGTGCAGGTCACGCGGTGCATGGACTGCGAAAGCGCGCGGGAGCTTACCCAGCACGAAAGCATTTATCTGGCCGACGGGGTCTTGATCTGCACAAACTGCGAGGTGTCAGAAGACTGCCGCCTCCCTGTATGGCCGCAGCATTTTTGCGGATACGGCAGGAAAAAGGACGGCAGCGAAGAAGACGTTGTTGAAACCGCGCCGATTGTCAGATGTGAAAACTGCATGTATTGGGTATCCGGCAAGAACGAGTGCGAGAGCTGGGAATGGTGCAAGATGCTGAACACGGATATGCCGCCGAATGGATTTTGCTATCTCGGCGATCGAAAGGATGACGACGATGACAAAACGGATTAACCCACGCCGGAGGCCGGCGACACAGGCAGACGTGCAGCGCGCAAAGGACACGGCGACGGCAGATGCCTGCCGCGTGACGCTGGCGATCTTTTTCACGGCCCTGCTGGACAAAGAGGGCATGGAGGCCGAGCAGCTCCAGCGCATCTGGCGCGAGGTCGAGGCGCTGTCTGAGAGCGTGCGGGACGGCTATGTCTCCGCACCGGATCTGATCCGCGTGCTGCGAGACGAGTACGAGATCGATATTGTAGGAGGGTGAAGCCATGCGCAGAAAACCGCTCGCGCCGCTTACACCGGAACAGCAGCAGCTCGCGGCGGATAACGAGAAATTGATCTGGTTTTTCTTGAAAAAATACGCATCCAGAAGCGACCCGCAGGAATTGTATGGCGTTGCCGCCGAAGGTCTGATCCGCGCCGCTGCTACATACGACCCGACGCGAGGGAAATTCTCCACGCACGCAATGTACCACATGCGCAGCGCGGTCGACTTCGATCAGCGCTGCGCGAAACGAAAGAAGCGTTCAGGGAAACTGGTACTGCATATGGATGACGTTGACGTAATTGACCAGAGCAAAGAATGTAACGCGAAAATGCGCGGCGTTGTGCCGCTGCAAGACAGGCCGTGCCTGTCGCTGGACGAAACCGGCGCGGATGTAGAACGCTTTCTGCGGTCACTTCCTGCGCGTGATCGTGAACTCGTTCGTATGCGCATTGGCGGCGACACGCTCAAAGAAATTGGAGATACATTTGGAATTACGATTCAGGCAGCCAGCGCGCACATGAAGCGCATAGCAAATAAGTGGGAAGCATTTGAATTATATGGGACACAAGAAAGGAAAAGATAACAATGGAAGCAAAAATGAACGAAAACGAACTGTTGGAAGGCGTGCGCAACGGCGCACGTAACGATCTCCGCCTCAGCATCCTGGTGGATGCGATCTTCAACGCCGCCCGGTTGAACTACAGCGGCAAAAAGCTCGCCTTTGACGACGACGAGATTTGTACCGTGCTTCGGGTTCTGTTCCCGGATGACTACGACGGCGTGCTCGCAAATCTGCAAGCGCTCAAGGCGAAAGCTGCAAAGGGCGGTGACGCATTTTGACCCGTTCCGAAATCCTGAAAGCCGCAGAGCGCTGCGTCTGCACCGACCGAAATCAGCAGTACGGTGAGCCGGAGGACAATTTCCGCACGATCTCCATGCTCTGGAGCGTTTACCTCTGCGCGCGCGGCATGGATCAGCCGCTCAGCGCAGCCGACGTCGGCGCAATGATGGCACTGTTCAAGCTCGGCCGTATCGCAACCGGAGGCGATAAAGCGGATAACTTCATCGACCTCGCCGGGTATGCCGCCTGTGCGGGGGAAATCTTAACGGAGAGAGGGCGCGACCGCAAAGACGTGAAATGTAGTGCGGGGAATAAAAGCCACGCAGAGACGCAAAAAACAGGCGCAGAAGAAAAAGCGCCGCACAAGACCACGTCCACAGAGAACAAAAATGTGCGCATGTCGCGCGGCCTCGACGGGCGGTATATCGTCACGACCGGCTGCACGGTGATGGAAGCTCCAAGCCTCGCGGAAGCGATGCACATCATCGCGGAGTATGAGCATACCGGATCGTAAACGAAACACGGAAAGCAAAAGCAGCACGCATATCCTGCGTGCTGCTTTCTTGTTGGGTGTTTGTCACGGGAAGAGCTTCCAGAGCTGGTTGAACTGCTTCGCGGTATAGCCGTTTTGCATCGCCCACGCATACAGATCTTCTTTCTTGTACTTCCGCTGGCTGGTTCCCGGCTTCTTCGCGTACTTTGCCTGATAAAAGTCCACGATCTGCTTCAGCTCGTATCCGCCGTTGTATGCGGTCTCCACCTTTGCCTGTGTGCCCTCTTCGAGCTGCTGCGCCATGACATTGAGCGCAAGCTGGTCACTGCCGCCGCGTTTGCCGACGACCGTCTTGATGATTGCCTGCATCACGTCGCCGTTGCGGCCTCGCGCATTGGCTGGCAGTGTGTCTTTTGCGGTGCCGAGCTTGGCGCGGTATACGGCATTGTCTGCCACGCTGCCGTCGCTTTTCGTCGTCCACGACGGGGTGTCGCTTCCGTCGAGCTTCGCTTTCTTCTTGCCTGCCGCCGTTGCGACTTCCAGAAGGTTTTGAATCGCTGCCGCTTTCTCCGCGTCGCTCGACTGCTTGTAAACAGAACTCCGAATGACTTTCTGGATGTTGTCATAGGCCGTCTGGCCGTATGCCATCTGGTACTGTCGCCTCTCGCCCTGATCCAGCGGCACTTTTTCGCCGTCTCTGTTTCCGCTGTTTGGTGCTTTCTTCTCAGGATATTTTATGTCGATGTTTTCACCGAGCCGGTACAGCTCTTGGTTCACGGCGCTCGTCCGGTACTTCGTCACACTGCCGGGATTCAGTGTCGCGTTCAGGAAGTTTTCTGCTGCCGTTCCGGTGTATTTCTTCTCCTGGCCCCAGTTGTCCAGCGCAGCCGGAAGCGTTTCCCGAAGCCCCGGAATCTTGCTCTTCATCGCGTTCAGGCTGTTTTCCCACACGGTGTCGCCGTTGTAGGTGTCACGCACCGTCCCGTCAACCCCCTGCGCCACGCCGGACACGACGTTTGGCACAAAGCTTGTTGCCTGAGAAGCACCGTAGCGCAGGGCGGCTTCCGCTACCTTCCCGCCCGTGGTATCTGCCTTATAGCCGTTCGCAATCTCCTGAAACTGTGACATAGCGGGCAGATCCATCACGCTCTGAAAAGCAGATTCCAGATTGCCGCCCGCAACGTTTGCAAACGTCAGGCCCTCGTCCTTGTAGCAGTCTGCCAGCAGCGCGCCATAGGTCATCTGCGCGTTGATCGGGTCGAGGAAGCCGATGGATACCAGGTCGTCACCGTCGCGCCACTCCGTGCTCTCTCCGGTAATCCACCGGTTGAGTGCACTAAGGTTGAGCTGCGTGCCGCTCACGCCCTCAGACTTTTCGAGCGCTTCCTTGTCCTCGTCGTCGTCCCCGGCGACGTTCATCACGCCAGCCCCGGCCAGCACCGCAAAGAGCGCGATTCCCATCGTGCCGTTAAACGCGCGGCCGAAATCCGTCACAGCCTTCGCCTGTTCGGATGCGGTCAGCGTCCCGGCCTTCGCCTTGTTTAAGACTTTGACGACCTCCGCACCGGCTTTTATAAATCCAGCAGGGGAGTATTGAATCGCTGCGCTCGCAATGTTGCCGGGCACGTTCGTGAACGGGAGCATAATGTCGCCGAGACCGATGCTGCCGCCCTGCTTGTCCTTGATGCTGAGCTTGTTCAGCGCATTGCGCATTCCGCCCATGACACCGGACAGCTTGCCCTCGTTCTGGAATGTGCGTTCCCTTGCGGTTTCCTCCGCGCGGCCGTCAAGCGCGCCTTTTGCCACCTTGCCCTTGGCTTCCAGCGCGTCAATCCCGCGCTGCGCTTCCGCCTGAATGCCGCCTTTTTGCATCTGGTCAGACGTGACCATGGCATAGTTGCTGTATTTCTCCCACGTGGAGAGAAACCGTTCCAGAAAGTTCCCGGTCATCTTGAACGACCTGCTGCCGCCGGTTTCATATTTGCCCTGTGCATTGGAAACGCTTGCGTCAAGGCCGGTTTCGATGTACGACTTGAGCGTTGCCTCGCCCATACCTTTTCGTTTTGCCTTGGAGAAATAGCTCTTGTCCACAGCTACGGAGCGTGTGCCGGTATATTTCGACAGCAGCATGTCCAGCCCGACGCCGATGTTGTTTGACACGGCCTCTACCGGGTCATACACCATATTGCCGGTAAGGTTTCTGCCAGGCGTCGCCGGTTTTGAGAGCATGGACAGATAACGATAGGCTTTGATCTGTTCGAGCGTGGACGGTTTCGCGTAGTCATACGCAATGCCGCGCACCTGGCTTGCGGCAACGTCACGCAGAAACGCTTCGCCGCCCGGCAGCTTCTTTGCCTGCTCAAGCGCCTTTTCCATTGTTCTGCCCATCTTGTTCGACCACAGACCGTTTGTGCGCCGCTCCGTACTCATGCTTTTGATGAGGTCAACCACGCCGTCCACATCGCCTTTTTCGATGCTGTGCAGCTTCTCTGCGTTCTGGCTCACGCTATCGAGAATCTTCTTGCGCTGCTCGTCTGACATTTTGCGCGTGCGCTCGCTGTCGTTCAGCAGTTGGATCGCGTCCGCTTCCATTAGCGCCGGGTCAGCCGCGAGCTGCCGCCGCTGCCGCAGTGCCTGGCCGGCTTCCGTGCCGTGCGCGTCCCATTCTTTCATGAGCTTTGCCACTTCGGCGTATGCATCTTTGCTACCGCTCTCGCGCGCCTTGGCCACTTCTTTGACGATGATCTTGTGTGCAAGCACCGTGTCGGCATCGTCCCAGTCCTGCTTTTCACCGAACAGGTCTGCCTTTTCACCCTCGTAGTCCGATTCAAAGCGCTCCTGTGCCTTCGCGTTTACCTCTTCGTCATGGTTGACTTTGTGCGTCCGGTCTTCCGGCCTCAGCCCTTCCATCGCACGCTCGTCATCGGTGAGCACACCGTCGGTCGAGCGCGCCTGCGTCTTTGCCTCGTCATAGCCAAACTCCGCGGATTTTGCGCCCTGCCCTTCTGGAAGCGTGCCGCGCTGCCCGGCATCCATCTCCGCTTCCTGCTGCTGCACGTCTGCAAAATTGTCACTGTTTTGTGACTCAACCGCGTTTCCAGCGCTTTCATTCACAATTTCACCCGTTTTTTGTGACTGTTCTTCGCTCTTCGCGGTCTCCCCGGTGATGTTCTGCGTCAGCGCCACGCGCTTGATCTGCGCTCGCTGGTCTGCCTTCGTTCCGGCCAGCGTTTCGCCGGTCTGGCGTTCAAACTCCGTGCGCAGCCCAGCGTCAGAGAGCACGCGGTTCGCCTCGCTGTTCGAGATAATGCCCTTTTTCAACAGCGCGCGCACAGTCGCCTGATTGCCTTCGCCCTGCGCGGTCTCGGCCGGTGTGGCCTCTGCCTGCGCTTCTGCGGCGATATTTTCCGCCTCTGCTGGTTTCGCGCTCGCTTCCGTGTTCGCGCTTGCGGTCACGCTTGCGGCCGGTTCTCCGGCGCGCAGAGCGGCATTTTTCTGCGCGTCTACGCCCTTGGCGATGCCAGCCGCCGTCCCGAATGTGGACAGCGCCGCGCCGATCATCGCGTCATACGCAGACTGCGCAAGCAGCTCCTTGCGCCCCTCTGCGGTCGTGTAGCTGTTCGCGGCGGATTTGCCGCTGTCGTAGATCGCGCGAATCGCCGGGTTCAGGATGTCGGCCACGGCTTCCTCGGCACCCTCGCCGACGGCGTTTGTCAGCGCGCGCACAACACTGCGTCCGGCATCCGTTTTTGCCAGCTTTCCGACAAGCTTTTCCGCCACGTCGTCAGCAGCGCCGCCGCCGAACAGCTTACCCACGTCGAAGATCTTCTCCGTCAGAACGTCAACAGCAGCGGCCGCAGCGCCGTATGCCACCTGTTCGCCCTCGCTCGCGCCGTCAAGACGTGCCTCACGCGACCCGCTGCCGTAGGAGCGCAGACCCATGTTTGCCAGACCCGCGCCGGGGAGCAGCGCGTTGAGCGCCATGTCCGCACCGAGCTGCAGTCCGCCGCTTGCAATGTCCACAAACGCGCCCGCGGCTTTGCTGCCGCCGAGGTTATCTTTCGCCTTTTCGGATGCTTCTGCCGCCGATGCCGCCGCTTTGTCTGCCTTAGCGTAGATGCTTTCCTGGTTGCGCTTCCGCGCGGCCTCCGCCTTGTCCTTGTCCTCCTGAGGCACGGCGTTGTCCGCGACGGTCACGCCCATGATCTGCGTTCCGCTGCGCTTGTTGAGAAACGTTCCGGCCGCGTTTTCGTAGGCGCTCTTCGCACCCTCGTAGGCAGACTTTGCGATGTTTCCGCCCGCTTCCGCCGTCTTGCTCTCCTGCATATTGCTCTTGCGGTAATCATCCGAGATTGCCTGATTCGTCAGGGCAAGCGGCGTTGTCGTGTCCGCGCTGTAACCGGCGTCGCCGAAAGCGTTAAGCAGCTTCTCCCAAAAGCTGATGTTCTCTTTCTTCTTCGGCGGCACAGGTTCAGAGACCGGTTTGGTGACAGGTTTCTGCTTGGCAGCAGTGTCTTGCGTCGCCGTCTGACCCCACACCTTATCCATTTTGTATTTTGAACCGCCGTAAGCCTTCTTGCCATACTCTCTGTCAATTTTCTCCCGGCTGCTCTTTGCGTACTGTTTCAGAAAGTCAGATGCCATTGTCAAGATACCTTTCCGTGGCCGACCGTTCTATAAGTATAGGTGCCGTTTCCGTTGTCGACCTCTTTCACCTTCCCAGCGTTCACAAGCGCTTCCAGCTCGCTCGGCGTCACACGACCGTAACCGCGCACCAATGTCCATCCGGGGCCGTTCACATTCGTGATGTGACTATTTTCGTGAATGCTTAAAAGATCCTTTGCGTTGTTTTTCGTCGGGTTCTTCACCTGCGGGATTGCGTCATCGCCGCCGCCGCCACCGCCGCCGCCACCGCCCGTCCTGCCGTTTGATGCCGTGTAGCTCGCAGGATATGCGCCTGTGCGCTCGTAGTAGAGTTTCGGGTTCTGCGCACCCCACACTTTCTGCATCGCGTCGATCTGATCCTGCGAATAGCCGAGCGCCGAATAACCGCTGAAATCGCCGTACTTGGCGAGCGTTGCGGCCTGCTGTTCGAGGCGGCTGCGATCGTTTTCCGCGAGCGTCGTGTCCACGCTAAGCTGCTTGACCGCCGTGTTGACGATGGAGTTATCCACACGCTGCGCCTCGGTATAGAGCGCCTTCGCGCGCGCCGCGTCGTTCTCGCTGATCGCCTGTGCGACCGCGTTCTGATACGCCGTCTTTACCTTCTGCCGCTGCGCCTCCAGATCGGACAGTGCGTCCGCCTCCGCCGTGGACACTTTGCCCATAGCGGCATTGCGGCTGTTCTGCTGCGAGAGTGCGAGCTGACTGCCAGCACCGGTATTGATGCCGCTGCCCGCCAACTGTTCGTTCAGGTTCGCGCGGGAAATGTCCGCCTGCGTCGATACCTGCCGCCGCGCCTCGTTGTATGTCTGCGGGATCTTCGCGGCCTGTGCGTCATAGTCCGCCATGTTCTGGTCGTAGGCCGCTTTCAGCGCGTCGGTCTTTGCCTTCTGCTGCGCATCGTAGATCTTGTTGATGCTCTCGCTCTGGTCTTTTGCTTCCGGCAGGACGGTGTTGTTTCCAACGATCTTGAAGCCGCTGCCGTCCGCGCCACCGCTGTAGCCGTACTTCTTGCGGATAAGCTCTGCCTGTTCGTGCGCCTCGTTCATTCCGCCCTGATTTCCGGCCTGATGTGCAGCCTTCCACTGCTCACTGAGCGCGGCAATTTTCTGCTTGTCGGCGCTGTTAATGATTGCGTCGTTGTATGCCATCGTGTCACCTCGTCACTTGATAGGGGAGAGGGGACACCGCCGCGCCCGGCAGCGTCCCCGTGTTGATTCTTATTTATGTTCCAGCAGTTGCAGCCGCGCCTCGTGGTCGTTGAGCGTGTCCTCGCTGCGCTCGATCTTGTCCCACATCTCGTTGTGCTCCTTGGCGTTCCCGGCGTCCATGCGGTCAATGCGCGCCGTCAGCGCCACGACCGCGTCAGTGTTTCGCTGGATGATGGTGCTCATCCGCCAGCACGCGCCGATCAGCGTCAGCACAAACGCTGCCGCCGAAATGATATTCGCAAGCGAAACTGCCATCGTCAGCCCTCTTTTCTCGGCTCTTCATAGCTCATAGCCCGCACGCTGTCGCCGACACCCGCGGTCGTCGGGTCGTTCACCACGCCAAGGATGGACAGCAGCGCGAACACTGCGTTGATGATTGCTGCAAGCTGCTGATTCAGAACACCGAAATCCCACTTGTAGCCGAACGGGGCGGCCACCACCTGCACCAACAGCAGCAGCGCCGGGATCAGCGCCAGCCAGAAGTTCTTGTTGCGAATACGTACTTTCCAGTTAATGTTCATCATATGTACTACCCCTCCATCACTTGTTTTCGTCGATCATCCGCTGACAGACAATCATAGACCGCAGCGCGTCCGCGCTGACGTTCAGGTCGCCCCCGCCGACACCGCGAAGCGCGCCGCGGTCGATCAGCCGCTGTGTCTCCTCGCGCGCCCAGCCGGGCACATCGTCGATCGTCTCGTACCGGGGATTGCTTGCCTCTGCGTACCTCGTGCCGATCATCAGCCCCCGGATCATGTCCCGCGACAGGTCAATGCATCCGTGCTCGTCACCCTTTAGAGCGCCCGCATCCATCAGCGCGCGTACCGTGTCCTGCGCCCAATCGGGCACCTCGTCGATCGTGTTATACCGTGTCATATCCTCGTCCTCCTCGTCTGTATTGGTTGTCAGCATTGCCTTAAATGCCGTCCACTGCGTCGGGTCATCCACCCACGGCATGGGGCAGCGTTTGCCCGTCACGTCGTAGTGCCGCAGCACGTGGTCGGTGTCGATGCCATAGCGCT
>ERZ791909.1023-NODE-1023-length-20883-cov-6.771894_pt1 | contig 20883 bp, 18 predicted proteins | sample MGYA00510143_ERZ791909 | MGnify/ENA primary metagenome ERZ791909 (study PRJEB30046, sample SAMN00792093) | human gut metagenome | study: EMG produced TPA metagenomics assembly of the A metagenome-wide association study of gut microbiota in type 2... | reverse complement strand
CTCTCGTCGACATACGACGCGCCTTCGGCGACCGTGCCGTCCACGGCGATGCGTTCGCCGGGATGCACGGCGACCAGATCCCCGGCGCGAAGCTCCGCAACGGGCACGGAGCGTTCGCCCGAAGGGGTGATCACCGTGACGGTTTTCGGTTGCAGGCCCATCAGTTTCGCGATGGCCGTCGTCGTGCCGCGCTTCGCCCGCTCCTCAAGCAGCCGCCCCAGCAGGATGAAGGCGACGATGACGGCCGCCGACTCGAAATAGACGTGCGGCTCGATGCCCCTCGACAGCCAGAATTCCGGGAAAAACAGGTTGAAAAGGCTGAACAGATAGGCGATTCCGGTACTGAGGGCAACCAGCGTATCCATGTTGGCCGCCCCGTGGCGGAGCTGTTTCCAGGCGTTGACGAAGAACTCCCGTCCCAGTCCGAAAACGACCGGGGTGGAGAGCGCCCACACGGCGTATTTCACGGCCGGAGCGTCCATGAACAGCATGCCTCCGGCCACAATCGGAAGACAAAGCCCCGCCGCCCAAAGAGTCCGCCGTTTGAGCGCCCGGTAATGCGCCGCACGGACGTGCGCCGCCTCGTCCTCCGCCGGGCCTTCCGCGTCGGTCAGCAGGTCGTAACCGGCCGCCTGCACGGCCCGCTTCAGCACCCCGGGAGAGCACTCCCCCGGACGGTAGGCCACCCGCGCCGTAGCGGAAGCGTAGTTCACATGCGCAGACTCGACGCCCGGCAGGCCGTTGAGCGCCTTATCGACCCGGACTGCGCACGAAGCGCAGCTCATGCCTGCGACCGGGAACGTATTCGTGACGATCTTACTCTTTTCCATGGGAACAAAGGTAAGGTCCCGACACGCTCCGGGTGTTACAGAATTATGGATATGATTTATACCTACACTTCATCCAGCGGTTTCAGGCCGCGTCCTTTCAGCCGGCGGAATTCAGTGGGCGACATCCCGGTCTGGGCGCGGAACTGGGCGCTGAGGTGCGCCACGCTCGAATAACGGAGTTTGTCGGCGATCTCGCTGACGGTCAGGTCGCCGTAGGCCAGCAGTTCCTTGACCCGCTCGATCCGCTGGGCGAGGAAGTATTTCTCGATGCTGATGCCGTTGACCTCCGAAAAGAGCTTGCTCAACGCACTGTAATCACGGTGGCAGCGTTCGCGCAGGTAATCCGACAGGTTGACTTTCGAGGCATCTTCGCTGTAATGCACCAATTCGATCACGGCCGTCCGGATCTGCTCGATGAGGCGCATCCGGCTGTCGTCGATCAGTTCGAACCCATAGGCTTCGAGCAGTTTGCGGAACGCCTCCCGCCGCTCCCGGCCGGGCTTCTCCTGCACGACGACCGTTCCCAGTCCGACATCGAGGGGCGTGAACCCCGCTTTTTCGAGCAGCCGGGTGACGACCAGAATGCAGCGGTTGCAAACCATGTTTTTGATATGAAAGACGTTCTCCCGTTCCATAACCGCATTCGTTTTATCCGTAAATATAACACAAAAACGATTCCGTCCCGCCGACCGTCTTCCAGCCTTTCAGGTTCCGGCCGTTGAAAAGCGTCGGCCACGGGGCCTGCGCTCCGACGAAGGTGCAGGGTCCCCAACAGTGCAAGAAGTCTCTTTTTCCTATCAGTCGGGCAGTTTTGATCGTACGAATATAGTCTATTTTTTTCGGGTCTTCAGCCTGTTCCCCTGCAAAATTAACCTCTGGCCCGCAAGCCGGAACGGTCCGTATTCCGAAAAAGTTTCGTAACTTCGGCACAGCAAACCCATAGACGAAGCCATGAAACATGCGCACATCCTGCTGCTGCTCCCTTGCGGCATGCTGCCGCCGCTCGCCGGGGCGCAGCGCACGGAGCCGCCCGGCCGGTTCGACATCGCACCGGAATAACCACCCCGAAAACAAGCAAACCAACCAAAAACAACCATGAAGAAAACCGCAATCACCCTCTTTTTCCTGCTTCAGGCCGCGTGTCTGTTTTCGCAGATCCCCCGCCCGGAATATCCCCGCCCGCAGTTCGAGCGGACGGACTGGATCAACCTGAACGGCGAATGGACCTACACGTTCGATTTCGGCGCAAGCGGCCTGGAACGCGGCTACGCCGGCTCGAAGGGATTCGACGGCAAAATCATCGTGCCGTTCGCCCCGGAGAGCAAGCTCTCGGGCGTCGGCCACACGGACTTCATAGGCCGCATCTGGTACCAGCGTACGATCGACATTCCGGCAGACTGGTCGGGACGCAACGTGATGCTCAACTTCGGAGCCGTGTACTACACCTCCGAGGTGTATGTCGACGGCCGCTTCGTCGGCCGCCACTTCGGAGGCAGCACGTCGTTCTCCTACGACATCACCGCATTCGTGAAGCCGGGCGGCAGCCACAGTCTGGTCGTCTTCGCCACGAGCGACCTGCGCAGCGGCAAACAGACTGCCGGCAAACAGTCGCTGCAATACGCCTCGCACAGTTGCGACTACACCCGCACGACAGGCATCTGGCAGACGGTGTGGATGGAGGCCGTGGCTCCCGAAGCCCTCGCACGCATCCAAATGACGACCGACATCGACCAGCAGCAGCTGATCGTCGCCCCGCAGTTCTTCCGGGAAAGCCCGAACACGCTCCGGGTGACCCTTCGGGACGGCGGCAAGGTCGTCGGCACGCGGCAGGTCCGGGCGTCGAACAGCAGCGTCGTCGTCATCCCGGTCAAAAAGGCCCGGCTCTGGTGTCCCGAAGACCCGTTCCTCTACGACCTGACCTACGAGGTGGTCGCCCCCGACGGCCAGGTGCTCGACGCCGTGAAATCCTATGTCGGGATGCGCAAGGTCCACATCGAAGGCAACAAAATCTACCTCAACAACGAACCCTATTACCAGCGGCTGGTGCTCGACCAGGGTTTCTACCCCGACGGTATCTGGACCGCCCCGTCGGACGACGCCCTGCGCCGCGACATCGAGCTGGGACTGGCCGCCGGGTTCAACGGCGCGCGCCTGCATCAGAAGGTTTTCGAGGAACGCTACTATTACTGGGCCGACAGACTCGGCTACATCACCTGGGGCGAAAGCCCCAGCTGGGGAATGGATGCCAACGACGTGGAGACGGCCCGCAACTTCCTCTCCGAATGGGCCGAATGCGTGGTCCGCGACCGGAACCACCCCTCGCTGCTGACGTGGACGCCGATGAACGAGGAGTGGTGGCCCGACAACACGCAGTTCCCGCGCTTCGCCTCCGACGTCTACGACCTGACGGGACGCCTCGACCCGACGCGCCCCGTCAACACCGTCAGCGGCGGCGCCGTCGTCAGGACCGACATCTGGGCCGTCCACAATTACGAGCAGAACCCGGCCAAACTGAAAGAGAAAATCTTCAGCGACGGCACGTTCTTCCATCCCCGCCTGCGGACGACCCGCGACCAGACGCGCAACATCGGATTCAACGAGGTGAAGACGACCGCAAACTACGCCTGGCCGCAGTACGATGGCTCGTGCCCCTACCTGGTCGATGAATTCGGCGGCATCAAATGGGTGAAGGACCAGGAGAAGCAGGCCACGGATTCCCAGACCGAATCGTGGGGTTACGGACAGGCGCCCCGTACGCTCGAAGAGTTCTACACGCGGCTCGAAGGCCAGGTAGACGCGCTGCTCTCGCTCTCCGGACAGGTGTGGGGCTATTGCTACACCCAGCTCACGGACGTGGAACAGGAACAGAACGGCATCTATTGCTACGACCGCTCGGCCAAGTTCGACATGGACCGGATCAAGGCCATTTTCAGCAAACGCCCGGAACATCCCGCCCGATAACGCGCCGGACAGCCGCCCGCCCGAATGAAGCGCACCCCGAAAATCCGGAAAGGGATTTCGGGGTGCGCTTTTTATCCGGTTCGTCATCGTCCGCCTGCGGCAAAGCCTCGTGCACGAATGCGCCCGGAAACAGAAGGCGTCGCTGAATTTCCATTCGCGTGTTTTCCCGGTTTCAGAGTCTCGATATAAAGTATTCCTGCATATTCAACGATATACCCTTGATGAACGCTGCAATTGGGGATGCTTCATGTCGGTGCGTCGCACGGCGAGTGGCGGACGGTCCGACATGCGACCTTCTGTTTTCGGCACCATGAACTCCCGAAGGCAAAAAGCCACAGCGCCGGCACACTCCGCAATAGCAACCGACGGTTTTTAAATTATTCACGAAATATAAAAAGTCTCCACGGAGTACGCGGAGACAATAGGTTGAAAACCTTCGGCATATAGCCTTATTGTGATAAGATGTAGAATTCTTACACCACAAATATAGTAAAAAAAGATGAATTTCTGCAATTTTTTATTTAATTTTACAGAAAACACTTTCTTCATATGGCAAAAGTATTGGGTTTGGACCTTGGCACCAACTCACTAGGATGGGCCCTTGTCGATGAATCGGAGAACGAATATACGCTGATTGACAAAGGTGTAGACATTTTCCAGGAGGGAGTTGCCCGCGACAAAAACAATGAAAAACCTGCCGTTCAGGATCGGACGAGCGCCCGGGCGCTGCGCCGCCGCTATTTCCGGCGGCGTCTGCGAAAAATCGAACTGCTCAAAATACTCATCCGTTACGACCTTTGCCCGCCGTTGCCCGAGGAGCTGTTGACCGCCTGGCAAAAAGAGAAACGTTACCCGCAGGACAATGAATTCCTCCGTTGGCAGCGAACCGACGACAATGGGGATCGAAATCCTTACCACGATCGTTATGTAGCCCTGTCCGAGCGGCTCGATCTCGGGAATCGCACACAGCGCTGGCTGCTTGGCCGGGCGCTTTATCATTTGGCACAGCGACGCGGATTCCTCAGCAATCGCAAGGAGGCAGGAAATGAGAAAGAAGACGGTACGGTCAAGGAGTGTATCAAAAATCTGTCGGCTGAAATAGCAGCGGCAGGGTGTCGGTACCTCGGAGAATATTTCTACGGACTGTACCAACACAAGGAACGAATCCGCGACAAATACACCTCGCGCAACGAACACTACCTGGCCGAGTTCAATGCCATCTGCGACCGGCAGCAATTGCCCGACGAATGGCGTAAGGCGCTGCATCGGGCAATCTTTTTCCAGCGCGACCTCAAATCGCAGAAGGGGTCAGTCGGCCGATGCACCTTCGAGCCGACGAAGAGTCGGTGCCCCGTTTCGCATCCCCGTTTTGAGGAGTTCCGGATGCTGTCGTTCGTCAACAACATCCGGATTACAGGACCGGGCGACAATGCTCCACGACCTTTGACACAGGAAGAGTTCGAGACGATTCGTTCGCTCTTCTTCCGGAAAAGCAAGCCTTATTTCGATTTCGAAGAGATCGCCCGCAGAATCGCCGGCAAAGGGAAATATGCCTGCAAAGAGGAGCGTACAGAAGCTCCTTATCGTTTCAATTTCGCCCGCACGGCCACCGTATCGGGATGCCCCGTCACGGCATCGCTGCAAGCGATCTTCGGAGACGACTGGATTACGGAGATTCGCAGCCTTTACCTGCTTGGAGCAGGAAAAAACGAGGACCAGATGTTGAATGACGTATGGCACGCCCTCTTTTCGTTCAACGACGAAGGTCGGCTGCGTAGCTGGGCCTGCGAAAAATTGCAACTCACGGATGAACAAGCCAAAGCGTTTGCAGCCATCAAACTCCCGCAGGATTACGCGGCGTTGAGCCTAAATGCCATCGGCAAGATTCTGGTCTATCTGCGCTGTGGCTATCGGTACGACGAGGCGGTATTCCTGGCCAACCTGCGGGCGGCACTTCCGAAGGAGGTCTATGCCGACGAAAGCCGTCGGCATGAAATCGAACAGGACATCGCCTCGCTGCTGCTTGACTACAAGCGAAATCCGTATAACAAGTTCGATTCAAAGGAGCACCGCATTGCCGACTATTTCAGCGATCATGGATTGGATGCCTCTCGTCTGATGCGTCTTTATCATCCCTCGAAAATCGAGACCTATCCGGATGCGCAACCCAAGGCAAATGGCATTCTGCAACTCGGCTCTCCACGTACTGCGGCCATTCGCAACCCGATGGCCATGCGGGCCCTGTTCCGATTGCGCAACCTGATAAACACGCTGTTACGCGAAGGCAGGATCGACCGAGACACGAAGATCCGGATTGAATTCGCCCGCGGACTCAATGATGCGAACAGGCGGAAGGCCATCGAGCAGTATCAGCGGGAACGGGAGGTTGAGAATCGGAAATATGCCGAAGAGATCCACAGCCAGTATGCCGCCGAAACCGGCCGCGAGATAAAACCCTCGGACGACGAAGTGCTGAAATACCGGCTGTGGGAAGAACAGCAGCACGTCTGTCCCTATACCGGGCGGCAAATCCGCATTTCGGACTTCGTCGGGTCGGCTCCGGATTTCGACATCGAGCACACGCTCCCGCAGGCTCACGGCGGCGATGACTCGCAGATGAATAAGACGCTCTGCGAAAATAGATTCAACCGGGAGACAAAACGGGCGAAACTGCCGGCCGAGTTGTCCAACCATGTCGAGATCATGGAGCGGATCGAATCGTTTGGCTGGCGGGAAAAAATGGAGAGTCTGCAAAAGCAGATTGAAGCCCAGGTTCGCAGGAGCAAAAGCGCAGCGATTAAATCCGAAAAGGACGACGCCATTCAGCGCCGCCACTATTTGCAGATGCAACTCGACTACTGGCGTGGGAAATACGAACGCTTCACCATGGCCGAGATTCCCGAAGGATTCAGCAATCGGCAGGGAGTCGACATCGGCATCATCGGCAAATATGCACGGCTCTATCTGAAGACGGTTTTTGACCGAATCTATACGGTCAAAGGTTCCACGACCGCCGCGTTCCGCAAGATGTGGGGGCTGCAGGAGGAGTATGCCCGCAAGGAGCGCACGAACCACGTCCACCACTGCATCGACGCCATCACGATCGCCTGTATCGGCCGCCGGGAGTACGACCGCTGGGCGCAATACGTCGCCGACGAGGAGCGATACGGCTACGGCGAAAGCGGCAAACCCCGCTTCGAGAAACCCTGGCCGACCTTTACCGAAGATGTCAAGGCGGCGGCCGACGAACTGCTCGTTGCCCACCACACGCCCGACAACATGACCAAACAGACGCGCAGGAAGTTACGGGTTCGCGGCCGGATAAAGCTGAATGCCGACGGGGAACCAATCTACCAGCAAGGAGACACGGCTCGCTGCCGGTTGCATCAGGATACCTTCTACGGCGCTATTAAGCAGGATGGAGAGATCCGCTATGTCATCCGCAAATCGCTCGCGCAGTTGCAGCCGACGGACATCGACAAGATTATCGACGATGCAGTCCGGGATCGCGTACGGGAGGCAATCGACGAGGTCGGATTCAAGACGGCGATGAATCCCGATGAATACACGATCTGGATGAACCGGGAAAAGGGCATTCCCATCCGCAAGGTGCGGATCTTCACACCGAGTGTCAAACATCCGATCGCGCTAAAAAAACAGCGCGACCTATCTGCAAAAGAGTACAAGCGGGATTATCATGTCGTAAATGAGGGGAACTATTGCACGGTCATCTATGAGGGCCAGGACAAAAAGGGCAAAACGAAACGCACCTTTGAACTCGTCAGCAACCTCGAAGCTGCCCAATATTTCAAAGCCAGCGCTGACCGGGAAGCCCGCCCCGATCTGGTACCGCAGACCGACACGAACGGTTTCCCCTTGAAATACATCTTAAAAACGGGGACCATGGTCCTGTTTTATGAAAATTCGCCGGCGGAACTTTACGATTGTTCGCATAAGGAACTGACGAAACGGCTCTACAAGGTAACAGCAATGGCTGCAGAAGGACGGGTACAGTTCCTCTTTCATCAGGAGGCCCGAGATCAGAAAATACTTACCTCCTTATATGGAGCTGGGACCTCTCAATTCTGCCAATCCAATCCATCACCGAAATTGCGCCTCAGCGTTTCCAATTTTAACATGTTGGTGGAAGGTTATGATTTCGAACTGACCGTAACGGGCGAGATAAAATTCAAAGATGACCGGCCATGCTGAAACGAACCTTGTTTTTTTCGACACCCTACTGTTTGAGCCTGCGCAACGGCCAGATGATCATCCACACGCGCGAGGCCCCCGACCAACGGAAAAGCATCCCGATCGAGGATATCGGCTTCGTGGTGCTGGAGGACCAGCAGACCTCCATCACGCTGCCGCTCTTGAATGCGCTGTCGGACAACAACGTGGCAGTTATCCTGTGCGGAGAGAACCGAATGCCGAACGCCTTGTTGATGAATTTGGATTCAAACAGAACGCAAGGTGAACATTATCGGATGCAGATCGCTGCATCCGAACCGCTGAAGAAGGGCCTTTGGAAACAGATCGTCGAGACCAAAATCCGCAACCAGGCTGCCTTGCTGCGGAAGCTGGGGTATGACGGAGACAAACTGAAACCCTGCTACATGAATGTCAAGAGCGCCGACGCCGACAACCGGGAGGGCATAGCAGCGAGAATCTACTGGTCAGAACTGTTCGGTGCCGAATTTTACCGTTCCCGCGAAGGTTCGCCGCCCAACAACCTGCTCAATTACGGCTATACGATCCTGCGAGCCGCCGTGGCCCGTGCGATCATGGGCTCCGGACTGTTCCCAGCATTCGGGATCTTCCATCGGAATCGTTACAACTCCTTTCCGCTGGCCGATGACGTAATGGAACCCTATCGACCGTATGTCGACGAATTGGTCTACCAACTTTACAGAAACGGGAATACACAACTGACCAAAAAGGTGAAAGGCGAACTGTTGCGGCTCCTGTTTGTCGATACTCGTTTCGACAAGGTTGTGCGACCTCTCGAAGTAGGACTTATGTTTTCAGCCTCTTCCCTGGCTAAATGCTTTGCTGGAACCCAAAAAAAGATTGCATATCCTTTATTGGAGTAGTCGAATGTCAGAAGTACGCTTGAATGCTTATCGAATCATGTGGTTGTTTGTCTTTTTTGATTTGCCAACCAATACAAAAACGGAACGACGTCATGCGGTGCAATTTCGCAAGGCGTTGGAAAAAGATGGTTTCACAATGATGCAGTATTCAGTCTATGTGCGCCATTGTGCATCGAAGGAGAATATGCAGGTTCACATTAAGCGGGTTCGACGATCGATGCCTCCGACAGGATTTACAAGTATTCTTGCTGTAACGGACAAACAGTATGGAGACATATTAAATTTTTGGGGTAAAAGCGAACGAGCAAAACCGGAAATTCCGCAACAATTGGAATTTTTCTGATAAATCGTTATTTTCGTTCTTTGAAATACGGAAAATGCATCAAACTGGCTTCGTCGGAACACCCGATCGTATTTTTATAGTGGCAGACAGCCCGTAAGTAACACTTTATCAATCAATATGAGGCCCGACGTTGTGGTTTGATGTAGAATTTCGATAAGATACAACCGATCAAGGAATAAACGGACAGCCTTATTAGTTGTGGTTTGATGTAGAATTTCGATAAGATACAACTGCCTATTCGAACAGTTGAGCCGCTGACCGTTGTGGTTTGATGTAGAATTTCGATAAGATACAACCCGCCATAGCAATATTGTTCCCAGCCGTTGTTGTGGTTTGATGTAGAATTTCGATAAGATACAACTCTAGCACTGAAGTGGCGCCAGCTTTGGCGTTGTGGTTTGATGTAGAATTTCGATAAGATACAACTTCGGCAATCTTATCAAGATAGTTAGCAACGTTGTGGTTTGATGTAGAATTTCGATAAGATACAACGCGGCTAGAAATACGATCGCGAAGCGCCTGTTGTGGTTTGATGTAGAATTTCGATAAGATACAACACGATACGAACGAAACGTATGACGTGGTGGTTGTGGTTTGATGTAGAATTTCGATAAGATACAACACGAATCCGGCAGGCGGTGAGGACCTCTATGTTGTGGTTTGATGTAGAATTTCGATAAGATACAACCACGCTGAAAACGAGGCCGCCGCAGACGCAGTTGTGGTTTGATGTAGAATTTCGATAAGATACAACTTATCGGGATTCGACCGGGAGCGACCGGAAGTTGTGGTTTGATGTAGAATTTCGATAAGATACAACACCTCGATTCGTATTTGGAGGGCATCAAGAGTTGTGGTTTGATGTAGAATTTCGATAAGATACAACCGCGACGAATCCGTTATGCCTCATTGCCAGTTGTGGTTTGATGTAGAATTTCGATAAGATACAACTGAATCAGGCTGGTTCCAACAATCTTAATTGTTGTGGTTTGATGTAGAATTTCGATAAGATACAACCATGTTCTGACCGATGGCGGCCATATCAAGGTTGTGGTTTGATGTAGAATTTCGATAAGATACAACGCAACTTTCTTTTCGTTCTCCAAACGCGCAGTTGTGGTTTGATGTAGAATTTCGATAAGATACAACATTCAGCAGAAAACAAAAGCACAGAGAGACGTTGTGGTTTGATGTAGAATTTCGATAAGATACAACAAGCAACTGATCAATACGGCCACGAATGCGGTTGTGGTTTGATGTAGAATTTCGATAAGATACAACAAGGAAGATAGGCGAAGTAGTATGCTTGACGTTGTGGTTTGATGTAGAATTTCGATAAGATACAACACCGCAACAGAATAACCAGTAGCGGATTCGTTGTGGTTTGATGTAGAATTTCGATAAGATACAACTCATGCGCTTCATAATATGATCGGCGCGAGGTTGTGGTTTGATGTAGAATTTCGATAAGATACAACGTCCTTTGTCATATACTTAAGGACATAACGGTTGTGGTTTGATGTAGAATTTCGATAAGATACAACTTTTCAAATTTCTTGCAGCGCTGCACGAGGTTGTGGTTTGATGTAGAATTTCGATAAGATACAACGCGAATAGCCGAAGACGTAGGTGTCCGAATGTTGTGGTTTGATGTAGAATTTCAATAAGATACAACAACGCGAAGATAACATTGCGGCGTACAAGGTTGTGGTTTGATGTAGAATTTCAATAAGATACAACCGGCAGTATTGGAATGCTGCATAATTGCAGCTGTTGTTTACATTACCCTTTTGACTCAAGAAGATTTCAAACTCCCTTAAACACGTCAAATCCAATTCATCAAAACGCATATTGACCGAGCGGAATTGCGACACAAGGACCAACGTTACCTTATGTTTGCTGGCGGAACCGTACTTTTCGACTTTTTCCAAGCGTTCGATAATCTGTTTGAAGTACTCCCCGACCGTGCAGTTGATTCGTTTGCCGTTCTGTTCAAACAGCGTATCGAATGTAACGGGAATTTCCAGCACCTCCAACTTTTTGATTTTCTTCTCGTATTCACGTATCTTGGAGGTTATTTGAAACTGTATTTCTGCTCTATCGGGGCAGTCGGCGGTAGGTTGTTGCTTGTCGAAATCCCAATGCACCAAAGCTTCCGAAATGCCCAGACCGACGAACTTACGGCGGCGGTCATGGGTGAATACGAGGACAAGAGGGGCTAAATGGTTTCTGTTGATAGCGCCTTTGCGACATACGGCGCTGATTGTCATAACTTTAAAAATTACGCAAACAACAAAATGCAATACGTGTGTTACACGATTTTATGTATCACACTCTGTATCACAAACGGCGATTTTAGGCTATTTCGTGTTACACAACAGACATCTGTAACACACGGCAGAAAAAGAAAAACGAGCGATAATCCATTGATTACCACTCGCTTGTCGTGAGCGGAAAACGGGAGTCTGACCTCTGTCTTCCTTATATCTTGCTCGTCAAGCACTTCCCTTTGATTCCGGTGGGTTCACTTCGCCAAGTGGGACACCGGTGGGGACATTTTTGCAAACCATTTTCTAATAGGATTTTACCCTTCTGGAAACTGTTTTTCTTGGTTTACTGATGCAAATATAGTTTTATTTTTTGTGATGTGCTATCAAATCCTGCAAACATTCGTCGTTACTCTTTAGGATGTGTGCTCGGAGCAACTTCTTAATCTGACCAATCTGATAATAATATTTCCCACCCACGCAGGAGTAAGTAATCTTACCGTCTGCTCGCAGTCGTTGTAATGTTCGTTCGCTGATCTTCAGAAACTGGCAGATATCCCGACTGCCTACCCAATTTTCATCTTCATTCTCGACAGGACGCTCCATCGAATGAACATATTCCGACAACGCCTCCAGTTTATCCATTAGTTGCTTAAAAGCTCTCGATTCAATTGTTATGACCTCCATTGTTAAAATTCTGATTCAGTAGTAATCTGAATGTTCTCAAACTAATAATCTGTTGTATTCTGATTAACTGTATAAGAATAGAGCATCATATGGAGAGGAGTTTAGACAAAATATAATTTTGTGAAGACGATTTCTCTCAATTTCGCTCATTTGAAATTATATTTGCACCATGAACATATTCAACATCCCTGAACAATACGCATCTTTCTGTGTCTGCGGGGACATACATGGTGAGTTTAAAACTCTTGCCTATAACCTCAAGCAACAAAAGATTGAAAATGCAGTCATCGTTGTAGCGGGAGACTGCGGGATCGGGTTTGAAAAAGCAGTTCATTACTCTTTGATATACGAGAAAATCAGTAAGACACTTAAAGAAAGAAACATTTTTTTGCTTTTGATGCGCGGCAATCACGATGACCCTGACTATTTCAGCAATGGCAAGATCGACTTCCCTCTGATGAAGACTCTTCCGGATTATTCCGTATTGAGGTTCTCAGACAAGTATTTTTTGTGTATTGGAGGAGCAATCTCGATTGACCGGAAATATAGACAAGAAAAGATGTGGCTCGATAAATCGAAAGGCAGAACTATCCGCCCTCTTTATTGGGAGAATGAGACTGCAATCTTCAATGGAGACGCTCTGGACGAAATCTCAAAAAATGGAATAAAGATAGACTGTGTTATTTCCCACACCTGTCCGTCTTTTTGCTTCCCTGTTTCAAAGAGTAGCATTGAATGTTGGTTGTCGGAGGATCCGGAACTAGATTCAGATCTTATCCTCGAACGGGCAACCATGGACAAAATCTACACTCGATTAGTTGATGATGGGCATCCATTGAAAAATTGGGTTTATGCTCATTTTCATGGCTCCAACACTGAATCGATAAACGGCACCAATTTTTCCATGTTGAATATTGTGGAAATCAAAGAAATACGCACGCTCAATCTCATTATTTGAGAATTTCAGATATATAAAGTAATTCCTGTACTAACAAACGGTACCTGAGTTTCACGTTGTCTATGTCTTTTCTTTTAGTCGTGTATTGTATTTTATGAGCTGCAAAATTCCCTAAAACTCTAAACGTATCGATAATTTCTTCAGAATCTTTGTGAAGATTGAATGGTTTATTACTTAGCGTGGAATTGATAATATAACTCAAATTGTTAAAACCACTATCCGTCTTTATATCATCCAGTTTTCCAATTGCTTCGTAAGAGTGGATAAGCAATATTTCCAATAAGCGGCGCATCAATATCGCACATCCGTCAAAAATGTTGTTATTATAAGATGCGTTTATCTGTTGTGAAAGGGAAATAATATACCCTCGTGTGTTATTTACGAGTGCGTCAGGTAAAATACAATCGTCTGTAACTATTTCTTCACTTTGGACTACAGCAAAAGGGAATTGGGCTTTCAAAGCATCATCATACTTAAGAGTTGGTTTGTAAGTATTCTGAACAGTTCCTCTGGTGACGTTTTTTGATTTTTTGAGCCCTTCTCTTAATTGCGTAACATGAAATTCTGGTAAATTGCATAAAGAGAAATAAGAGTTGATGGTCTTTATATCAGCAGATTCCCCATATTTGCTATAATGAAACCAAACAAAAACTGTCGCAATGTCAATTTTGCGACTTTTCCCGTCAATTAAATTTCTTGCTATTTGCTTTATAATATCTATCATATTTAGCTATTGGCCGCAACCTCTTTTCTTTTCATTTTCTTGTTGATATAATTTTCACCATTGCGATGAAGCTTGATGTTGCTTCGATCAGAAGCTATTATCCATGTTTTTCGTCGTGCTGTATCTGCTATACTTTGCCCAATATTTGGGATTTCTAATCCTAAAGTTTTATAACATGTAAATATTTCTGACAATCCAATTCTATCTAATTTTAGTTTTTCAACTAGATAATAGACAAATATTAAATTATTTTCATAATTATTGGCGGTTATGAACTGATTATAGAAATCTTCCAAACTAATTTCGTTATCTGGATATAAGACAAGATCAGGCAAAAATGCAATAGTATTGTTTTTACCCACTTTAGCGGTAGAAGAATTAACAGCCTTCTTATTTTTACCACCAGATTGCTTTGAACTAGAAGGTTTAGGACATTCTTCTCTACCTATTATTTCTATAGCTTTTTGTTTCCCATTTTTAGTAATTCGATAATTACCTTTTGCAACCGCTTCCAAGCATTTAGATCGGACTAACGAATTTACGTTGTTAGAGGAGTTAGCCCGTCTACTTTCCGTGTAAATTTCTTGATCCTTATAGTATTGAAGCAGGTCTTCTTTCGTAAAATTATTCGCACCAAAATTTGACACATAAAAAGCCATAACCAATAACACTTCAGATTCACTCTGCGTAACTTCATTACTATAAACTGAATAGAATGTAGGATAGTCTTCAGAGTCCGTGGCTACAGAACAATTTTGGGAAGACTCGATTTCATCAGAACCATTTGAAAGTCTTAAATTATCATGTTTCACAGTAGATACAACAGGTCTCGTTCGCATTTCAGAGTTTTCTTGTTGGGAGCCAAAACGTGATCCCAACATAGCCATTACTCTTAATCTTTGTTCAACGGTCAGAGACTCCAATAATTCTGTGCATGTTGTTATCGCCATCAACTCTGGATCAGTTCCAATGTATCCCATAATACAAAAATTAAATTTACTATTCAGACAAGTGCTTTATCCTCAGCAAAGATAATTAAAATGAATATTGGTTAACATGAAATTGAATAAAATTTGGGGCTGTTAAATTTATCACACTATTCCATATCTTGTGTGTGTTTAATTTTAAACTATCAAGGTATGGAAAAACAGGAAATCGACTATCAATTACGTAATCAACTTTTTGAGCGGTTCATAACTCCGCATTTTGGGTATGTGTATAGAATCTGTATTTCGAAGGCGAGGGCCCCTGACGACATACCGGAACTTGTTAATGAAGTCTTAATAAAGCTTCTAAAAGGTGTCAAGACCTACAATCCATCACTACACATTCTTCCGTGGATTTACACTGTTGCGATACGTTGCATTGGTCAAATCTACTTAAAAAGGAAACTGATATGTGCTGACTATGTTGATATTAACTCCATTCCACCAAGCAAGTTATATTCTGATGAGGAAATCCTCGAAGGTAATTATGAATTATTATCTCCTGATATGGCGGTGGCAGTTGAAATGCTGAAACCCGCTCAAAAAGAGGCTATCATACTTAAAGTTCAAGGCTACACAATTCCCGAAATAGCAAAAATACTGTATGCAAATAGATTCATAAAAACATCAAATAACAATACTGTAAAAAGAGTATTATTCACAGCCAGGTCAAAACTTTCAAAGTTAGTAGATCGAGATGGGAAGCTACTGGTTCCCTTGCCCCAGGAATCTGAGAAACCTCGATCAGCTAAAATGCCGTCACTTGATAACGATAGTACAATGATTAAAACCAACCATATTATGGCAAAACTAAAATCTGAATTAGACAAATATGTCACGCTTCATGAAAAAGAATATTTTAACCTGATTGAAAGTAAATTACTAATAGAAGCATTGAAAACAGCAGGCGTCGAAGACCTTCCAATATATAAGGCAGCTAATGCGGTTTTGAAAAATGCAAGGATTGAAGTTCATTTTAAACCAATACAGAGAAACTACCGCTAATATGAATGTTGAAAAATCATATGCTAAGGTCTATCGGATAGATATATCATTCGACAATAAAACGATATACCTCGAACCGAAAGAGGGATATACTTTATCGAATAAAACCGTTGAGGGTGTCCGTCGTGCTATAGATAAAAGAAATGATGTCAAAAGCCGATTTTCCGCAGAAGCAAAAAGTCTTATCCCAGAAATGGAAAATGATTGTGAATTGTCTGATTCAGGTATTACAGAACCTATTAATTTGGGAAACACATCCGATGGATTAAAAATGAAAATGAGCTACCAAGAAATGGAGGAGCATATGCGTAATAATAGCTGGAAGAACGTCAATAGGGTAAATGTCGGACTATATGCAAAACGCTTGGATTATGAAGTTTATAAACCAATGATCAATGGACAAATTTTCCATTTCTATGTAAATGAGCAATATAGAAAATTGAAGGGAAGTATTTAATAATAATGATAATTTTCAGACAATTTGATACTAAAGATATTGGAACACTTATCTTTTTATTAATCCATATCGAAACTAAAACAAAATCTAAAGATGAAAAAAAGTAAATTTAGAGAGCCAATAATGGTTCTTATCTTCAATAGCAAACGAACTCTTATTGCAATAACAGGGTCATTAAACCAAGCTAAAAATCTTTTAGGAAAAACCAGCGCCCAACTTATTGTGGAATGTTGCAAAGGAAAAGTTGTAATGTCTGGCAACTTTTATTTCCGATATTTACACCCGAATGTGGAAATATCTCTTGAAGAAGATCTAGGTAAACTTGACCTCATTCAATATGATAAAATGTGTGGGCAAGATCGCTATTATTACCGCAAAGATATTCTCAAATTTAGTGGTCGTACAGAAAAACGCAAGTTAACTGCGAAACAAATTGCTCTTCTGAATAGGTAGTTTTTCAATATTGCACTCCTATTTTTAACTTCTTCGGTCATTACCTAAACAAAGAATAAGTTGATATTATATCGGTTTAGTGATGTACTGTAGTTAAAATATTTTAGACAATATTATTGTATGACTAACGCGCACCTCTGTAGTTAAAATATTAATAGTCAATACTGTATGTAAATAAGATAATCCTTACAACTAGTAGCTTCATCTATATAGCTATAAATATGGGATCTCAGAGGTTGGAAAACTTGGAAGTGAGTAATCAGATGATACTCTACTCACTTCCAAGTTATATTTAGGCTTTACTGGTATATGGAATGTCTGCGATTTTAAGTTCGCTGGCACGGTCAATAATCCATTCCAATGTTTGTTCGATCGAGAAAACATCAGGATCATCCATGCTTTCAATATTTTTTGAGCGGAGATAGTTTTTATACTCCTCAATAAAATCAGATTCTACTTCTTCACATCTAACTTCTTCAAAAGGTTTTTCGAATCTTTTCTTGACGTATTCGGCCATCGTTTCCCGAACAGCCTGAATATTTTTTGCTTCATTGATTGATTGTCCTTCGGAGATTTTCCCATATAGACAGTCAATGAGGCGTTCCGATGCAATAATGTAAATCACTTTATCAAAGTGTTCTACTTTGGTTCCTTCGTTACGCCATGCGTAAAAATCGGTTGAATACATAGCTCTGCTATTTTAAATTCTACAATAATTTTTGACGAATCTTTTCCGCCATTCACTGAAGAATAGAGAAGGTTTTTTGGTGGGGTTTAGAAAAAGATGAAAAAAATCGAAAAAAATCCATCGCCAATAATCAAAATAAAACAGCACAGCCATAGGCGATGCTGTCAGGTCAAATAGACGGGTATCTACTCATATAATTCGAGAGAATTTACCTATTGATGTTACAGTCGAAAGGATTTTTCATCACGGAAGTTATTGCTTCTTCAATAAGCTACTTACCGACAACCGAGTTAAACTTTGTATTATTTAGCTTTTGGGCGAGTTTATCCATTTCATCGCTGACTGTTTTATCGACTATCCGGGCATAGATCTGGGTGGTGCTGAGTTTCGTGTGTCCAAGCATTTTGCTGATGGATTCGATGGAAACTCCGTTGGCATAAGTAACCGTTGTTGCGAACGTATGCCGGGCAAGATGCGAGGTGACGTTCTTCTGGATTTCGCAAGCCGCGGCGATCTCCTTGAGGTATAGATTGTATTTCGCATTGCTCATTACAGGCAGTAGGAAGTTGCCGTCCCGCCTGAGTTTGTACTTCTTCAGTATGGATAATGGAATGTCGAGCAGTTTTACTTTCGATGGAGTGCCTGTTTTGATACGGTGAGTTTCAATCCACAGAGAACCGTCGTCATCCGTAACGATATTCTTTTCCGTCAAGGCGGCAGTCGTGGAGTAATCGAAGCCGGTGAAACAACAAAACAAAAAGATATCCTGCACCTTTTCGAGCCGTTTATTGTCTGGCTTGAAATCGATAATCTTTTCCAGTTCGGACTTCGTGAGGTAGCCACGATCTTTCTTTACCTTTTTGAGTTTGTGTTCACAGAACGGGTCTTTAGGCATCTGGCCATTCTTGAAACACATGGTCGTAATGCGTTTGAAAATCCGCATCAGTTTCTCGGAGGAGTTCGTGTCGAGCTTATATTCGATTTTCAGGTAAGCCTCGAAGTCCATCACGAAATTACGATCCACTTGGCAAAGCAGGATATCATTTTTCCGCATCTTGACTTTCAGGAATTCCCTCAGCCGTCGGTAGGTCAGATCATATTTGTTAAAGGTGGACTGAGCAAGATCAATACCGATTAGTTTTTCCTGTCGGTCGTTGAATTCCTCGAACACAGTCAGCAGCGTATTGTTTTTGATATTCGTGCCGAGGAAAGCATCTCGCACCATCGAGGCAGTTACGATTTCATTAGCTTCAGATAGGCTGTGGTAGTGGGTAATCATTTGCCCTTTGATGCTATCGAGATAGCGGTTGAGTTGGAGAGCTTCTTTTGTTTGACCTTTAGCCCTGCCGGACTTTGGATCCCAGATTTTCGCGGACACCTCACTCTTGAGGCTGAACTTAACTCTTTCGCCGTCGATGGTGATACGTGCACAGAGAGGCACTTTGCCATTTTCTTTCTTCAATTCCCACCTCGCAAGGAATAGGATTCTGAACGTGCTTTTCATAACTGTTTACCTGTCTTTAATTAAGATTAGGTAAACCGAATCGAAACAGTTTACTCTCTGCAATATGCTATCAATCAATAGATAACAGGCTAAAGTGTCCCACCTCTCTCGTCCAAAGTGTCCCACTTTTAGGTTGCACCACGCGAGTGGGACACTTTTGGGACACTAACCTGTCCGGAAATGGCTTTTCGATGTCCTGTGATGTCTGGGGAGAAGGCATGAAAAAACCCTCTGAAACATCGTTTCAAAGGGTTTGTCTTGATTTTGTCCGTTTGTGGCTTTGGACTCCGAGCGGAAAACGAGACTCGGACCCGCGACCTCAACCTTGGCAAGGTTGCGCTCTCAAGCCCCCAAAACGCTACGCGTTTAGGGGTAACCAACTGAGCTATTTCCTTTTACGACGATTTACTCGAATGTGTTTTACCATGTTTTTCGCATTGGTTAAACGGATGGTTAAACATTTGCGTCTGTCTACTGGTTTGTAAATGATTGTTAATTAAAGAATTGTTTAATGGGCTAAATAAGTTCTGTAACACGTTCTTTCTTGTTATTCATTGGCATAGTGAATTTATGGTTTTCAAATAAAAATTCCCGACCGTTAAGCCGAGAATTTGTGTCTGTTTACTGAAAGCAAAAGAAAACGCCGCATTTTTTCGGCCCTCTTTCCCTATTCTTTAAGATACGACGCAATTTAACTCCAAACTAATTGCTATCTATTTTTAATTCTATCTCATTCATCGTTTGATAAAATCGGACCAACTTTTTCAAAGGGTCTATTATAAGCCCCCTTGTCAAAGTCGGTCCTTTTTCTTCACCCAACAATCAGCAGGGCGAATATGGGGAGTAAGTAGGGTTTCATGTCAGTTTACAGTTTCTCTTTTTCATTGCATAATTCCGTTGTAACTGTTCATATTCTTCATAAAAATTAGAGATCGCATTATTTATTATATCTAAATAGTTAGCAAAACCTATCTTCAACTCGTCTGTGTAATGAATTAATGTCTCTATCATAAAATTTACACCTATTCCTTGTCGCTCGGCCAACTCTATAATATGAACTTTTATCACTAATCGTTCTGTTGTTATTTTGGAGGCAATAGATTGAGCTAATTGATAATTACCATTGTCAATGCCACAGCAACCACGAATGATAAATTGAGGCGTATTATAATAGATTTCATAGATTATTCCGTTTGATTTGAACGTCATGCTTTCATATTCTCCATTCTTTTCTCCTTTTTGTGGATAAAAACCTTCGAATTTAAGGACTTCTTCAATCCCTTTCCTCGTTAATTCGCCAAATATCTTTTTCTTTCGTTTGTATCGAAGAAAATAGTAATCCGCACCAATTACCATTGCCAAAACAAAGCCTGTTGATAATAAAAAAAGACAAGTAATGATTGGACCATAATCTTCGCTTGTTGTAAAGCCCAAACAAGCTACTATAAAAAAATAAACACCTATGCCAAAAGCATATGGATACGATGACAACCCTATGCGTGTCATTGCTTTCATTCTGGCAACAACTCGATTAGCTCGTGTTTCTTCTTGTTGTTGCTCGCTCGGTTCAAACAAATTACATTCACCCTCAAAATCTGCATATTCATTGGTAAGGCCACACAAAATTCCCCGCTCTATGTCCTTCTGGCAATGTTTGCAGGTTTCGCATATTTTTACTCGTTCTTCTCGTGTCATAATGTTATTGTGTTAATAGTTGATGTGACGCATTTTGCAAAAATCTCTATTATATAGCCCTTGAAAATTATGTCACCTAATCCGTTTCTGTTCTTCCCATCTCCTTATGAACTCCTCTGCATCCTTATAATAATTGATGTCATTCTTGGGCAATTTCTTAAACACCTCTGCGGACTTTTGCATCATCTGAATAGCATTCTCCAAATCTCCTACACGTTCGTATAAATGCGCT
>ERZ791909.1016-NODE-1016-length-21028-cov-2.444953_pt1 | contig 21028 bp, 21 predicted proteins | sample MGYA00510143_ERZ791909 | MGnify/ENA primary metagenome ERZ791909 (study PRJEB30046, sample SAMN00792093) | human gut metagenome | study: EMG produced TPA metagenomics assembly of the A metagenome-wide association study of gut microbiota in type 2... | reverse complement strand
TCTGTATAGGCGTTGGGACTGTGCTCAGGCTTCCGGGACCTGAGCGCAAGGCTTCTAACGCTTCCATCGTATTTCTCAAGCTGCCTGTATACGAACTGCCTATATGTATGATACCGCCTTGCAGTTTTCGTGACACCATATTTTAACGCATATTCACATAAACGCTGGCGATAACGCATTTTTTCTGTGATACTTGTCATGAGAGATGCTTCTTTTGATACTTGTTTTGTGGTGAAACTTATTGTATCAAAGTATCTCTCATTTTTTTATTATTTCTGTAACATATGTCTTGCTAAAATACAAAAATAATGCTTCACAGTTGTTTAGCTCCTATGTATCCATTGTGTTCCTATCTTTTTCTTGCCATAAGCAAGAATTGGAGGTATAGTTTTATTGACCGCATCGGTCATAAAAAAAGGAGGTCTCTATGAACGAAAAATTCTATTCTCTTCCTGATTCAAAACAGAATGCCATAATAAATGCAGGATACAAGGTTTTTTCTCTAAATTCATACAAAAAAAGTCCCATGAGCGAGGTCGCTGAGGCTGCCGGAATAAGCAAGTCTCTGCTTTTTCATTATTTCCGCAATAAGCTGGAGTTCTACATTTTTTTATGGGACAAGTGCGCAGAAACTACTATTGAATATCTTACAAAATACAAGTGTTACGAGCAGACGGATCTCTTCGAAAGCATGTCTCTTGAACTTAAAGCAAAAATCAGCCTCATGAAAAAATACCCTTACATAGGTATGTTTGCTTTAAAAGCATTTTATGAGACAGACCCGTCTGTATCTGCCGCAGTTCAGGAAAGTTATCAAAAATATTTCAACTTAAAGCTGGACAGAACACGACTGAATTTTGATTCGGATAAATTCATTGCGGGACTTGATGTAAAAATGATGTATCAGGATATGTTCTGGGCATCTGAGGGTTATCTGTGGGAAAAAGCCCAAGGAGGCAACCTGGATATTGATGAAATGGAAAAAGATTTTGAAAATATGATGGAATTCTGGAAAAGCATATATTTGCGAAAAGACTGATTTTTACCATTTTCTTGCTCTCTTTACTGCATTAAAACACTTCTTGATTTTTCTATGCTTTCATAATAAAATGGTTAAGATAGTGTAAAGAAAAAGGAGAATATTTTATGGATTTTATAGCAGGTATAGTAAGCAGTATAAGCGGTTATTTATATGGATACATACTGATAGCCCTTCTGATTGCAGCAGGTCTGTACTTTTCTTTAAGAACAAAATTCGTTCAGGTCAGGCTATTTAATGAATCTATCAAGGTTATTGCCGAACCTAAAAAAAATAAAGATTCAATTTCATCATTTCAGGCGCTTATGGTTTCCACCGCTTCTCGCGTCGGAACGGGTAATATAGTCGGTGTAACGGGAGCAATAATAGCCGGCGGTCCCGGAGCTGTTTTCTGGATGTGGCTCATTGCCTTTCTTGGCGGCTCTTCTGCTTTTGTAGAATCAACTCTTGCACAGATATACAAGAAAAAGGGACCTGACGGTTCCTACGGCGGCCCTGCATATTACATCAGACAGGCGCTTAAGGCCCCTGCTCTTGGCGGTCTTTTTGCCCTCTGTCTCATAATGACATACATGGGTGGATTTAATGCTCTGGCTTCCTTTAATATGGCAGACTTTTTGAAGACATACATTCCTTCTGAAAATTACGGACTCATTGTCGGCAGTGTAGTTGCTGTACTGGCCGCAATCGTGATTTTCGGCGGAGGTAAGAGAATATCCAAGGCCACAGAAGTTCTCGTTCCTATAATGGCTTCCGCCTACATACTGGTTGCATTGATCGTGGTAGTGATGAACATTACCTCGCTGCCGGCTGTCATCGTAAGCATTTTCAAAAGCGCTTTCAGCTTCTCATCCATGGCCGGAGGTCTTTTCGGTGCAACAATAATGAACGGAATAAAACGAGGACTCTATTCAAACGAAGCAGGTATAGGTTCCGCTCCTAATGCAGCTGCCTCGGCAGATGTTTCTCATCCTGTAAAGCAGGGGCTTGTTCAGATGCTTTCCGTGTTCATCGACACTCTGATTATCTGTTCTTCAACAGCATTTATGATTCTCTGCAGCGGTGTTGATTCCTCCGCATTTATAGACGATGCCGGAAACACAATGAACGGAGCATACATTCAGGCTTCCCTCAATGCCAACTTCGGTGCCTTCGGCGGTTATTTCATAACAGCTGCCCTGGTGCTCTTCGCATATACCACACTGGTGGGAAATTATTACTATGCCGAAATGAATATAAGCTATCTTTACAAGAATGCTTTAAACAATAAGCCTTTTATGTTCTTCTACAGGCTGCTGGCCGTTCTGATAATCTTTGTAGGCGCCCAGTTCAGTGCAGGCCTTGCATGGGATACTGCCGATGTTCTGATGGGCTTCATGGCTCTGATAAATGTCCCGGTATGTATTATTCTGGGAGGAACGGCATTTAAGGCATTAAAAGATTATTCCGAAAAGAAAAAAGCCGGAAAGCCTTTAGATTTCAAGGCTTCCGACATAGGAATAACAGACACTGATTATTGGAAATAAAATTGCCTATTGAGCATAGAGCCCTTTGCAGGTCGCAGGCGTCAGCCTTGATCTGCATAGCGGCTCTTATTTTTTTACGCTTCTTATGGCAGAGCATGCTGCAAATATAAAGATATTGACCACAACCACAGTTGCTCCCACCGGAGTAGAGATTACTATGGACATACTGATTCCCACAAAAGCCGCAGTCATCGCAATCACGGCTGATGATATGATCACTTTTCTGAAACTGTCAAATAGTCTCATGGACGAAAGAGCCGGAAATACTATCAGTGCAGAGGTTAGAAGAGCTCCCACAAGATTCATGGCAAGTACTATCACCACTGCTGTAATAACAGCAATCAGCAGATTATAAAATTCCGTATTCACTCCCGAGGCTTTTGCAAAATCTTCATCAAAGGTTACAGCAAAGATTCTGTTATACATAATAATAAAGATTCCGGTCACCAACACCGACATGATTACACATGTTACCACATCGGCACTGCTCAAAGTGAGAATAGACGTTGACCCGAACAAGGTGCTGCAGACATCTCCGGAAATATTAGCTGATGTGGGAAAAATGTTGAGAAGCAGATATCCTATAGCCATGGCTCCCACCGAAAGCATAGCCAATGCCGCGTCTCCCTTTACTCCCGCATTGCGTCCTTTTTTCAACATCAAAACGGCACATATCATAGTCAGAGGGAGAACAACGATCATCTCCTCCGAAATGCTCAGTACAGCGGCTATGGCCATAGCTCCGAAAGCGACATGAGAGAGCCCGTCTCCTATAAAGGAGTAACGTTTAAGCACCAGTGTGACACCCAGCAGCGAAGAGCATAAAGCAGTCAGTACACCTGCTGCCAGAGCATAACGCACAAAGGGGTATGAAAGATATTGCACAAGTTCATTCATTTCATATTCCCCCTCGCTGACCTATATAGTTCCTTGCTCACGAATCGTGTGCGATTTCCTCTGAATTCCAGTATTTTATCTGCATATTCAAGGGCCGAATCAACATCGTGAGAAATCATTATTACAGTCATTCCATCATCATTCAGCTGACGTATGCAATCATACATTTCAGAAGCTGCCGCCGGATCCAGTCCGGAAACAGGTTCGTCCAGAAGCAGAATGCTTTCTGCCGCGCAAAGGGCTCTTGCCAGCAGAACTCTCTGCTGCTGCCCTCCCGAAAGGTTTCTGTAGGCCTTGGACGCCAGATTTTCTATGCCCAGCTTCTTCATCTTCTCCTGAGCTGTTTTTTTATCTTCGGCATTGTAAAAAGGACCTCCTCCGGTTTTTCTTACTCTTCCGGAAAGAACTATTTCTGCAACAGAAGCAGGGAAATCTTTCTGTATCTGCGTATGTTGAGGCAGATACCCAACTCCTGCTTCCTTCGTCGTATTCTCATATGTTAAAAGGCCGTCAAGGGGCTTTATAAGACCTGCAAGCGTTTTAAGAAGAGTAGTCTTTCCTGAGCCGTTATCACCCACCACATATACATAGTCTCCCTCTTCTATTTCAAAATTTATTTTTTCTGCTACCGGACCATCTTCATATCCTATGGTCAGATTTTTGCATTGAATCTGCATTTTATCTCCTTAATTTAATACCTGTCTGAGCTGTTGCAGGTTATATTCCATTATATCGATATAGCTGCAGCTGTGCGCTTTCACAGACTGCATTGAGTCCAAGTCTATAATACGTATATCCTTTTCCCCCGAAGTGCTGATAACAGTTTCCGCTATCCTGCGGTCTCCTGTTTCCGTCACCACTATGGCTCCCAGCTTTTCTTCTTTCAGCTTATCTGCCAGAAAGGCCACTGTCTCAAAGCTGGCTTCTGTTTCCGCTGAACATCCGTCAAAGGCTGCGAAGCTTTTTATTCCGTAATCATTAAATAAATATCTGAAGGCAAATCTGTCTGCAACAATCACAGTATTCTTACTGCTTTCAGAAACAGTATTTCTGAATTCATTATCAAGCATTTCCAGCTTTTCAATATATTCTTCCGCATTTTCCATATATATACGGCTGTTGTCATTGTCAATTTCGGAAATACACTCCGTTATATCACCACAGAAATTTTGGGCCTGATTCAGGGAAAGCCATATATGCTCGTCGCCTTCTTCTTCATGCGCGGTGTGACTGTGACCATGATGAGCCTCTTCATCATGATTGTCTGTTTCCTCCTCTATCATGGCAACCTGGCCATGCTCAAGGAGACAATATGCATGTCCCTCAAAAAAACCTCCTTCAATTATATCCTCCACCCATTTTTCTGACTCTCCGCCTGTATATATCAGAAGATCACAAGTAGTTATATCCACAATATCCCGGGCCACAGGCTGATAACTGTGCATATCTGCCCCATCGTCATTTATCCGTATTACATTCCATTCATCAGTCTTTTCCCCTAATATGTTCAGAACCCATTCATACTGTGCAAATCCGATACAGGCAATAGCAGGCTTGTCTGTATCACGGATATGACCGGCATCACCGCATCCCGTCAGCAAAAGTAATACAAGCAGCATTGCCGCAGCTGCTTTTTTCATTTTTTATCCTCCTTCAAACAATGGCTGCAGGTTCCGAAAATTACCGTTTCGCCTGCACTTACCTTGAAATTTTCAGTCTGTTCTATTTCGCTGCTCAAGGCCATGGACACAGGTACACTCACATGATAAAGCCTGCCGCAGGCAGTGCATTTAAGGTGCATATGTCCTGCGCATTCCATACCGCCCATAATCTGATATACCTGTCTGCGTCCCTCTTCACTGCTGAAATGTCGGATCTTTTTTTCATCCAGCAGCTTGGGGATCAGTCTGTACACAGTACTTCTTCCCGGAGGAGAAATATACCTGGGATCCGCTTCCATTCCACGGCATATTTCTTCCACTGTAAAGGATCTGCTGCTGTTACGTGTAAGAAAATCAATAAGTTCCCTTTTTTGTTCAGTATTATATCTTGCCATAATGGCTTCTCCCTATGTTCATTATACAGATTACAGTTGAGCACTTTTTCAAATATGAGACATTTTCTCAAATTCGCTTCTTTATTATACATCTTACAGTAAAAAAGTCAAGCCTGCATATCCATTGCCGTCATAACCTGTCTGCATACATACATGAACCCATTGTCGTCGGCACATATCGTCCATTTTACCAGCATAAAAAGCTTTCCTGAGAGTTCTATGCATGTTATTCCATTGGGGTGCACACATGAGCCTGTATTAAAGTAGGATATATCGTCCACTTTTCTCATGGCAGGACGATGGGTGTGACCCGTCATAATACTGCTACCGTTTTTTTTCGCCCAATCAATCAGCCTTTTTTCTACGGCACTGCTTTTTTTATAGTTTCTTGCAGCACTGGTAGGGTCATTGAAACCGCATAGTTCCAATGGTCTCCACAGGTAGCGCACCATCCAGCGGGCTAGAGGCCAGAGACGGTCATTAAGCATATCACCTTGGTGCCCGTGCATCAGATAGAGGCTGCCTTTTTTGTCCGGCAGCTCTATTACGGCAGATTGATTGTATTTAGGCGAAAAAAGGTTCTCAGATGTACATCTGCTCTGTTTTTTGCGAGTTTTATCATGATTTCCATATATCATAAACAGCCTTCTCTCCCTTTCAAATTGTGAAAGGATCTCAAAGACATCTTTGTGAATTTCGGCTATACTTTCAAAACACCGATTCTCCCACAGCTCATCTCCATCACCTAACTCCACATATGCATAACCACTTTTCCTGTAGTGATTAAGAGCTGCCTGGTAAATTGTCTTATTTCTCAAGAAACTGTCGTTCCATGTGCCGCATCCTCTGTGGCAGTCGCTGAAAAAAACTATTCCCGGATACATTTCTGCATCTATTATTTCTGCTTCCTCAGCGGCTTTGTCTATTCTGCGGAGGCTGTATCCCATTTTTGCACCTCTGAATAATTCCTGATTTATATATATATGCATATCCTGCAAAATCTGTTATAATAACAATAATCAAAATTTTCAGGAGAAAATCAATGCCCAATTTTACAAAGCAAGCGATAAAAGCCTCTTTCTGGAAGCTTCTTAATCAGCAGCCTCTCAGCCAGATAAGTGTTCGCACTATAGTCGAAGACTGCGGTATCAATCGTAATTCCTTTTATTATCATTTTCAGGACATTCCTTCAATGATAGAAGAGATGATAATGGATGAAGCCAATGCTCTGATAGAGAAGTATCCTAATATAAATTCCATTGACGAAATGGTAGAGACCGCTTTCCGCTTCACACAAGAGAATAAAAGAGCTATTGCACATATATGCAATTCGGTAAAAAGAAACATCTATGAGCAATATCTTATGCGCATATGTGAGCATGTGGTGAGATCCTACTTTGAAACGACCTTCAAAGAGGAAAAAATCAATCCTTCCGACCTGGAAACCATTGTACTGTTTACAAAATGTGAGCTATTCGGACTCTTTGTAAACTGGGTAAACTCAGGGATGCCTGATAGTGCCATGAATAAGCTCAAAGAGCTTCTTTCTCTCTGTGACGGACTTGCTGCCGACATGGTGAGCAGAATTAAAATAGACAGCAGCAACTGAATCCGACATTTGAATCAGTCCGGCAGCCAACGCCCGGCTGATTTTTCTTTTAGGCAAATTGAATCAATTGACCATTTTTGTGGCTGCAGCTTTCAATTGCCTATTTTTATTTTCTACTTTCCTGTTAAACTTTGTTTACGACAGATTATAGTTTTGAGGAGGTGCTATAATGCGCTCTGTCACACCTATGAAGGCTGCAAAAACAGGCTACATCATTATATCCGTACTTCTATGAATCATGGTGCTTATCCTTATAGCTGTCCCCGAATTTTCATCAGAAGTCATAGGCATTTTTTGCGGAATAATACTTATCCTTTTCGGCATAGTCAGACTTATCGGATTTTTCTCCAAAGATCTCTACAGATTGGCTTTCCAATATGATCTTGCCTTCGGTATACTTATGGTCACATTGAGAATCATAATGCTGGTTCACCCGGGCAGTCTGATGAATTTTCTCTGTATAGTTCTCGGTATATCTTTTTTGCTGACGGATTGTTCAAAATACAGATATCTTTTGATTCAAGGAAATTCGGAATAGGAAAATGGTGGCTTATTCTTACTGCCGCTATAGTTACCGGAATCCTAGGCTGTATTCTTGTGCTGCGGCCGAGTGAAAGTTCAATTGTACTGACAATTCTTATCGGAATTTCTCTTCTTGCAGAAGGGCTTTTAAATCTCAGCACTGTAATGGCAGCCGTAAAGATAATAAACAACCAGTATCCCGATGACTTTGACGAATACTGATCCAATGACAGAAAAAAATAAGAAAGGTTTTGATACGAAAAATCCCTGCCGATTAAATAACAGCAGGGATTTTAAATTACCTTCTATTTGATTATAAGTGTACATACTGAATCAGGACCGCAGCCTGCTGCGTTTCCTTCATCTGTATCCAGATGTACTTCTCTTTCGTGCTTTGAGCCTGCTCTTACAAGAACATTGTCAAATATAAGACCTCTTTCGCCTTCAATCTTGATGCTTACCACATCTCCATCCTTTACGCCTGCTTCTGCAGCCTGTTGGTCGTTTAAGTGAACGTGTCTTAAGGCAACGATTACACCGTGATCGATTTCAATTTCGCCGCAAGGTCCTACTATCTTGCATCCCGGAGTTCCTTCCAGTTTGCCTGACTCTCTTACAGGTGCCTTGATTCCGATGGTTCTCGCATCTGTCATTGCCAGTTCAACCTGGGTTTCTTTTCTTGCAGGTCCCAAAACTCTTATTCCCTTTAAAGTATTTTTAGGTCCTACGATATCAACTTTTTCTTCGCAGGCAAACTGTCCCGGCTGAACCAGAGGTTTTGTAGGAGTCAGCTGATGACCCTTGCCGAATAATGCTTCAATATGCTCTTCGCTGAGATGAAGATGCTTGTTTGATAAACCGATTTTTACTTCATAAGCCATTTTATATGTATCTCCTTTTTAATAAAATTTATAACTGTTTATTAACCTTCAAGATAACTAATATACGGAAGGTTTCTGTATTTCTGGTCATAATCCAGACCGTATCCGATAACAAAAAGGTTTTCAATAGAGAATCCCACATAATCTGCGTCTATCTCGGCTATTCTTCTGGAAGGCTTGTCCAGAAGAGTGCAAATTCTTATACTCTTAGGATTTCTGTCTGCCAGATGTTCTTTGAGATATTTAAGAGTGGTTCCCGTGTCAACTATATCCTCGATAATTATAACATTTTTTCCGTAAATGTCACCGTCCAGATCTTTTTTTATTTTAACCACGCCTGAGGAAGTCGTGCCTGAGCCGTAACTTGAAGCGACTATAAAGTCGATTTCGGTATCACAAGTGATATTCTTCATTATATCTCCCATCCATACGACAGCGCCTCTCAGAGTACCCACAAGATAAACCTCTTCACCCTCGTAATCTTTTGAGATCTGAGCGCCTATTTCAGCAGCTCTCGTCTCAATCTGCTCTTTGGTAAACAGGATTGTACCCATTGTATCTGTGTTTTCACTCATCTTTTTCTTCCTCCTGATCTACAGTAAATTCTACACCTTCAACTATATCTTTTTTCTTGAAGTTTTTTGAAAAGTCCTGTTCCTTCTCACCTACCCAGTATGTGTCCAAGGTATCCTTAAGATGCCACAATATCCAGAGCCACAGAACCAGATCGTCCAGAAACCCAAACGGAAAAAGCACCGGCGGTATCAGATCTACCGGCAAGAACAAATAGACTATTCCGAAGAATACCAGAATTTTTTTGCGCTTCGGTACAGTCTTGTCTTTCATCATGGGTCCTATGGCCTTAAACCGGCTTGCCAGTACTCTGAAACTGATTAACTGCATTTAATCCTCCAAGATTTCTTCCATTATTTCAAGAAGCTTGTCATGTCCGGTTCGCTTAAGAGCAGAAATCGGAATCACAAGATCCTCATTTCCCAGCTCCAGAGTTTTCCTTATCTGACTTATACACTTCTGCATCTCGTTTCGTGATACCTTATCTGCCTTTGTTGCTGCAACTATACCATCCAGACCATAGTGGCGCAGGTATCTGTACATCTGCACATCCTGAGCCGACGGCGCATGACGTATATCCACCAGCTGAATCACCTTTTTAAGTCCCTTCCTTTTCTGGAAATATTCTTCCATCATCGGGCCCCAGTCGCGGCTCATAGATTTGGATACTTTGGCATAGCCATAACCCGGCAGATCCACAATTCTGAATGTATCGTTTATTTTGTAAAAATTTATTGTTCTGGTCTTGCCCGGACTTCCCGATACACGCGCCAGACTTTTGCGGCCCGTAAGCAGATTAAGAAGTGAAGATTTTCCAACATTGGAACGGCCTGCGAAGGCAATCTCGGGCATAGTATCGTCAGGATACTGAGAAGCCTTCACGGCGACAGCTTCAAGCTGTGCATCTTTTATTATCATACTATAAACCTGAACTTTCTTCCAGTACATATTTCAGTGTTTCATCGGCTTTTTCAAGAAGCACGAATTTAAGCTGCTTACGCACTGACTGAGGAATGTCGTCTATATCTGCCTTGTTTTCTGCAGGAAGCAGTATTGTTCTGATTCCTGCTCTGTGAGCAGCCAGTACCTTCTCTTTTATTCCGCCTACCGGAAGAACTTTTCCTCTCAGCGTGATTTCTCCGGTCATGGCTACATCCTTCCTTACAGGCTTGTTCAGAAGTACTGACATGACTGAAGTGAACATTGTTACGCCTGCAGAAGGTCCGTCTTTAGGAACGGCTCCTTCCGGCACATGCACATGAAGGTCGTATTTCTTGTAGAAATCTTCTTCAATTCCGTATTCATCAGCTATGGACCTTATATATGTTATGGCGGTTCTTGCCGACTCCTGCATCACATCTCCCAGCTGTCCGGTCAGTTCTATTTTTCCTGCTCCCGGAACCAGGGCTGCTTCGATGAACAGCGTGTCGCCACCTACCTGCGTCCATGCCATTCCCGTAGTTACTCCTATCTCACGCTCATTTTCCACCACATCATATCTGAACCTGTGCTTTCCGAGATAATTTTCCAGACTTGCAGGTGTTATTCTGTAACTCTGAGCCTTTTTTGCGACGATTTTTCGTGCCACCTTACGGCAAAGGCTTCCTATTTCACGCTCCAGATTTCGCACACCTGATTCTCTTGTGTAAAAATTGATCAGGTCTCTCAATGCTTTTTCACTTATAGCGAAATTTTTCTTTTTAAGACCGTGGGCCTTCATCTGTTTAGGGACAAGATACTTCTGCGCTATCTTTACCTTTTCTTCCTCGGTGTATCCTGACACATCGATTACTTCCATTCTGTCCAGAAGCGGTCTCGGTATGGTTTCTGTCGTGTTGGCGGTTGTGATAAACATAACATTTGACAAGTCAAAAGGTATCTCCAGGAAGTGATCCGTAAATTCCTTGTTCTGCTCCGGATCCAGCACTTCAAGAAGAGCCGAGGCCGGGTCACCCTTGAAGTCCGATCCTATTTTGTCCACTTCGTCAAAGAGGAATACAGGATTGTTTGCTCCTGCATCTTTGATTGCGCTTATCACTCTGCCGGGTATAGCTCCGATATAGGTACGTCTGTGACCTCTGATTTCTGCTTCATCTCGAACTCCGCCCAGAGACATACGTACAAACTCTCTTCCCGTTGCTCTGGCAATAGATCTGGCTATTGAAGTTTTTCCTACGCCCGGAGGACCCACAAGGCATATTATAGGACCTTTTATTCCCTTGGACAGGTGTATAACTGCAAGATATTCCAGAATTCTTTCTTTCACCTTCTCCAGTCCGTAATGATCCTCATCCAGTACTTTCTCGGCTTTTTTTATATCCGAATTAGTCTTGCTTGATTTGTTCCAAGGCAGTGACAGGATTGTCTCCACATAGTTTCTTATTACTCCGCTCTCTGCAGAAGAAGGTACCATCTTTGTGAATTTGTTTATCTCTTTTCTGACTTTTTCGTCAGTCTTCGGATCCAGTTTAAGCTCATCCAGTTTATCCAGCCACTCTTTGGCCTCGCTTACGGCATCTTCGCCAAACCCAAGCTCGTTCTGGATTACCTTCATCTGTTCTCTGAGATAATATTCCTTCTGGTTCTGCTTTACGTTTTCTTCAACTTCTTCGTTTAGTTTTTTCTCAAGACGAAGAATCTGATTTTCCTCAAAGATAATCCCGTTAAGTATCGTCAGCCTTTCCCTTACATCCAGAGTTTCAAGAATCTTCTGTTTTTTACTTATGTCGATGTCCAGCTGAATGGCTATGGAATCAGCAAGAGCATCAGGATCATCAATTATTACTGAAAGATCATATATGTCCGTTCTTACTCCTGTGGCCAGCTGTGCATATTCATTGAAGCTGTTGAGAACTACCCTTGTCATGGCTCTGGCCTCAATGGAGTCCTCCGGCATGTTTATGCTTTCCAGCCTGTCCACAGATGCGGAAATATAAGGCTCCTCTGCTGTGATTTCCTTTATGGATGCTCTATACATGCCTTCCACCAGCACTCTTACACTGTCGCCCTGTATCTTGAGCATCTGTTTGATTTTAACCACGGTTCCTACTTTATAGTAATCGTCAGGAGTAGGAATCAGGATGTTTTCGTCTTTTTGAGATGACACAAAGAGAATCTTGTCTTTGTTCATGGCTGCTTCCAGCGCTCTGATGGACTTTTCTCTTCCTACATCGAAATGAAGTACTGTTCTGGGATATACCAGAAGTCCCCTGAGCGGTATGCACGGCATGGTCAGTATTTCTTCTTTATCTTCTTCCTGTACTGTCAGGTTTTCAGTAATTTCCATGAAATCTCCCCCTTTCCCGGTTTTAGAAAATAAGGCGACCGAAGTCGCCTTGATTATGAAGCTGTAGCTTCACGCTCTTTTGGTTTTTTATCAGCGCTTGTCACCAGCATCGGCTGGCTTTTTGTTTCGATAGTTTCCCGTGTTATGATACACTTCTCAACATCATCTCTGGAAGGAATCTCATACATTATTTCGGTCATGACACCCTCCAGAATGCTGCGCAATCCTCTTGCCCCCGTCTTCCTTTCAATGGCTTCTTTTGCCACAGCTCTGACAGCTTCTTCATCCATTTCAAGTTCTACACCATCCATGGCAAGCAGCTTTTTATACTGTTTGAGCAAAGCGTTCTTAGGCTCCTGTATTATTCTGGCCAGAGCATTCTCTGAAAGCTCTTCCAGAGTCACTATTACCGGCAAACGACCGATAAACTCAGGAATGAGTCCGAATTTAAGGAGATCTTCAGGCTGTACCTTTTCCAGCAGGTGCTCGTCTTCTTCTCTGCGTGTCTGAATCTGAGCAGTGAATCCTATAACTTTATCTCCCATTCTGCGCTTGATTATCTTGTCAAGGCCATCAAAAGCGCCTCCGCAGATAAAAAGCACATTGCTCGTATCGAACTGGATAAATTCCTGGTGAGGATGTTTACGGCCCCCCTGAGGAGGAACGTTTGCAACGGTTCCTTCAAGAATTTTAAGGAGTGCCTGCTGCACGCCTTCTCCGCTGACATCTCTGGTTATTGAAGGGTTGTCGGACTTTCTGGCGATTTTATCTATTTCGTCCACATAAATTATACCCTTCTGTGCCTTTTCAACATCAAAGTCAGCAGCCTGCAAAAGTTTAAGAAGAATATTTTCAACATCTTCTCCCACATATCCGGCTTCTGTCAACGCTGTTGCATCAGCTATGGCAAACGGTACATCCAGAATTCTTGCCAGCGTCTGAGCCAGCAGTGTCTTTCCGGAGCCTGTCGGGCCGATCATGACAATATTGCTTTTCTGCAGTTCAACATCGTCTTTATCGTCGGTCTTTTTACCGTTGATCCTTTTGTAGTGATTGTACACCGCAACCGCAAGAGCTTTTTTTGCTTGGTCCTGTTCAATCACATAGTCCGAAAGGATTTCCGTGATTTCTTTCGGTTTCGGCAGTTTATAGCTCTTTTCCGCTTCCGGAGTTTCTTCTTCGGGAAGGCCTTCCTTAAGAATGTCGAGGCATATATGAATGCACTCATCGCAAATATAAACTCCCGGGCCGGCTACAAGGCGTGAAACCTGACTCTGCGGTTTTCCGCAAAAAGAGCATCTGAGTTGTTTGTTCTCATCGTATTTGCTCATTGTCTAATTCTTCCCCCTATTATTTACTATCTTTTTCTGATTACACTGTCAATGAGGCCATAAGCACAGGCTTCATCAGCGCTCATAAAGTTATCTCTATCAGTATCCCTCGATACTTTTTCAAAATCCTGCCCTGTGTTTTCTGACATGATTCTGTTGAGTTTTTCTCTTGTCTTTAGTATCCAATCTGCATGTATCTTTATGTCTTCTGCCTGTCCCTTTACTCCCCCCAAAGGCTGGTGAATCATTATTTCAGCATTTGGAAGAGCCATTCGCTTTCCCTTGGCCCCCGAAGACAGGAGGAATGCTCCCATGCTGGCTGCAAGACCAACGCATATGGTAGATACGTCAGGCTTGATAAACTGCATGGTGTCATATATGGCCATACCTGCTGTTACTGAACCGCCGGGACTGTTGATGTAAAGACATATATCTTTCTCGGGATCCTCAGACTCCAGAAACATGAGCTGAGCCACAACCAGGCTTGCAACATGATCGTCTATTTCCTCACCAAGAAAAATAATTCTGTCCTTAAGCAGTCTTGAGTAGATATCATAAGACCTTTCGCCTCTGGATGTCTGCTCTATTACATATGGTACCAATGCCATCTTCCTACCCCCTTTTTCACTCTGTTATCATTAAATTACTTTATTACTGCATTATCATAGATAAACTGAATAGCTTTTTTAACTTTAAGGTCTTTCTGCAGATAAGTAAGGTTCTCGGCGCCGATCATCTCTTTGATTTTGTCAGCTGAAGTATCATACTGAACCGCCATAACCTTGAGTTCTTCTTCAACCTCATCGTCGGAAACTTCTATTTTTTCGGCTTCAGCTATGCCGTTTAAAATCATTCTTGTTTTAACCTGTCTCAGTGCATCAGGCTTAAGTTCTTCTCTGAAACCCGCCAGGTCTTTTCCGACAAATTCCAGATACTGTCCTACAGAAAGTCCCTGGTAACGAAGCTGCTGATCCAGTTCCTGAGTCATTCTGTCCATTTCATCCTCTACCATGATGGAAGGCACTTCTATTTCGTTTGCTTCAACAACCTTACCCAGAGCTGCATCCTGCATCTGAGTTTCAGCACCTGCTTTAGCATACTTTTCTAGTCTTTCCCTTGTTGCTGCTTTTAATTCCTCAAGAGTGTCGTATTCGCTGACATCTTTTGCGAATTCGTCATCCAGTTCAGGAAGCTGTTCCTCTTTGATTTCGTGTACCAGACAGTGGAAAACAGCCTCTTTGCCTGCAAGACTTTCTGCGTGATATTCTTCAGGGAATGTCACCGTAACATCTCTCTTTTCTCCCGGAGTTGCTCCTACCAGCTGTTCTTCGAATCCAGGAATAAACATTCCTGAGCCAAGTTTCAATTCCTGACGTTCTGCAGTGCCGCCGTCAAACTGTTCATCTCCCACAAATCCCGAATAGTCAAGGAGCACAGTGTCCCCTTCCTTAGCAGGTCTCTCTACAAGAACAACTCTTGCATTTCTTTTCTGCAGGGACTCGATGTCTTTATCAACATCTTCGTCTTTTACTTCCTGCACTATCTTTTCTATCTCAACGCCCTTGTAATCCTTAACCTCTACGATAGGATAGCAAGCTACGGTGATAGTCATTGTCAGAGGCTCTCCCTTTGCAATCTTTCCGAACTCTACAGCCGGGCTGTCGATAATTTCCAGTTCCAGTTCTGCAAGAGCTTTGCCGTAATTATCTCTGAAAAGGTCATCAATTGCTTCTTCAAAGAATACGCCTTCGCCATAACGCTTTTCGATGATGCTTCTAGGGGCTTTACCCTTTCTGAAACCATCTACCTGAAACTTGTCTTTGTTCTGCTGGTAAGCCTTAATCTGTGCTGATTCGAATTCCTCTGCTGTGAATTCCATTGTAAATTTAACATCGTTCTTTTCTCTTGATATAAATGTTGCTTTCATTAAATTCCATCCTCCTAAAATTCCGTAAAAACAACGGACAATTGCATAATATTATAACTCTATTTTGTATTAAAGTAAAGGAAAAAAGGTGGCTTTTCACATTTTTCATCTAATTTTTAAAAAAGACAGGCAATTTTTTTCAAAATTGCCCTTGTGTTATAAAAAAACATAAAAATTTTGTCAACATTTGTCGACTGTATCATAACCCAGAATTTCAAGCCCTACCTGAAACTTACTCTTAACTCCTTCTCTGAGATTATATTTTGCGGCCAGTTCCTTTCCGAGGGCTTTCATATCCTCACAATCTCCCGAATAAAGCTCTATTTCAACTTCTGAAATCGGTGCACTGCCCTTTTGTGTGATAATTTCCCCGACATCCAGAGAAACCACATTTATACTCCGGCCGGTATCCACCATGTATTGCTGTCGAACACAATTAACCTCCATTATCGGTACCAGCTTCTTGTCTCCTACCAGCATGTTGATTTCTTCCCATATGTCACTACCCTTAAAAATGTCTGTTGAAGGGTTTTCAGCATATTGCACGTCTACGGGAACATTCAGTTCGCCTCTGGTGTGAAGCCCGCCTTCGACTTTTCCTCCCCACTTAAGCGTTGCAATTGGTATTCCGTTTTCATATCTTATTCTAAAAGCAAATCCTTTTCGGCACATGCATAAATTACCCGTGTCGAAATACACGGCTTTCATTTCTATTTCTTCCTCTGTTCCTTCTTCCTTGATGGATTCAAGATGTTTATCTTTAAGGATTTTGTCTCTTTCCAAAGGCCCGTCTGCCAAGTATTTCAATTCTATTTCCATTTCATCCCTCTGATCTTAATCTTTATTTTACTGATACCATCTTTTTACCCGCTTCAATCGCACCGCGTGCAAATATTCTTCTGGAATAAGCCGTATGTGTGATTTCAAGCACCTCATCCTCCAGTGCAAAGCTTACTCTATGCTGTCCAAACACCGTTCCCAGTCTCAGGCTGACAGCTTCACTGTGAGGAACGCCCAGTAGATCACACAGAGTTTTAGCCGTGCCGCTGGGCGCATCCGCCTTATCGCTATGATGAATTTCTTCAACACCTATATCACACCCCTGAAGGATATGTTCTGCAGCTACTGCCAGCTCATCCATAGCAGCCACGCCCCTTGAAAAATTGCTTCTTCTGTCTAAAGGGCATATTTTCGAAAGAAGTTTTATCATCTCTTCCTCTTTATGGGTCTGTCCCGTGGTTCCCATCACAACAGGAATGTTTCCGCCTTTTTCACGGCAATATTCGTATATTCCTTTTATAGCTTCAGGATGACTGAAATCTATTATGAGATCTGCTTTTTCTGAAGGCCATATATTTTCCATGGGTTCCACCGTCTCAATTCTGTCAAATGCGTCGTCACTTCCGGCACATTCTTCTACAATTTTACCCATGGAACCTCTGCCCACTACTATTAAAAACATTAAAAATCCTCCCTTCATGGTCCTGAAATTTAGACTCTGTCTAATCAGACTATGAAGAGAGGCCGCAATTGATTACTTTTTCTTTGCCAGTTCCAGTATTTCGCTGTATTTGGAAATGATGTAGTCATATCCCTTCGGATTGTGAGGAACAAGGCAGTCAGAGCAATCTTTTATTCCGCCTTCAAGGTATTTGAAGTTTCCTCCGCATCTGTCTCCCAGAGCATAAAGCGGACAGTAGCAGAACAGGCAGTTGAAAGCTTCATCGTCGTTCACCTTGTGGCATGGGAAATATTCACATTCCCTATTTTGGAAAAACTTATAATTCTCACTCATTTTTATCTACCTCCATCTATTATCCTTGCAACATATACACCGCTGGCGGAAGCCTGGGATAGAGAATGGGTCACTCCTGAACCATCTCCTATGGCATACAGCCCCGGTATTTCCGTCTCCAGGCTGTTGTTAACATCAACCTTCATATTATAAAATTTCACTTCTACTCCATAAAGTAAGGTATCTTCATTGGCAGTTCCCGGTGCAATCTTATCAAGAGCATATATCATTTCTATGATATCGTCAAGCTGGCGTTTTGGAATCACCAGACTCAGATCTCCCGGCGTAGCCTTTAGAGTAGGTCTTGTAAAACACTTCTCCATTCTTCGGTGACTAGATCTTCTTCCTTTAATCAGATCGCCGAACCTTTGAAGAAGGACTCCTCCTCCCAGCATATTTGAAAGTCTCGCAATGGATTCTCCATATTCATTGCTGTCCTCGAAAGGTTCAGTAAATGTATTGGAAACCAGCAGTGCAAAATTAGTGTTTTCTGTTCTTAAAGCGGGGTCCGCATAGCTGTGTCCGTTTACCGTCACTATACCGTTGGTATTTTCGGAAACCACCTCTCCATAAGGGTTCATGCAGAAAGTTCTGACAAGATCATTGTATTTATCTGTCTGATAAACTATTTTGCTCTCATATACCTCATCAGTAATATGCTTGAATATTTCGGCAGGCAGTTCTACTCTTACTCCTATATCAACGCGATTCTTTTTCTGTTTTATCCCAAGCTCGTCACATACTTTGCTTATCCATTTTGAGCCGGACCGGCCTGCTGCCAGAATAAGTTTATCGCATAAAAAGCTTTCTCCTTTATCTGTAATGACCTGAAACCCTCCGTCTTCCAGCCTGCGAACTTCCTGCAGAGTAGTGTAAAACTTCGTTTCTATCTTACCGGAAATGTAGTCGAAGATTCTCCCCAATATTTCCACGTTTCTATCGGTTCCCAAATGCCTTACCTTAGCTTCCAGGAGGTGAAGATCGTATTGCAGAGCCTTGGTCTTAAGCGCTGAATCCGTGGTAAAAAGCTTGGCCTCTGCGCCTCCCATGCTGCATAAGACGCTGTCCACGTATTCCATCAGTTCTATTGCCATTTCTTCACCTACATAGCGGTGAAGATCTCCGCCAAACTGAGTTGTTATGTTATATTTTCCGTCAGAAAGCGTCCCTGCACCGCCATATCCGTTCATTATATGACATGGGCTGCATTTTACGCATACAGGAGTGTGTCCTTTTTTAATTGGACATTGGCGTTTCTCCAGAGGAGCGCCTTTGTCCACCATAAGTATTTTCGCTGTCGAATTCAGCTTTGTGAATTCATATGCGGCAAAAACCCCTCCTGCTCCGGCGCCTGCAATGATTACATCATATCTGCTCATTTTGTTTACCTCCATCTGTTTCTTCAGACATAATAATACCCCGCTTTTCACGGGGTATTTACGGATATAATGCAGTTTATTCTTCCATGATTTTATCGAACTCGGCTACTACTTTTTCAAATTCATCATCGTCTTCTATGTCGACAAGTTCAAATTCATCGTCTCCGATTTCCTTATAACCGTAAATGTAGACATCATCAGTGTCGTCGTTTGGAATCAGCGCGATGTATTCCTTACCATCGTAATCAAATACTCCCATGATTTCACATTCGACTTCTACCCCGTCATCAAACTCAAGAGTTATGAAATCAGCCTCTTCAATTTCAGGTGCTTTTCTTTCGTCTGTCATGTTTATTCCTCCGATAATTTTAATTAACAATCGTCTCTGACATGCTTACTATATCACAAAGATCTGCTTCTAATCAACCAAAATATTTTTTTATCTCCTCTGCGTTTCTCATCGATATACCCGGCACTTCCATTAGTTTATCACAGTCTGCCTTTTTTATGTCTTCTATGGAGTCGAAATGAGCAAGAAGCGCGTTTCTTTTTGCAGGGCCTATGCCTTTTATATTGTCCAGAACTGAACCTATGGTGCTCCGGTTATGCAGTTTTCTGTGATAATCTATTGCAAACCGATGAACTTCCTCCTGTATTCTTCCGCAATATCTGAAAAGGACGGGGTCTTCAGACAATACAAATTCTCTTCCTTCCCCGTTGACCAGCGCTCTGGTTCTATGCTTGTCATCCTTGGCCATTCCCAGAACAGGAACAGAAATTTTCATGGCATTAAGCACTTTCTCCGCTGATGTCACCTGACCCATGCCCCCGTCCATAAGAATCAGGTCGGGAAGTCTTGAAAATCCGGGGTCCCCGGCCTCAGCTCTTTTAAACCGTCTGAACAGCATTTCCTGCAGGCTTCCGTAATCATCCGGGCCTTCTACAGTTTTTATTTTAAACCTTCTGTAATCCTTTCGGACCGGTTTGGTGTTTTCAAAAACGACCATAGCCCCTACGGTATCCACACCGTTGGTGTTGGATATATCATAAGATTCAATTCTGAATTTTTCTTTTTTTTCACCCAGAATCTGAGACAGTTTCTGTGTGAGAATTTCTTCTTTTTCTCTTGCGCTTCGCACTCTGTCTTCAATGGTTTTATTCATCTCCTCCGCATCCTTGAGCGCCATATCCAGCAAAGCTTTCTTTGTTCCTCTCTGAGGCACTGTGATATGTATCTTTCGCCCTTCTTTAAGGCTCTGCAGATATTCTTCGATGATTTTTCCATCCTTCAAAGCCTTGTGTATTATAAGTTCCGGGGGCATGTCTGCCCACCGGCTGTAATACTGCTTGATAAACTCTCCCACTATGCTGTCATAATCATCTTCTCCCTCTGTCTGCATGGCGAAGGTTTCTCTGCCAGTCAGTTTCCCTCCCCTTACGGGGAAAAGCGCCACAGAAGTGTTTTCACCTCTGCCCACAGGAATAATTATATCCATATCTTTTCCGAAGGCCTGGGAAACTCTCTGTGTCTCTCCTAAAGTTTTTACTGCAGCAATACTATCCGATCTTGCTTCTTCAAACTGCAGGTTTTTTGCCGCCTTATTCATGGCATTTTCCAGGTAGTCCAGCACCTTTTTCTGCCGTCCCCCAAGGAATTCCATAACATTGTCTATGCATTCCATATATTCGTCATGATCCGCTTCTCCCGCGCATATTCCGCGGCAGTCTCTGATATGATAATTAAGGCATGGTCTCTGCCCTTCCGGGAATTTTACAGCAGAACAGCGTTTTAACCTGAAAATCTTGTTAAGCAGTTCTATTGTCTGATTCACAGCTCCGGCATCGCTGTATGGTCCGAAATATCTCCCACCATCTTTTTTTACAATTCTTGTTTTGATTACCCGTGGAAACTCCTCCTGAAGAGTGACTTTGATATATGGGTATGTTTTGTCATCCCGCAGCAGAACGTTATATTTAGGCGAATATTTTTTTATAAGATTGCATTCCAGGATCAGTGCTTCAACCTCACTGTTGCAGGTGATATATTCAAATTCGGCTATATTTGCAACCATTGCCTTGACCTTGGGATTCTGTCCGGCTGATTTCTGAAAATACTGCCTTACCCTGTTTTTCAGTGATATTGCCTTACCGACATAAATCACACGCCCCGAGCTGTCCTTATGAATATAAACTCCCGGTGAATCCGG